>Ga0208244_100414_pt1 | contig 43549 bp, 47 predicted proteins | sample SubbioCR12Aug_5A_FD_184828 | JGI IMG/M metagenome (GOLD analysis project Ga0208244, IMG submission 184828) | Serpentinite rock and fluid subsurface biosphere microbial communities from McLaughlin Reserve, California, USA - CR12Aug_5A (SPAdes) | ecosystem: Environmental > Terrestrial > Deep...
CCCAACTCCAAGGTCACAACCCGGTAGAAATCATCCTCTCTACCGCAAAAGAGGCATTGAAAGCTCGGTCAACGGACGAGATCTTAAATTGCCAGCTTATTCTTTTTTCAAAGAGCTAAAGTGATACAAATTTTCAAATATCTTAAACTTACTATTTGTTTCGAACATTTGAAATTTGGTCATTTGAGATTGTTTCGAAATTCGGATTTCGTGCTTCGGATTTAAAACCCCAACTCTTCTCCAACTATAATAATAAGGATATCCGTGAGCGTTGGTCTTCTTTCATGGATGACGGTCACCCTGCAAATCCGGTTGGGAGAGTTGCAGTCCACACACCTTCCCGTCTTTGCGCAGGGAACATCGATATTGAGCCGCCTCGCATTGAGCGGCGCAGAAACATTCTTTATCCTTTTGATCGCCTCCTGAACATCATCCGTAATCTTATTATATCCGGCGACCAAAATGACCTTCCCCGGTCCAAAGACAGAGGAATTGACGCGGTTTCCGATCCCATCAATATTGACCAGCTCCCCATTCAGGGTGACGGCATTGGCGCTGCTCAGAAAGAGGTCAGATGTCATCTGGGCTTTCCGGATCTGAAGAACCTCTTCTTTCGGAAGCCCGGCCTTCCAGTGATTATAGAGGACGTTTCCCTGGGCTTCCAGCCTCTCCAGAATTCCCAACTCTCTGATGGTGATAGAGCCCCCAACCCCCACCTTTGTCTTAGGGGTGATATGTTTCCAGATTTCTTCGACGGCCTCCTTCTTATCCCTCACAAAGACCGCTTTAAAATCGTGAGACTCCAGTTTTTCGATGGTCTTCTTTGCTTTCTCCTCAACCCACCATTGTTTAAGCGGATCCATCTTTTCCCCTTTCTTTTCCCCAACCTGTAGTCGCTCCGGCAAATGCCGGAGCATTGACACGCAAATCATTAATTATCGCAACCTGAAGGTTGCGACTACAAAAATGATTATAGGATCGCAAAGTACTGCTCTAATTCATAATCGGTCACCCGGGCACGAAAACGCTCCCATTCCATTCTCTTGTTTTCGATAAACTTATAGAAGAGATCATCTCCCAGAGCCTTTCTCACGAGTTCGCTCTGTTCCGTGGTTTTGATGGCCTCCCAGAGGTCTTCGGGAAGGGATTCGATTCGGTGCTTCCTCCTCTCCTCCTCGCCCATCACATAAACGTTTCTTTCCACCGGATCCCTCAAAGGATACTTCTTCTCGATTCCCTCCAATCCTGCGGCCAGCATGACCGCAAAAGCCATATAGGGGTTGCACGCCGGGTCCGGCGAACGATACTCCACGCGTGTGGCAACTTCTTTTCCCGGCTTGTAAACAGGTATCCGGATCAGATCCGAACGGTTCTTCTGCGCCCAGGAGATATAGACCGGCGCTTCGTAACCCGGCACCAGTCGCTTATAAGAATTGACCCATTGGTTCGTCACCAGGGTAATCTCTTTCGCATGTTTCATCAATCCGGCGATATAATGCTTGGCGATTGGGGAAAGATGATTTTTATCCCTCAAATCGAAAAACGCATTCCTCTTCCCCTTGAAGAGGGATTGATGGGTATGCATCCCGCTTCCGTTTATGCCGAAAATTGGCTTGGGCATAAAACTGGCGTAGACATTATTCTTCAGGGCAACCTCTTTGACGATCAGACGGTAGATCATCGTGTTATCAGCCATGGAGAGAGCATCTTTGTATTTCAGATCAATCTCGTGCTGGCTGGGCGCGGCTTCATGATGGCAGTATTCGACTTGCACGCCCATCTCTTCAAGGGCCATAACAGTCTGTTTGCGGAGGTCGCTCGCCACATCAAGGGGGGTCAGGTCAAAATATCCTCCTGAATCCAAAGGTTCAGGTTTCCCGGTCGATTTCTGGAAATAAAAGAATTCGAGCTCGGGGCCCACATAGAAGGTGTACCCCATCCTAAATGCCTTTTCCAGATTCTTCTTTAAAACCCAGCGCGGGTCGCCCTGATAAGGGTTCCCGTTGGGTTCGAGAACATCACAGAACATCACAGCCACCGGATGGTCATTCGACTTCCAGGGAAAGATACGAAAGGTGGAGGGGTCCGGCTTGGCCACCATATCACTCTCGTCAATCCTGGCAAAACCGGCGATCGAGGATCCGTCAAATCCCATTCCCTCTTCGAGGGCTCCTTCCAATTCGCGAATGGTGATGGCAAAACTCTTCAAAAAACCGAGGATATCGGTGAACCAAAGCCGGACAAACTTGACATGCTTTTCCTTGACAATCTGAAGAACTTCCTTTTTCCCCATTTTGGCCATCGTCTTGCCCCCTTTTGTTCAAAAGTATAATCAGATTTAGCATAATCCCCCTTCCCCGGTCAACCCCGCAGGGTGTCGCGTTTGCGTCCAGGAATGTCCTGCTTCAGGGTTCGATATGCCCGCGGAGTTAAGGGAGATTTTTAGAAAGATATAGTGAAAGCAATAAATATCATTACATACGATAGGCGGGACATTCTTGTCCCGCTAAGACGGGGTTAGAAAACCCCGTCTATCGAAATTGAAATATGTCAAGTTATTTATTGCTTTCACTATAAGTCTTCTCAATGATGAACTCCCTATTACAGTTAATTCAAGAACAGAGTCTCATTCATCAATCATCCATGCATAAAACACCTTTCTTATAGAATCCTCCTTCTCTTCATATTTTGCCTTCTGTAGACAAACACGGCCATAAAGATACAAAAATTAAATAAAACGATCGTTGCCCCCGTAGGAAAATTCAACCCAAAAGAGATAAAGATTCCTCCGATGACTGACAGAACACCCACCAGAGAAGAGAAGAGGAGGGAGGCCTTAAAACCTTTTGAAATCTGTAACGAGGTCACGGCAGGTAAAATCAGAAGCGCAGAGGTCAATAAAATCCCCACGGCTTTCATGGTTAAGACTACGGTCACGGCGGTCAGGAGGAAAAGAATCGTGTTGATTCTCTTTGTTTTGATTCCCGCAGCCTTTGCGGATTCTTCGTCGAACGTGATGGATAAAAGATCATGGTAGAAAAAAACAATGACCAGAAGAACAACTCCGGAAAGAAGGATCGAAAAAATCATCTCCTCCCGGCTGATCGCCAGGATATTCCCAAAGAGATAACTGAAAAGATCAATGTTAAAACCTCCTGCCAGGCTTGCCAGAAGAACGCCGAAAGCAATTCCTATCGACGACACGATCCCGATCGCAGCATCGCCGTGTAGTTTTGCCTTTTCAATTAGTCTCAGGATCCCCAGGGCGCTTATCATGACCAAGGGGATGGATAGATAGAGAGCAAAGGTTTTTAAAAACAGCGCCAATGCAACGCTTCCAAAGGCGACATGAGCTAGACCGTCGCCGATCAGAGAAAGGCGTCTCAAGACCAAAAAGAAACCGAGAAAAGAACACAAGAGGGCGATAAAAAACCCTGTAATCAACGCCCTCTGGATAAACCCGTAACTCAAGAAATCGATCATCTCCATAAGCTATTCATGCCTGTGACAGATGAGATGCTGAGAGAGATTCCCAAAAAGACTGGACATATCCCCTGAACGACAGAATTCTTCAAAGGTCCCGTAAAAGATAACCTTCCTGTCGAGGTACATCATCTTGGAGGCATACTTTCCAACACTTCCAATGTCATGGGTCGCCAGGATAATCGTGGTTCGCTTCTGATGATTGAGATTCTCCAGAAGATTGAAAAATCGCTCCCTCGTCTCCGGGTCGACTGCCGCAGTCGGTTCATCAAGAATCAGAAGCTCAGGTTCATTAACAATTGTTCGGGCGATGAAAACCCTCTGCTGCTGTCCGCCGGAGAGCTCATAGATTAGTCTGTTCTTAATATCGAGGATATCCATGCATTCCAAAGCCCTCTCGATAGCCAATTCGTCTGTGGAAACTATCCGTTTAGGGAATCTCTTTTTAGAGATGAGCCCCATGGAAACAATTTCCTTCACCGTTGCCGGAAAATGATGATAGGAGGCCATGAACCTCTGGGAAAGATAGCCCACTTTGTGCCATTCGTGAAATGCCAGGAGGCTCCTTCCGAAAATGAACACGGTTCCCGCGGGCGGCATTAGAAGACCGAGCAAGATTCGGATCAACGTCGTTTTGCCGGAACCATTGGGGCCGACAAGGCCGATGTAGTCTCCTGGCATGACATCAAAGGATACGCCGGCCAATACCTCTGTCGAGTTATATTGAAAAGAGAGACCTCTTACCGAAACAACGTTTACCCCGTTAGGCACAATGCCCCCCCTACTCCCTCCGGGCCAGAGGCCCTCCCTCTGGGGCGGAGCCTGGGCCGGCGGCTGCAGTCCCGCCTTTGGCGGGATTAGATTTTAGAATAATTCCAGGTTCCGCCCCGTAGGGAGTTCCACCCCGGAGGGCGGGGTTTAATGCCCCGCCGTAGGCGGGGTTGGAATTTCTAACGGGATTTACTGACATTGAAGCCCCGCCTCGAGACTCTTGAGGTTTCCCTCCATCAGCGAAATAAAAGTGACTCCCTTTTCAAATTCATCCTTGGTCAGATTATGGGCTCCGTGCAGCATCAACAAAGAAGCCCCGGTCTCCCTGGAGATGGTTTCTGCCACCCTTGGGGTGATCAATTCCTCATAGTAGATATGCCCGAGGCCGTGCTTTTTCAGGGTCTTGATCAACTCAATGAGTTTTTTGGGAGATGGCTCTGCGTCAGGGGAAAAGCCGTAAGCAGAAACATATTGCAGGCCGTATCTTTTAGCCAGGTATCCAAAAGCGAAGTGTCCGGCATGGATAAAAATCTTTTTTTTGCAACGAGAAAGCGTCCCCTTGAATTTCAGATCAAGATCGTTCAACTTCGATTTGAATTGCTCTACGTTCCTGGAATAGAGATCCTTATGGGCCGGATCCTTCTTGACAAGACCCTCAAGGATATGGTCTACCATCTTCTGGGCATTAACAAAATCAAGCCAGAAATGGGGATCCATCTCATCGTGTTTCTCTCCATGTTTATGTTCATGCTCGCCCTTTTCTTTCAATAAGGAGATACCCCGGGAAGAATCGACCACCATGAGATTTTTATTATCCAATCCTTTCAAAATATCGGCTGCCCACGGCTCCATATACTTGCCCGTGTAGATGAAGAGATCTGCTTTATTGATCCGAACGATGTCATCCGGCTTCGGTTCGAAACTATGGGGCTCAACACCGGGGGGCAACAGTAGGACGATCTCCGCCTTATCCTGTCCTATGTTTTTTGCGAAATCATAAAGAGGAAATAAAGTGGTGATGACCTGTATCTTTTTAACTGTCGCAACCGGTTGTTCCTTCTTTTGACAGGATGTCAATGCGAACGCAGCAATCAAAATGAAGCTGAGGACAAAAATCCTTTTTTGCTGACGGATAGACATGTTAACCTCCTTCTTCATATCGTTGAGACAAAAGAGACGGATTCAAAAGCGACGTGATGCTTTTTTATTACAAGAATGGAAGGGGTTATACGGGGGGAGCCCGGATGGGGAATGGATCGTGGAAAGTGGAGGGGAATACGAAATGACTCTCCAAAGAAATAAGCGGATAAAAATGAGAGAATAAAATGGAAGCGAATTTTCTGAGACTGGAGCCGGGTAACCGTATCACTGGCAATCCCCACAAAGGCCGTAGAATTCAAGCAGGTGATCCAAGACTTTGAAATTTTTTTGTTGAGAGACCTCTTTCTCCTTGCTCAACAGGGTTTTTTTGAATGCGATCTCTTCCACCTTGTTGCATCGGATACAGATGAGATGATGGTGATGGGCATCTCGACAGACCTTGTATCCCTTTCTGCCTCCGCCAACCGGTATTTCGCAAATCACCCCTTGTTTTTTTAAAAAAAGGACTTCCCTGTAAACGGTCGTCCGGTCTGCTTTGATGTCTTTCTTTTCGAGATTCTTCTTGATATCGGTGAGGGAAAGCGGAACGTTGCCTGTTGAAAGAATGTCAATGATGGATTGGCGAGCCCTGGTGAGACGAAATCCCTCGGTTCTGAGTTTTTTCACAATCTCTTTATGTTCGATCCGGTTTTCGTTAAACATAAAAATAATCTTAATGCAACAATATTGCATTTGTCAAGCATAGAGTCATCCATCTGTTGACGGCCAAAAAACTTTTTTTAAAATTTCTCTTGACAAGTTTAGGGATACCTATTAAAATTAGGCTAAATTAATTTTAGGAGGGAAGAATGGAAGCTCTGACACCGAGCCTTGAGGACTACCTGGAAGCCATGTGGACGCTCAGCCTGAAGGATAAGGTCATGAGGGTCAGGGACATAGCGGCGTCCCTGGGAGTCACGACTCCGTCTGTTGTCGGCGCCATAAAATCACTTGTCGCGAAAAATCTTGCCAGACACGAAAGGTATGGCTATGTGGAGCTGACGAATCAAGGGAGAGCAAAAGCTCAGGAGGTGGAAGAGCGGCATCGCTTGTTGTTCTCGCTTCTTCACGACCTATTCGGAATTGATAGGGAGACTGCCTATCAGGATGCCTGTAAAATCGAGCACCATCTATCAAACGAGAGCGTAACAAGAATCAAGCGGTTCGTTCAATTTTTTGAAGAACACCAGGAGGAGAAGGGGCTTCTCGCATCAAGACTGGAGAAAAACATAAAGAAGGAGGAAATGCGTGTGATGAAAAAGAAGAGCGAAACGATCACCCTGGGCGACCTCGAACCCGGGGAGAAGGGACGCGTGGTCAAGGTCAAAGGAACGGGAAGCCTGAGGAAGAGGCTTCTGGACATGGGAATGATTCCCGGGACAGAGGTTCAGCTAAAAAAGATCGCCCCGCTGGGGGACCCTGTGGACGTTTTGATCAAAGGGTATCACCTGTCTTTGAGGAAGGACGAAGCAGAAGATATATTGATAACAAGAGGTGAAGGATCGTGATTCCGTTGGCGCTGGCCAGAGAAGGTGAAAGGGTTAAGGTTTCAAGAGTTTCGGGAGGGAGAGGTCTTGTAAGGAGACTTATCGATATGGGGCTTCGTCCCGGAACGGAGATTGAGATCGTTTCAGCTTCCAGGACCGGACCCTTTGTCATTCGACTTGGGGGACAAAGACTGGGAGTTGGATTTTGGATGGCCAAAAAGATTTTTGTCGATCTCGTCTCGTAATTTTTTTTTGCCTGAACAGTTAGGGTGCCCTAACATAGTTTATGGTAACGATATTAAAGCGGTACAAAAAGCAAATTTCCGGAGGTGGTGAAATGAGCGCTCAAATAGAAACAAATAGCGAGCCATCAGGGGCTCCTGCAATTCAAGAGAGAAACGACAGGATAAAGAATTTCGATCTGAGAACGATCAGAGTGGGGGTTGCCGGGAATCCTAATTCAGGGAAATCTACCCTCATAAACGCAATTGCAGGCACAAGGCTTCATGTCGGCAATTGGCCGGGCGTTACGGTCGAAAAAAAGTCCGGACTATTCGAGCATGAAGGCAGAAAGATAGAACTCGTAGACCTTCCGGGCACATACAGCCTGAGCCCGTACACGCCAGAAGAGATAATCACGAGGGACTACCTTGTTCATGAAAAACCCGATGTGATTATCGATGTTGTGGATGCCACAAACTTAGAAAGAAATCTGTATCTCACCATACAACTACTGGAACTGGGCATTCCTGTGGTCATCGCCTTAAATATCTATGATGAGGCTGAAAAGAAAGGCTATAAGATAGATATAAAGGCTATGGAGAAGATGCTCGGCGTCAGGATAATTCCTACGATAGCGACTAAAAAATCCGGGCTTGACGATCTGTTAAAGGCGGTTACTGAGATTGCGGACAATCCGGCGCTGCATAATCCCAGGAAATTGCATTATGAAGATGATATCGAATCGGCCGCCTCTGCCGTAGAAACGCATATCAAAAGCAGGTATCCGCAGCTTGCCGAAAAATATCCTCTCAGATGGCTTTCCTTAAAGCTTATGGAAGGGGATGCGCATGTGCAGAAAGAGGTAATTTTTTCCGGCGATGGAGCTTTTGTCAATGAGGCCGTAATTCATCTCAAAAAGGCTCACGGAGAAGATATAGAATCCATCATGGCGGATGAGCGGTATGCGCAGGCATCGGGACTTACCCATGAGGTCTTGAAAAAGCCTGAATTAAGAAAGATGGATTTAACGGAAAAAATTGACAGGGCAGTTCTTAACAGGTTTTTTGGAATCCCCATATTCCTTGCCGCCATGTGGCTTACGTTTAAACTCACATTTGATGTGGCCACACCTTTTGTTGACTGGATAGATGCCATGACAACAGGGCCATTTAAGAGATGGGCGGAGGCAATACTCGGTTTCATCCATGCGCCTGAATGGACTGCTTCGCTCGCCACAGACGGAATTATCGCAGGAGTCGGATTTGTGCTGGTCTTTGTTCCTGTGATTTTTGCTATGATGTTTTTCGTAACCTTTCTTGAGGGAAGCGGATACATGGCGCGCGCTGCGTTTGTTATGGACAGGGTAATGCATGCAATGGGGCTTCACGGCAGATCCTTCATACCCTTGCTCCTGGGTTTTGGCTGCAATGTCCCTGCAATCTATGCAACAAGGACTCTTGAAAACCCTAAAGACAAGGTATTGACTTCCCTTCTTATCCCTTTGATGTCTTGCGGTGCAAGGCTTCCTGTTTTTGTGCTTTTTGCTGCTGTCTTCTTTGCGGCAAGCGCTGGAACAGTGCTGTGGTCTTTATATGTGATGGGGATAGTCCTTGCTGTTTTAATGGGCGTGATTTTTAAGAGAACGCTTTTTAGAGGTGAAGCGCCTATGTTCATTATGGAGCTTCCTCCTTACAGGATGCCGTCTTTTAGGAGCTTGATGATACACACATGGGAAAAGGGAAGGCATTTTATAATTAAGGCAGGGACATACATCCTCGCTGTATCAATACTTGTGTGGTTTTTGCTCAATCTGCCGTGGGGTGTTGAGCACAAAAAAGATTCATATCTCGGCAGGGGGGGACAGATATTCGCCCCTGTGTTTGAACCGCTCGGATTCGGCAACTGGGAAGCCTCAGCATCGCTCATAACCGGACTTATCGCAAAGGAAATTGTTGTCGGAACGATGGGGGAGATATACGCGGCGGGCGCTGAAGAAAAAGAGGTCGAAGAAACTCCGTCGTTAGGCGAGGATCTGAAGGAAATAGCCGTCTCATTCGTCTCAGCCGCTAAAGACTCCGCCGTTAATGTTTTTTCCACTTTTGGCATAGCAAGCATCACGGCAGAGGAAGATGAAGAAGCCGGAGGCTTGAAGCCTGTAATTCAACGTGAGTTCACCCCCCTGAGCGCTTATGCATTCATGGCTTTTGTCCTGCTCTATATGCCGTGCGTTATCGTGGCAATAGCCATGAGACAGGAGTTCGGAACATGGAAGTGGTTCGGGGTTGCGTTTGCGTATCAGATGGCGCTGGCATGGGTAGTGGCGTTTGTGATCTATCAGGGCGGAAGATTGTTGGGGTTGGGGTAAAGTAAATTAATGTATCCCCCTCACCCTGACCCTCTCCTCTCCGAGCCAGAGGCTCTTCTGAGCCGGAGGCCGCAAGGGGAGAGGGAATAATAAGTTTCCCCTCCCTTGACGGGAGGGGATTAAGGGGAGGGTGAACTGGAGGTTAAGATGGGTTTCGTAGATATAGCATTAATGACAGTAATTCTTGCAGGAGCAGCATATCTTTTGTATCGCTCAGTATGGAAGAAAAAGGGACATTGTCTTTGTTGCGACAGTGAAAAATGTGAGGTGAAATTGTCAGGAGGCTTACGAAGATGGATCAAAAAGAGATGGTGACAGACAAAGATAAAGACCCTCTGCTCATGCTCATCGAAAGGAGCACTCAGGATCTCCATGACCGGGTCAATATGCAAAAGCATGTTCTTCTGAACGTCCTGGGGAGGGTTAAGAATAAGGCTCCATTTGTTAATCCGGTAGCGCTGGCAGGGGATGAACCATTCAGTAAGTCGCTCCGAAAGGCGCTTGCCGAAACGATAGAGGTATTGGAGGAGACAAAGAGGTCCTTCAAATCAAAGAGACTTAAGGAATTGAGAAAGAGGCTGATGGATGTACTAAAGGAAACGGCTTAGGATCGTATTCGGGACGGCTTACGGCCCCTGGCACGGACAGGGGAAGTGAAGGCGTAACTTGATCGGCCATGGTTAGGTCATCGGGTTGCGCCTTTTTGCTTAAAGAAATCAAAAAAAAGAAAGGAGATCTTATTATGAAGAAAAGGTTCCTAATTTTGTTTGCGACTGTAATGATTGCTTTGGCCCCAAATTTTTCCGCGAATGCTCAGGAGAAAATCGAAAAGGAAATCGAGGCATTAAAAGACAGTGTCCGGCAATTGAAGGAAAAACTTAAGGAACAGAAGCTGAAGGCGTCTCAGATCGAGGAGGGCCAGAAGTTATTTAAAGATGAGCTCTCCTCCATCGTTGAGGCTTTAAAGGGAATTGAGATAGGCTTTTCCGCTACAGGAGTAGCGCAGGGTAGTATTGGTAATGACAAAAACAAGAACATACCAAGTGATCGGGAGCGTAAAGATAGAGTGGATGGCTCTATTTCTGCTGATCTTGAGATCAGCAAGAAGATCGGCGATCATGGCCTTGCCACCGTCATCCTCTCTGGCGCCCATGGAGAGGGGATTGATCCCAGGATACCGAGCTGGTGGGGAATAAATGGCGATTCAGAGGGAGATAAAGATGTCTATCTCAGGGAGCTCTGGTATGAGCATAAGCTCTTTGATGATAAGCTGGTCTTCACCATAGGAAAGGTAGACCTTACCGCTTATTTTGATTCCAATGCAGCGGCAAACGACGAGACTGCACAGTTTCTCTCTCCTGGATTTGTCAACTCAATTGCCATCGAGTTTCCTGATGATAATGGACCCGGAGTGAAAGTTCAATTCATCCCCATGGACCTTCTGGATATCTCCCTTGCCTGGGGGGATGGAGATGCGGATTGGAACGAATTGGGTCGCCGATCCTTTTTTATAGGGGAGGTTGGACTCCATCCAAAGTTTGGTGAGCTTCAGGGAAACTATAGGCTTTATTCTTGGTTCAGGGAACACAAAAGGGATGATGATTTTGGAGTGAGCTGGAAGGATCGAATAAGAGGGAAATCTAAAAGTAAAGATGGCTGGGGTTTAGGTCTTAGCGTTGACCAGGCCCTCAATCCAAATGTGACGCTTTTTGCTCGCCTGGGTTATCAGGATAAAAAGGCATATGAATTTGATTGGGCATGGAGTTTGGGGGGCGAGATAAAAGGGGATTATTGGGGCAGAAAAGACGATATTCTGGGAGCTGCCTTTGGAATGGCGATGATCAGCGGTGATTATAAGGATTTTAAAAGGATAGTAGATGCTGAACCCTGGTTTAAGAAGAACGAGTCTCACATGGAGATCTACTATCGTTTTCAGCTGAACAAGCATATCTCTATTTCACCCGATTTACAGATCCTCTGGAATGCTCAGGGGAATGGCAAGTTCGATCCAGTGACGGTTATCGGGCTAAGGGGCGCTATAGAGTTCTAAAGTGTTATACGTCCCGCATGGAGGAACAGCGCTTCTTTAAAAAGAAAAATGTTTATCCAGCGCTTTCCAGAAAACCCCGTCCCGCCAAGGGCGGGAGTGCGGGGATGAATCCAGCCTGTTCTAAGGAATAGGCTGGATGAATAGCAAAAATTAATCTTCCTGCGGGGTTCAATACCCCGCAGGAAGGCGCTTGGATTTATTAGGCTCAAAGGGATTTTTCAGAAGTGATGACGGAAGATAAAATCGGATGGGCGGTCTTTATTGGCAGCGTATCGGCAATGGCCATACTCTTTTTGACAGCATCGGTAGTCTAACAGGCCGCTGGCATATGATTGAGTTCTATCGAGCAGATGCTGACTGAAAGTGAATATTAGTGAATATTAGGGTCAAATCTTTATCTTTGATTTTACCCCGCCCCGCATTCATCCCCGTGATTTATCACGGGGATGAATGCGGTAAATCCAAAGGGCCCCAATGCCCCGCGTTTTAACGCGGGGGCGGGGTTTACTTTGGAGGGTGCGGAGGCGGATAGTAAGTGAGTGGAGTGAGGGCGTGGATTTGATGGGCCATGGTTAGGTCATCGGGATACGCCTTTCTTATTATGGAGGAGGAAAGATATGTGTGTGGGATTGATCGGAGGAATGGATAGGCTTAAAAGGCATTATGTGCAGGAAGCGGAGAGGTTCGGTGTTGAGCTCAAGGTCTTCAACAGATGGGAAGCAAACCTCTCGAAGAAGATCAATTATCTCAACGCATTGATTGTATTTACAGATAAGGTGTCCCATATGGCAAGAAAGGAGGCGATGGACGTGGCAAGAAACAGGCAAATCCCCATTTTAATGTTTCATTCGAGCGGGATATCTACGCTTAGGAACGGCTTGGATTTTATCAAAAATCGCAAGAAAGGAGAATGAAAAGATGAAAAGGATCTTATTATTGGTCGTTTCGCTCATCACTTTGATCCAATTTTCCTTTCCTTAGGGGTTGCCGCTTTTCAAGAAATACATTAATCCCTTCAAGGGCATCCTCAGTAGCACACATTCTGGTCAAGCGCCCCCCATAACCAAGGGATCGCTGCTTTTCATTTTCGTAATGCGTCACTCTTCCGTGGAAAATTAACGTCCTTCGGGCAGGCATGTTGGAGAAAATCTTATAGCGGAAACATCAGCTTGTCCGTAAACTAAAGGGATGATTCTGTATGACAAGGACTGTTCTACAATGGGCAATGCTGCCCTTGCCCAAAAAAATATAAACCATCCGCTTGATAAAATTTTCGGAGACATGACTGCTCGATGGACGGATTTCCCCACCGCTTCAGTGACGCATTACTCATTTTCATCCCTTTAAAAAAATTGACTTGAAAAAAAGTGGGTTCTCGTTTATGTTTATAGTCCACTAAAGAGAGAGGGGGTTTTAAATGAAAGAGGTAGCGATTATTGGTGTTGGTCAAACTTCATTTGTAAGAGGTTATGAAGGGTCTATTCGTGAATTGGCATTCGATGCCTTCAGGGAAGCCATCAAGGATGCGGGCATCACCCAGAAAGACGTGGATGCCTCCATCTTCTGTTCGGCCCCTGAATATGACAAACAACGTTCTCCTGCCGGCGTTCTCGCGGAATACCTTGGGCTTATTCCTCAACCGACGCTCTATGTGGAGACCGTCTGCTCCTCGAGCAGCAGCGGCATCAAAGTGGCCTACGGCATGATTAAATCCGGGCTCCACGACGTCGTCGTCGTGCTCGGCTTCCAGAAGATGTCCGAGATTTCATCGGCGGAGTCCCAGGAGAGAATGGGCAGGGGTTCTGACATCCAGTGGGAGGCCCCCTTTGGTACCATGATGCCTGCATACTACGCCCTCTATGCACAGGCATTTATGTCAAAGCATGGTCTGACCCACGACGATCTGATGAATGTCCGGATCAAATCATCCACCTATGGCGTGATCAATGATAGGGCCGTATACAGGAAGCCGGTAAAACCCGGGGATTTTAAACAGGGAGACCCCGAGGCAAAAATGGCAGGCCCGGTCGCCTGGCCGCTCCGTGTGGGAGACTGTTGCGCCAATGCGGATGGAAGCTCCTGTATCATTCTCGCCAATGCTGAAAAAGCAAAGGCCCTGTCCAAAAAACCGGTCTGGGTGCTTGGCATCGGTGCGGCATCAGAGGCCGTCAACATGGCCGCAAGACCTGATTTTACAAAGGGGTTGAGCGTTGGGTATGCGGCAGCCGCCCAGGCCTACAAGATGGCCGGAATCACTGCGAAAGACGTCAAGGTGGCCGAAGTCCACGACTGTTTCACCATTGCAGAGATCATGGCCTATGAGGGGCTTGGATTTGCACCGGCGGGGGAAGGCAAACAGCTCATCCGTGAGAAAGCGACGTATAAAGAGGGAAAGATCCCCGTCAATGTCGATGGCGGGCTCCTCTCAAAGGGCCATCCCATTGGCGCAACCGGCGGATCCCAGATCCGAACGATCGTCCTTCAGCTACGGGGGGAGGCAGGCCCTATGCAGGTGGCCGATGAGCCAGGTATCGGCCTGGTGCACAACATCGGCGGCGTTGGACTCTATGGTAATGTCACAATCTTTGGCAGAGACTAAAAAACATCAGTGCAAAATTAGCAATGATCAGTTAGCATTTTTCGATGAAAAACATAAAGAAACCTTATTTTTTTTCAATGCTAATTGTTAACTGCTAATTTTACATTTTGCATTGATCATTATCAGGGGAGGTAAGATATGGGTTTCGAGAAATTTGGAAGAAAAAGCTTTACGGCCGTGACAAAGACGGCAAAGTTTGTTGATCTCCTGACAGAAGGAAAGATCGAAGGGACCGTCTGTAAGGACTGCGGCGCTAAGTTCTTTCCTCCAAGGGCTGACTGCGCAAAATGTTTTTCAAATAATATGGAATGGTTCGAGATGCCCCAAAAAGGTAAACTCGAGACATTTACCACGGCCTATTATGCGCCGCTGGGATTTGAGGCAGACCCTCCCTACACGATGGGGGTCGTGGACTTTGGCAGCGGCCTCAAGTTGTTCGCCCGGGTGGCAAAAGAGATTAAGCCTGAAGATGTAAAAGTGGGAATGGATGTTTCCATCAAGCCTCTTAAGTATGACGATGGCCAGCTTTCATTCGAAGTTATAAAAGCCTGACCAAGAAAACCCCGTTAGAAATTCCAGATGTTGCGACTTGAAACCGAGCCAGGCATTATTTCTAACGGGGTAAAGGTTAATCGATGTCTTCTCCATTTGACCGTTTCAAAGGGATAACCATTTTTGACGACAAGGGAGAGGTGAAACGCATGGCCGAAAATGTGGTCCAGGAGATAGATCCTGATGTCATTATCGATCGTATGCGAAAGCTGGATTTCTCTTACGTCTTCATCTTATCGAAAAAGGAAAAGAGCAAAGAAGTAGAGTTAGAGCGGTCTGAAATTGAAGCCAGCCAGGAATGGAGGAAAGGAGATATCGACCCAACCCTCCAAAAAAAGATTAAAAACACCATCGCCGGACTCTGACTCCGTGACAGACATTGAGAAGACTATCGATAAAGGTTTTTGGCCGACATATTCTCCGGGTGGACCGTTTGCGTGGAGAGGTCAATGATCCAGGTCCTTAAGAGAGAAGAGTTTTCCTCACCCTCTGAGTACTGAATCACCCGGCACCTATTATTCCCTATCTCTCTTGCCTCGTATCGCCATTTCAGATTTGGGAAAAACCTTGCCTTTTTTTCTGTCATCCTTAATTCAACGGTCATTCGTTGCCCGGTCATCGGATCGATCTTGATGAGGTGGTTCTTCACCAATGCCACCGCCTGGGAGGCAGGTCCCTTTGGGCTACCCAAACTTTTTCCTTTGGCGCTCGCCTTTCGGGTAAGAGGGATGATGCTGCCCTCAAGCGTCTTTATCTGGAGGTGATTCCCTTCGGCCATCAAATAACCCGTCTGCCCCGAATCGAAAACCACTTGATAAAAATAGATTGCCCCCGAATGATTCTGAATGACCTCTGTGATCAGAAACCCTTCTTTCTCCTTCTGAATGGAGAATGTATTTTTAGGCTCTTCAGGGCTGTGTTGAAATTCCACCGGCCGGAGGGTTTTGATCACAAGATATCGTCTGCCGATGTTTCGTTTAAATTTGGCGAGTTTCTCTTTTTCATATGCTTCAATGGCCCGATCCCCCTCCGATTTCGATTCTCCCTGAGAGCCCCTCTTTTCGTTTTTTGCGATCTGTATGAAACCCATTTTTTCAGAATCAATGGCCAGAAGGGCTGAGGGATCTGGGGAGAGAAAGGACAAAATTAGAAAACAGGAGAAAACCATAAGATAAATGTTCATCTTCAATTCTCACTTGGAATGTCATAATAGATGGAATTGCCGAACTCACGGGATTGGATTTCTCCCTCCTCCAGGAGGGCCCCGAGGTGTCGATTCAATTCCTCCTGTGGTATTCCCATCCCCCTGGAGAGATCGATGAGGGAAAGGGGTCTTCGTCTCAGAATGTTTAAGATCTCTTCCTTGATATCTCTCTCGGTCAAAGAGAAAGGGTGGCGGTCGAACCCTGAAATAATGATGGCCTTCTCGCCGAGGAAGGCCTGGATATTCTCCATCTCTTTTCGGCTCAACGGGGTTGCCCATCTTTCCGAAGGAGGCCGGACCACGGTGTTGATATGGATCTGATCAGGTTTTATCCGATTGATCGCCTCTCTCATCTTGATGAGTTCATCCTGGCTATCGTTGATCCCTCTACAGAATAGAATCTCAAGCCAGACCTGCCCTTTGAACACCCTTCTGAATTGAACCAAACCTTCAACCATTCTCTCTGCAGAGAGCCCTTCGTCTGGACGGTTCATCTTTAGAAAGGCCTCTGATGAGACAGCATCGAGAGAGGGAAGGACCACACTGGCATCCCGAAGGTCCTGCCGCACCCCCTCTAAATAGAGCAGGGAGCCATTGGTAATGACCGCAATGGGAATCGAGGTTATTTCCTTTAGTCCCTCGATGACAGACCGGATTTTTGAGTGGAGAGTCGGCTCTCCCGAACCGGACAGGGAGAGATAATCGATGGAAGAAGTCTCTTCTTTAAGAAAGCGGCTGACTTCTTCGATCACTTCTCTGACAGAAACATATTCTTTTCTGACAAGCGTTTTCTGGGTCGTTTTTCCAATCTGGCAGTAGATGCAATCGTAGGTGCAGATTTTATGGGGGACAAGATCAATCCCAAGCGACCTTCCCAATCGCCTCGAAGGAACAGGACCATAGAGATGATGATAATATCTCATTTTCCATTCGCTATGCGCTATGCTCTATGCGCTTTGCAAGTGTTAGGCTCCAAATTTCTTTAATTTTAACCCGTTGGCCAACATCAGAGGGATAATCTCCACAGCAGGAAACCTGCCCAGTTGCCCCTTCTGGCACTGCCGTTCCGTGAATCGCCTGATACCATCCGGCCGGATATACCGCGAATGAAGAACGATGGGGTTGGGATGCCAGCTATGAGACTTCAGAACGGCAGGGGTGGAATGGTCTCCGGTCACCACCAGGACATCAGGTTTTAATTTCAGGATGGACGGAAGAATCCGGTCGATCTCTTCGATGGCCTTCACCTTCTTTTTAAAATCTCCATCTTCCCCGGCTGAATCCGTTTTCTTGAAATGGATATAGAAAAAATCGTATCTGTTAAAATTATTTTTCAGAGTTTCCACTTCGTCCCGGAGAGTCTCTCCCGTCTCCAGAACATCCATTTCCACCAGCCTTGCTAATCCCCTGTACATCGGGTAAGTCGCAATCGCGGCGGGCTTTAGTTTGAATCGTTCAAACATTGAGGGAATATTGGGAATCTTAGAAAACCCTCTGAGAAGAATTGTATTCGCAGGGTGAAACAGCTTGAGCGCTTCGGTTGCCTTTTTCAAGTATGCGTTTACAATCTCCGCTGTCCTCTGAGCTTCGGCCGTAAGGCTCTCCGTTCCCTTTGCCTTCTTCCCATCCTTCTGAGGATCAGCATCGGTGAGGTTATCCTTCAATCCCTCACCCTGAAATACGATCACAAAACGGTGCTCTTTGCCAGGATAAATAGACACCCAGATCCCATCAACTTCTCTGATCTCATTCTGGAGAAATTGGCAGATCTCCTGATTCTTTTCGGTTGAGATCCGCCCTGCCCTTCGATCCACGATGATTCCATTTTCATCGATGGTTGCAAAGTTGCCTCTTGCAGTAAGATCTTCCTTAGTCAGTTTTAAGCCAATCCCAAGGGCCTCCATCACCCCTCTCCCAATCTCAAACCGGAAAGGATCGTATCCGAAGAGAGCCAGATGGGAAGGTCCGCTGCCAGGAGTAATCCCATAGGAGATGGGGTCAATCAATCCGCAGATGGATTGATAAACGAGGCGATCTAGGTTTGGCGTCTTCGCCGCCTCCAATTCCGTCTTACCACGAACAGGAAGCCCCCCAATCCCATCCATCACGATCAGTATCAACTTTGATTCGGTTTGTATTGCAAGGGATTGGATAACCTCTTCCTTAGTCATGCTCTTTTTCCCCTCATCGAAGATCGTACATCCGAAACAATTCTAAACTCAAATGTCAAAGCCCAAATGTCAAATCAATGACAAATACCCTAATGTCAAATAACCTTTTAGACATTTAGATTTTGGATTTCATTTGAACTTTGAACTTTGGCATTTGACATTTCATTCAGCTTTCTTTCCGTATCTTTCCTGAAAAACAAACTCGGAAATCTCTTTCCTTTTCGGAGTCACACCTTCAGCCGCAGGATAACCCAGAGGGGTCATGGCAACGACCTCCCGGTCCGGTGGAACCCCCAAAATCTCCTCTGCTTTTTTATGGTCAAACAATCCCACGACTACTGTGCCCAACCCCAGTGAGTGAGCTGTTAAACAGAGGGTCTGCATGGCGATTCCTGTATCAAACATCAACCAATCCCCCTTTACGGTAGCCGCCTCCCCTTTCTTAAAACCTGATATCCCTTTCTTACCGCACAGGACAAGCACGACAGGCGCATCGGTCATCGAGGAGAGAGCGGGGTTTGTTTTGACAAGCGTCCCTGCCAGCTCAGATTTCACCTGTTGATTCTTGACCACAACCACTTCCCAGCATTGGGTATTGGCCCAGGAGGGAGACCATCTCACCACCTCCATGATCGTCCTCAGGACCTCTTCCGGAACAGGATCAGGCTTATATTTCCGAACACTCCGTCTCCCCTTAATGGCATCCATCAAATCCATACTTTCCCTCCTCTATCGATTTTGAATCTCGCCCCGTCCGGCCTACTCAGGTTCAAACATATCCTTTCCGGCGCCGCACATGGGACAAACCCAGTCTTCGGGGACTTCCTCAAAGGCGGTCCCTGGCTTTAACCCGCCATCAGGATCTCCTTTTGATGGATCATAAATATATCCACAGATTGAACATTTCCACTTTTTCATCTCTCCCTCCTCGATCACCTCATCATCAATTCCCTTTCCAAGAATAGACCCTTCCCAATCAGCGAAGACAGGGTATTCTATCGGAAAAAGGGAAACCCTGTCTCCATTTTTAAGCGGCTGATCCGACAGGGCTCCTGCATGATTAACCAGGATGAGTTTGACCCTTTCCTTGGGTATCCCTAACGACTGGATAGCCTCCCAAACAGTGGCTCCATCCTTCAGGGAAGTTTGAATCAGCTCCGGCTGACTTTGGGGAGCAAAAGGGCGAAGGCTTCCAGTCAGTTTCACATAAATCGTTATCAATTCCCCTCTCACTGAAAAATTTTCTTAGCTTTTTAAATCTCTCCGAAAGGAGATAGCGACATACATATTAAATGCCATTTCCGGAGGAAAAAGGGCAACCCGGTCGCCGTTGGATAAAATGCTCTCAGAATCAACACCCCTCCCATTGAGCAAAATCATCCTCACTTTTTCGGGAGGAATTCCCAGCTCCCGTATGACCTCACGAACGGTTGCTTTCTCCGCTGTCTCCAGTGTAAAGAGACCATGGTTCGAATCGCTCTTTCCGTATGGTCTGAGGGAGGCGTGTAATTTGATAGTAACCTGCATCCATTCCGATTCTTAAAGGACAAATCAGGGACGGGACTCAACGCTCCCGCCCCCAGCGATTGCAAAGCGTTAAAACTTAAAGACCTTATCCAGATCAACATCGGGAACAAGGAAGGTCAGGTTATGGGGAGGAAGTTTCTCCTCTTTAAAAAACTCCGGCAGCCGGTCATCCACATTGGAAAACCCTGCCCGCTCATTAAAATCCCTCTCCACCTTCAATATCTTTTTCCCGAGGGCGGCCACATCGTCAGCAGTCAGACTCAACCCATAACAACCATTGAGCATTCCGATTACACCCTCAAAGCATTCCGGGATATCGAGCGCCGGAAATGCAATAAACAGGCAGAGCCCTGTTGAATCAACGGCGGCCGTGGTAATCTGAAGCGCCTGGGATAACGCCATCTGGCCATCTGGTTTCAATGGATCGACATACCCTCCGACTTTCATAATATTGGTCGCTGTGGCATATCCAGCCGTATGGTCGGCGCCCATGGTCGATGTCGCGTAAGTCACGCCAATCCCCTGAATAGCCCTCGGCTCATAAGCCGGCATTCCCTGGTTTTTCACGACTGGAACCCGGGTCACGCCAAAAGCCTTACCTGTGAAACCAGATCCGTTTCCAATAATCCTTCCCAGAGGCGTTCCCTTTCCCGCCTCATGGATCAATTCGATCGCTCCTTCGGCGTCTCCAAAGTCTTTGACTCCCGCTTCCATGGCTACCCCTAAGGTGCATCCCATCTCAATCGTATCAAACCCATAATCGTCACAGAGACGGTCCATACGGGCAATCGCATCCAGGTCGTCGATTCCACAGTTAGCCCCATTGGCCCAGATCGTCTCATACTCAAGGGCTGAGGTGATGTACTTGCCTTTTTCATCCACGTACTCATTCGAACACTGAATGATACAGGTGGTACAGCCGGAATGAGTTGTCTTTCCTCCCCTCTTCGAAATAATGTCATGCATCGTTTCGCCGCTGATCTTGTCCGTCCCCTCAAATCGTCCTGAGGAGAAGTTCCGGGTCGGATACCCCCCTGCCTCATTGATGATCGCGGCCAGGACATTGGTGCCATATGTCGGGAGCCCCTGGCTGGTCACGGGATGTTCCCGCAATGCCTTCACAAACTTTTGAGAAGCCTCTTTAAAAAGATCCGGGTTTTTTACAGCGACCTTTTCAGCCCCTGTGTCATCGATGACAATCGCCTTCAAGCCTTTTGATCCCATCACCGCCCCCATGCCTCCCCTTCCTGCATGACGGGAAGGAGTCCCGTTGGTGCTGGTGACGGCAATACTGGCCATTGCCATCTTCATCTCTCCGGCGGGCCCGATCGAAATGATGCCTACCTTCTTGCCATATTTAGCCTGAAGTTTCTCGGTCAATTCGTAGTTCCCAAGCCCTTTCAAATCATCTGCTGGAAAGACCTTGACCCCGTCCTTGCTGACGGCCAGGCCGAAAAGCTTCCCTTTCTCCGGCATCCCTTCGATAATGATGGCGGCAATGCCCAGCCGCGCCAATTTGGTTGCCGCCGTGCCTCCCACGTTGCTCTCCTTGATCCCTCCTGTCAGAGGGCTCTTGGCGCCAATGGAAAGCCTCCCCGAATTGGCAGCGGTCGTCCCCGTTAAAAGCCCGGGGGTGATAACCAGTTTGTTATGTTGACCGATCGGATTGCATAGAGGCGGGACTTCCTTGCTCACGACCATGGAGGTCAACCCTCGACCTCCCAGGCCAGCATAATCCCCGCCCGCTTTCTCCTCAGAAACCTTAAGACTGCCCATGTTGACTCTGAAGATCTTGTCCATACAGCGCCCTCCTTTCTTTTGGATTCCGCATTGGATCATACGATCCAGTTTAAAAAATGGGTTTAGAATAAATTCCAGCTTCGACTAGTCTCAATTATACTTGAAATATTTTATTAGTCAAAGGATTTATGCCACCCCAAATCCCGATATATAAATTTTAAAATAGTTCCTGCTCCCTTGGAGGCTGTGTCGTATTGGCAAGCAAAGGGAGAGAGACAGTCAGGTTCCAAAGTTTTAGAATGCGGGTCTTTTAAATGATGGGAAGTGGTCGCTTGCATAAAATCGAATATTTTCAAATGGGTGGAACGCCTGAATCCGAACGGTTAAAGGTTACCGCTCTAAATCTTTTCCACCTGACCGCCTCTTCCCCTTTGCAAAAAGTCGGTTTTTTCATATTACGAACAGTCTCTTGACAGGAGAGGGATTTATCTGGAAAACAATTGTCTATCTCTGTTTTAGGGTGCACCAAGTCATTGGAGAAAAAACTCGTAAGGCCATCCCCTATGATGGGTTTCAAAATGCGAAACAAAATGCGAAACAACCATTGACACCCGCTTTTTGTCTTGGTAAGATTTTTGCGGTATGAAGCAGACTAATGCCATTACGGATGATCCCTGAATCAGAGGGGGATTGAAGTGCATTCGGTTTGGATGATCCAGGAGGGGTAATGGCTCATTGGAGGAAAAGAGAGGGGGCGGTCGGAAATTATGAAATTGCTAAATTTTGAACAACATGGTATCTTTCTTAAAAGAAAGTGAGGTATGATATGGGAACGAGAGAGTTATTGATAAAAGAGATTGATCAAGTTCCAGAACCTTTTCTTGACGAGGTTTTAGACTTCGTTCAATTTCTCAAAGTAAAGATGATTAAGGAAAAGGTAGATATTACTGTTGCAAGCGAATCCTCTCTTAAGAAAGATTGGTTACGGTCAGAGGAGGATGTGGCTTGGAAAAATTTGTAAAAGGCGAAGTTGTTGTTATTCCATTTCCTTTCTCCGATCTAACACAAACCAAACGTAGACCCGCCCTTATTCTCACAGAATTAGAAGGAGATGACTTAATCCTTTGTCAGATAACAAGCCAAGCGATTAAAGACAAATACGCAATTCCGATTAGCGACGATGACTTTGAGGTTGGAGGTTTGAAAAAACTAAGCAATATTAGGCCCAATCGCATATTTACAGCCGACACTCATTTAGTATTATATCGAACAGGACGGCTGAAAGCTAAAAAACTGACAGAAATTATTGATAGAGTGATCGAAATCATTCGGCAATAGAACATTCCTGAAGCGGAAATTTTTAAATTTATTAAAATTCCGGAGGTTGATGCCAATTTATCAGGACAGACCTGTTGAGCAGGCCCTCCGCCGGATCTTATTTCACTGAGGAGAAAACGATGGACCAGCAACTCATCCAGAGGGCTGCTCAGGACATTCTCAAGTCTCAAAAGACGATTGCCTTTACCGGCGCTGGCATCTCTGTGGAAAGCGGAATCCCTGACTTCAGAAGCGCTGAGGGCCTCTGGCAGAAATACGACCCCGAAGAGTATGCCCACATCCACGCCTTCTATTCCGACCCGGACAAGGTCTGGCTGATGCTCAAGGACATGTTCACCCTCGTCATCACAGCCAAACCCAACCCTGCCCATATTGGGTTAGCCGAATTAGAGCGGATGGGATTGCTCTCCACGGTCATCACACAGAATGTGGATGGCCTCCACCAGGCCGCAGGAAGCAAAAACGTCATCGAATTTCACGGAAGCCATCGCACCCTCTCCTGCCTGAAGTGTTCCACGACCACCGATGGAACTTTGCTTAAAATCGAAGACCTTCCGGCTCGATGCCCACGTTGTTCATCCCTTCTCAAGCCCGATGTCGTTTTTTTCGGCGAACCCATCCCGCCCAAAGCCCAGACCTATTCATTCAGAGAGTCCAGATCCTGCAGTGCGGTGCTTGTCATCGGAACCTCTGCGGTCGTCTATCCGGCCGCATCCATCCCCATGATGGCAAAAGAGGAAGGAGCCACGGTCATCGAGATCAATATGGAGCCTACTCCTCTCACAGGCCAGATATCGGACTATCTGATCTCCGGCTCCGCAGGTAAGATCATCCCTGCCATCGTTGAAGAAGTGAGGCGGCAAAGATGAAAAGGGGAAATATTGCAATCCCCCCCGTAAGGTGATATGATTTGAAAGAATGAGGTTCACCCCGTTAGAAATTCTATCGGGGCATTCAACCCTGTTGAAATTATTCTAAATTGTCGTGCAGCTGCAGAGTAGTAGGGAATCTTTTCTAACGGGGTAAAGGTTCTTATTTGAAAGAATCACTGGAAGCAACTGCCGGAAAGGTCATTTTTGATGATCTTCACCTTGCCAACACCCTTTTCGGCGTCCATAGCGAAAATTTAAGGCGCATTGCCAAGACGCTCGGTGTTAAGATCAGCGCCAAAGGTAATGGCATCACCATCCAGGGTGACGACCTCGATGTCGATCTCTCCAGGCGGGTCCTGAACGACCTCTATGGCCTTCTGAAAAAAGGCTACCCCCTCTTCCCCAATGATATCGACTATGCTATCCGGATGATCTCTGATGACCGGTCGGTCAACCTCGAAGACATTTTTCTCGATACCGTCTACATCTCCGCCCGCAAGAGGGTGATTACGCCAAAGAGCCTTGCCCAGAAGCGATATATCGACGCCATCCGGAAATACGATCTGGTGATCGGCATCGGTCCTGCAGGAACGGGCAAGACCTATTTGGCTATGGCCATGGCCGTGGCCTCACTCATGAAGCAGGAGGTGGAAAGAATTGTCTTGACCCGTCCTGCAGTAGAAGCAGGCGAAAAACTGGGCTTTCTTCCCGGCAATATGTACGAGAAGGTCAACCCTTATCTTCGCCCCCTCTACGACGCGCTCCACGACATGATGGACTTTGACCGGGCTTCCCGGCTCATTGAGAAAGGGGTGATCGAAGTTGCGCCTCTGGCCTTTATGAGGGGAAGGACGCTCAACGACTCCTTCGTCATCCTCGACGAAGCCCAGAATACAGGGCCGGAGCAGATGAAGATGTTTTTAACCCGGTTGGGCTTCAGTTCAAAAGCTTTGATCACCGGAGACATCACCCAGGTCGATCTTCCGGAAAATAAGGTCTCGGGGCTGATCGAAATCCAGGGGATTCTCAAAGGAATTGAAGGAATCGAATTTGTCTACTTTTCGGACAGGGATGTGGTCAGACACCCCCTTGTTCAGGACATCATCAAGGCTTATGAAAGGGCGGAAGAGAGGCGCCAGCGTTCCAGGCAGCCGTCCTCTTCTGAAAAGGGATGATAAAAAAAATAGTTTTTAAAGATTTATTTCGCCGAATTTTCCCACGGAAAACAACCAATGGCCAAAAAGCCGGCTCGTGGGTGAATAAGTTCAAGGACCCCGGTTATCAAAAATGGTTCATTGGCATTGGAACCGCTCTTATCCTCACCCTTCTTCTCTCCCCTTCACTTCAGTTGCCCCTCAAAAAATACAGAGCTGGAGACATCTCCACAAAGGAGATCAAAGCAACTCAGGACATCCTTGTGGAAGATCAGAGATCGACTCAGGAAAAAAGGGCTGAAGCTGAAAGGTCTGTTCTTTCCGTCTATGACTACGATCCGGGAATTCTGATGGATGCGGAAAACCGGCTCCGAACGGCCTTCACTTCCCAAGCCCCATCCATAAAAAAGGAGGAGTGGGAATCCTCTTTCCGATTCACTCTTTCACAGAGGGAATGGCATATCCTGGAGAGGGAAAAATTTAATCCCTCCATCGGAGAAAATTCCTTAAAACTGATCACCCCTCTATTAAGGAAGGGGATCATCAATGATAAAGACCTCCTCGACCCTGATGCGCTTAAAGGGATGTCCATCCGTAACATCCAGACTCGTGAAGAGAAAAGGGATGTCCATCCATTTAACTTTGTTGATTTGAAGGAGGTGAAAGCCCGGCTCCGGACCGATCTGAACCGCCTTTCCCCGAGCCTGGGGAGAGAGGTCGCTTCGCTCGTCTCGAAGATTTCGGAACAGTCAATGAAACTCAACCTCACCTTCAACAAGGACGAAACCGAAGCGCGGAAGACAGATGCAAGGGCAAGGGTGAACCCTGTTTTCTTTCAAATCAAAAGAGGAGAGGTCGTCCTGAGGCCAGGGGAGCGTGTCAAGGAGGAGCATCTCCTTAAAATCGATGCCCTGAAAAAGGCCCAGGAGAGAAGTCATATCCTCTCTATCCTCATTGGTCTGGCTCTGCTGACTTTTGTCGTTCTCGCCAGCCTGTATGAGTTCTCCACGAAAAACATCCGGAAGATCGCGCTTTCCACCAGGGACCTTCTCTTTTTCTGCAGCACGCTTCTCGGGGTGGTGGCATTTCTTAAAATCTTCCATCTCATCACCGATATTCTGGGCGGAGAATTTCTCGCTATTCCCTCATCCTCTTATACTTATCTCTTCCCCATCGCTGCCGGGGCCATGTTGGCCCGGATCGTCATCAATTCGGAAGTGGCGATTGTCTTTGCCACTCTGGCCGGTTACTTCGCCGCCTCCATGATGGGAAACCAGCTCTTTCTCTTCATCTTCAACTTCGTTGGAAGCTTGATTGGCGCCCATAAGGTCGCTCGATGCGAACAGAGGTCAGTCCTCATTAAGGCAGGAGTCACCATTGGGGGGGCAAATGTCCTGATGATTCTGTCTTATAACCTGATCGCCGGAACCTTCTTCAAGATGACACTGTTTTCTGATGTGTTCATGGGTTTTTTAGCCGGGCTCCTCGCCTCTGTCCTGGTTCTGGGAATGGCTCCTATCATTGAAAGCCTTTTCGGTTATACCACCGATATCAAACTCCTTGAGCTGGCCAATCTGGATCATCCCCTTCTCAAGGACCTCGTCCTTCAGGCGCCTGGAACCTACCACCATAGCATCATTGTCGGAAGCCTGGTGGAGGCAGGAGCCAAATCGATTGCTGCCAATCCTCTACTGGCCAGAGTCAGCGCCTATTACCATGACATCGGGAAGTTGAAAAAGCCCCTCTACTTCATCGAGAACGCAGGGGGCATGGAAAATAAACATGATCACCTCACGCCCACCATGTCCAGCCTCATTCTCGCCTCCCATGTAAAGGATGGGGTGGAACTGGCCCACGAAAACCGCCTTGGAGAACGGATCGTCCATATCATTCAGCAACATCACGGCACGAGCCTGATCTCCTATTTTTATCAGAAGGCCAAAGAGAAAGAGAATCCGGATATGGATACGATTGATGAGAAGGATTTCCGTTATCCGGGCCCCAAGCCCCAGACCAAAGAGGCGGGGATCGTCATGTTAGCTGATGCCGTAGAGGCCGCCTCCCGTGCCCTCTCCGAGCCCACCCCTTCAAGGATTAAAGGGTTGGTTCAGCGAATCATCAACAACATCTTTCTCGATGGACAGATGGAGGAATGTGAATTGACCTTAAAAGACCTCCAGAAGATCGAAGAGAGTTTCAGCCGGATTCTGACCGCTTACTTTCATCAGAGAATCGACTATCCACTTCTTCCCTCTCTGGAATCCAATAAGAAGAAGAACCATGAAGATCTGGATTCGAAATCGACAAAAACCTATCCCTTTAGACCAAAAAAAGATAAAAAGGGTGGTCCAAAAGATCTTGGCCAGCTTGGGACTTCCTGAGGCCGAACTCAGCCTCCTGCTGGTTGACGACAGAGAGATTCAGGAATTGAACCATCGCTTCCTCGGCCGGGACAAACCCACCAATGTCCTCGCCTTCTCCATGAGAGAAGGGGAGTTTGCGTCACTCCACCCTCACCTCCTCGGCGATCTCGTCATCTCTATCGAAACCGCCAAGCGCCAGTCGAAACAGTCAGGCATGAGCGAAATGGAGATGCTCACCCTTCTCCTGATTCACGGCATCCTTCATCTTTTAGGCTACGAGCATGAGGGGAACAAAAAAGATGCAAGAGAGATGGCCATCAAACAGAAAGAACTCTTTCGGAAATGCCTGAATAGTGGAATATTGGGTGATGATTAGGTCGTCTCCTGAAGTGTGATGGTTAACCACCAATATGAACTCGTCCCCAATTTTCTTGTGCCTTTTCTAAACCTTGCAGTTGCAAAAATGGACACAGGTAAACCTCTCTTCAAGGCTTCTGACGGCGATTAAGTTGACCTGTTAAGGGAAACGGTAGACCTCACCTAAGGTGAACTCCGGCAAGGACTTGGGATGTGTGTGCTTATTCGCTAAAAGGTTCGCCACGAAGCCTTTACGAACGGTTCACCCATGTCCGTTTTGATTGAATGGTTTGCAATGTTAAGGAAGGGAGTGGACACAGGTTTCAAAACAGCTTCATTGTCCGTGCTGAGCATGAAGAGGAGTGGAGGTTAAGTTAATGAGAATGTCAGGTAGATTATTTCCTTTTTTTCTGGGAGGACAGGTAGTCGATGATTGCATTTTTGTATTTCTCAAAGTCGTCTAAATTTCGATGAAGAATCGATACCACAATGGTCGGATCTATTGTTTCGTATTGATGAACGACGACATTTCTGAATTTGGCCATTTTTTCGAGGGTTCCGCATAACTTTTTGCCAATCACCTGATGCTCCATTAAAACCTTAAAGGTATCAGCATATCCAGTGGGTACCCTGATCCCCTGGTCAGAAATGATGTGATTCGCAATATCAATACAAACCTCAATCAGAATATGCAATGTCCTCTCAACGATCCTCTGGGTTTTCCAATTTTTTTTATATTGGATCAGAGAAATCTTTGAGAAACTCCCGATCTGATTAAGATAGGTGTCTATCTGGGCAAGTTTTCTCCCTACCAGAAGCTTATCAACCAATGCCGTACCTCCTTTGTAAAATTTCCCTTTCCTTAATGCTAAAATCAAAAAATTCTCTCAGTATTCGGGATTCGTATCGGTGTCGAAGAAAAGGGTTTTTATCAATCAGGATTTTTCTTTTCTGCAAAATCCTTCCAGTGAGGCTGATGGGGGCAGTGTTTAGAACGACCAAATCGATTTCATCGGTACGGAGAATATTTGAAATTTTCTCGTAAAACGAAAGATAGTCTAACTTTTTAATATTTTCCACATAGACACCAAGATCGACATCACTCAGAGGTTTTTTCTTGTTTTTTACCAAACTTCCAAAGAGATAGGCAAAGATGGTATTGGAGTCCTCTGTAAGAAGATCGGTTAAGAGATCAATTCTTTGAAAGATGTCTTCCGGGACCTTCTTAAATCGAATCATGAATAAAACATATCACAAAAGAAGATAAAATCCAATCAAAATCACTTGGGGGACGCTTGGTCTCGATTTAATTGAAGATCCAGAGTTTGCGGAGGCGGTTGAACCGTTTAAGAAACGTGGTTTCTTCAGGGGTCATCGAGGATGGGGAAGCCCTCTCCTTTAATTTCAACAGTCCGCCGTAATCCACCCATCTGAGCAGGGGAAAGAAGAAACGGTGAAGGAGGCCTCCATCTTTAAACGAAAAACTGCTGTTGAAATCGATCAGGAATGGTTTCCCTTCATCAGAGACGAGAATATTGCCTTTATGCCTTAAATCCATGTGAACCACTCCCCTGGAGTGCACCTCTCTAAGAACCCGCTCCAGTTCTAAGAAAAAAGAGGGCGAAAGCGTTTCGTCTCGATCGATCGCCTTCCCCGGAATATACTCCATGGCAAAAGCAAAGCGATCAATCCGTTCCACAGGTTGAGGAATCCCTTTCAACCCATTAAGTCGGGAATAGATCTTCCATTCTTTTTGAATCAACCAGAGTCCTAATGTCCACCGTAAGAAGAAATTTCTTCTCCGGACATCTTTCACCATAAAAATCTGGCCGCCCACTTCCACCTTGTAAAGGTCAGGTTTTCCAAACCTTCCCTCGACCAGGCAAACAGAACTTTTCTCAATATCTTTTCGATTCATATTGACTCACAACAAATCTCCCTCTCCCTTGACGGGAGAGGGCTGGGGTGAGGGTGAGAATTCCGCAATCCGAAATCCGCATTCCGCAATCCTAAAAAATTGCTCCCCAGAAGGGTTTGCTCAAGATCAATAGGATCCCCGCAATGATGATCAGGAGAATTCCCTCCTCGCTGTTTTCAATAAAGCACTTGAATTGCCAGGAAGCTTTTTCATGGGGATAGGGAGTCCACCGGGGAAGATACTCTGGGACAGCCTGATCGTAGTCTTCATATTGTTTTCCAAAAATCTTCTTTAACCGGTCTCCCTCTACCCTCTTTTTATAGGGGATATAATGAAAGCAGAACATAAAGAAGGCCGCTGCCAGGAGGTAGATATTGTCTGCCAGGATGCAGAAACCTGCTGTAATAAAAATCGAACCGATGTAAAGAGGATTCTTAACGTAAGCATAAGGCCCGCTCATGGTCAGAACTTCGTTCTTCTGAAGGTGTCCGGCCGCCCAGATACGGATCATTTCTCCCAGAAAGATCAGGAACATGCCTATCAGCAGCCCAGGCATGCCGGGTTTGGCAAAAAGGATCAACAAGATCGCCCCGATGTATAATGGGATTCTTCGAATCTTTTTACTCATAAATCACTCCTCGTCCGATTAGTGTTTAATGTTCTCATTTGGCTACTGGACTGACCGTCTTCTTCTTATGGATAAACCAGAGATTTCTGAAGTAGATAAAATTTCCAGGCAGATAAGCCAGGATGAAGACAGGGTCCATACGATGAACGGCATAAGAGAGAAGAATCAACCCGCCTCCCAGGCTGAAATACCAGAAAGAGACCGGAAGGACACTCTCCTTTTTCTTCTCGGATGCAATCCACTGGATCAAAAAACGCATGGTGAACATCGCCTGTCCGATAAATCCGAAGATGAGCCAGAAATCGATTCTGAATTTTGGGTACTGCTGGGCAAAGCTTGAGAGAACCTCTTTGATCCAGTCCATATCAAATCCTTTCTTCAACATCATATTGGATGCGACGCCCTTTCATCCATTTCACCCCTAAAAGATCGATGAAAGACCGCAACGCCCTATTCCGAATATTATATTTTGACTTCCCGAACTTTCTGGGATGATGCAACACAGGAATCTCAATGATTCGATACCCCTGCATCTTCACCAGGGTCGAAAGAAACCGGTGCATCCCATTAAATACGGGAATATCTTTAATGCACTCCCTTTTGAATACGCGAAGGGTACAGGCGCTGTCATGGATCTGCTCTCCGCTCAACCGGTTACGAACACCATTGGCAATTTTCGAGGAGATTCTCTTCAGCCAGGGGTCATCCCTCTTCTGACGCCACCCGGTGGCCATATCGTAACGGTCCAGATATTCAAGCAACCTGGGGATATCCTCCGGGTCATTCTGGAGATCGGAATCGAGAGTGACGATCTTCTCACCCCGGGCCTCCTTCAGCCCTGCGATCAAGGCGGTGCTCAAGCCACGATTCTTCTTCAGCCCGGTAACCCGGAGAGAAGGATATTGAGTGGCCATTTCTCTAAGGAGTGCCCGGCTTCCATCGGAGCTTCCATCATCCACAAAGATCATTTCATAACATAAACCGAGTGGGTTTAAAACCTGCACCAACTTGGAAATCAGGATAGGAAGGCTCCCTTCTTCATTAAAGACAGGCACCACCACAGAGATCTCAACGGGTTCATTTTGTTCTGCAGATCGCTTCATAGCGGTTTAATTTCAAATGTCAAAATCCAAATGTCAAACCAATGGCAAATGTTTAAATGTTAAATGTTTTTCTCTGCAGCCATTTGAACTTTGGATTTGATTTGAACTTTGACTTTTGATATTTGTCATTGGCTTCATCAATCCATCTTATCTATTCGATATCAGCACAATATCATCGCCGCCGACGTTTCGCCGGGCAATCAACTCATATTTCGGCCTACCCTCCATCACTTGAATTTGAGATAAGTCCCTGAATTTCATGAGACAAAATACCCTCTTCTCAGATTGCAGAAAGCGGATGAATTCTTCTCTCTTCTCTATCTCTATCTCCAAGATGGGCACGATCCCCGTATAATAATTATAAGGCGCAATGACTGGAATGTTGTAGGCGGCCAGTTTCTCTCCGGGTTGAACCCTTGACGTGACCTCCTGAGAAATGAAACGGGCCGATTTATAAGGATTGATCAGCGGAAAGGCTACTCTTAATGTATAGAAGAATCCGCCTGCCATGATTCCGATAATAAGAAAGAATACGGCCGCCCGATGTCTGAACCGGTGGAGAATAAACAGGGCGATGCTTCCGCCAACAAAAAGAAAGGCAATAGGAAGGCTGTAAGGCAGGTAAGATGGAGACTTCGCCGCAATCATCCATGGGATGCCCACCCCCACCCCGAGAAGAAATCCCATAAAGATATGGAAGGGGATTGTAAACCACCGGTGGTGCAGGTTCTTGATAGATTCTGAAATATAATCATCCCACCATTTCCCCACGAGAAGAGAAACAGCCGGAAAAAGGGGTAAAAGATAAAGCCCTCTTTTCCCTTTGGAAAAAGAGAAGAAGATAAATATCACCGCAAACCAAATGAAAAGGAAAAGAAACTCTTTCTTCATCCCTGCTTTTAAACCAGAAAAACCGTAGGCGATGGCCGCAGGCAGAAAAAATATCCAGGGCAAGAAATCGGCGGGAAAATGATAAAAGTAATAGTAAAACGGCCGTATTTTGCTCGTCCCTTTTGCAAAGCGCTCAACCGTATGAAGCATGATCGTCTCGTCGAAATACTCTTTCCCTCCTTTTATGAGGGCTGGAACATACCAGGCAAGAACGATGATGATGAACAGGATCATTCCCTGAATGAGTTTCATCCTCTTGATGCCATTCCAATCTTTCTGAATAATGAGGTAGATCAAACTAACTAAAAGAGGAAGAATAAACCCCACAGGCCCCTTTGATAGAGTCGCTAAGGCGAGACCGATGTAAAACCCGTAAATCGACAACCGTTTAAATCGCCCCTCCCCTTCCCTCTCGTCTTCTTTAAACCCATACCATTTTATAAAGCAGAAGAATGACGCAGTTGCGAAGAAGGTTAAAGTCGCATCAATATTGGCTCTGGTGGCAAGATAAGCAAACTCGAGGCTTGTCGCTAGGATCAGTCCTGCCAGAAACCCTGTGCGTGAGGAATAGAGGTGTCTCCCAATAAAAAAGGTGAGGAGAACGGCAAGGGCTCCAAAGACGGCAGAGGGAAATCTTACTGAAAAAGAGGTCAGTCCCCCCCAGAGAGCGGAAGAGAGGGCGATGAGCCAGAAGAAGAGCGGAGGCTTATCGGCGTAAATCTTCCCATTAAAATGCATCAGGGTCCAATCTCCTCCGTTCACCATCTCTCTTGCCACCTGGGCATACCGGGGCTCATCCGGATTCCAGAGGTCCCATTGTCCAAGGTTGACAAAAAAAAGGGCAAAACAGAAGGCAAGAAGAAGACCCACCTGCCCCGCTGGATGATTCCATAAGTTTGATAATCGCTTTTTCATCTATATCCCATCTTCAAAAAACTATCCCATCTTAAACCAGTGACAGGATTATTTCAACTTGAGGGGTCAGCTATACAATCTTTTCTTGAAAATTACCCTTTTATTCCTTAAGATGGAAGCCATGAAAAAGAGAGATTTTTTATTCAGTTTTCTTTCGGGCATTCTCCTCGTCCTCTCCTTCCCTAATTTCGATCTCGAGTTTCTGGCCTGGTTTGCCTTTGTCCCTCTCTTTTATGCTGTCGAAGGAAAAAGTTTATGGAATAGCTTTAAACTTGGATTCTTAACCGGTTTCATCTCCTTTCTTGGGATTATCTATTGGATCGTTGTGGCAATCCACACTTACGGCAACGTCCATTTGATACCGAGCGTTCTCATCCTCTTATTATTGGTAGGCTACCTGAGTTTATTCATCGGTGCTTTTACCTTCCTGAATCGGTTCATCCAGATGCGATTGGGGTTGCAGACCATTCTTTTAGCCCCCCTCCTCTGGGTCTCCCTGGAATACCTCCGCTCTTTCTTTCTTACTGGCTTCCCCTGGGCCAGCTTAGGTTACTCCCAATATATAAATCTTCCATTTATCCAGATGGCAGATATCACTGGAATCTATGGCCTCTCCTTTGTCATCCTCCTTGTGAATGCTTCCCTTTATATGGTGCTTCTCCAGTGGTCGAAGAGAACCTTTCCTCTCCGGGAGGTTGTTATCACCATTCTTCTCCTCTTGGGCTTTCTGGTCTATGGATATTTGAGAATGGGCGCTGTGGATCGGCAGACGATTCACAATCCCCCTCTCAAGATCGGTCTGGTCCAGGGCAACATCGACCAGTCCATCAAGTGGGATCAATCTTTTCAGAAGGAAACGATGAAAATCTATGAGAGATTATCCTTCAAAGTGGCCGATAAAAAACCGGACCTCATCATCTGGCCCGAGACAGCCACACCCTTCTTCTTTCAGGATGAGAAGGAGTTTCAACCCATGGTGCTGGATATTCCGAAAAAGACCGATGCCTTTCTCCTCTTCGGGACCCCTTCTTATAAGATAGAGAGAGGAAAGGTCCATCATTATAATAGCGCTCTCCTGTTCTCACCTTCAGGAGAATTCAAGGGGAAATATGATAAGATTCAACTTGTTCCTTATGGAGAATATGTCCCACTCGGAGAATATCTTTCGTTAGGATCCCTTGGAGAGGGGATTGGAAATTTTAAATCCGGAAAAGAGACCTTCAATTTCACCCTTCCTCAAGGGAAATTTGGAGTCCTCATCTGTTTTGAGATCATCTTTCCGGACCTCTGCCGGAAATTTGTCAAAGAAGGGGCCAATTTCTTAGTCACCATCACCAATGACGCCTGGTTTGGAAGAACTTCTGCGCCCCGCCAGCACCTCACCATGGCCACTTTCAGGGCAGTAGAAAACCGCGTCTTCATTGCCAGGTCAGCCAACACAGGCATCAGCGCTTTTATCGATCCTGCGGGAAGGATTATTAAACAGGGAGGAATCTTTACTGAAGAGGCGATGAATGGAACGATTAGTTTATCAACAGAAAAAACGTTCTATACGCTTTATGGCGATGTCTTCGCCTGGATCTGTTCCGCCGCTTCTATTGCCCTGCTGGGTTATGCCTTCATTCAGAGTAGAAGAAAAAGATGAAGATCATCTCCAGGAAAAGATTAAAGGGATTCAGCATCGCAGTTCTGGTGACCATAGGTATTTCCCTAACCATGTCTGACTCCTCTGTGGCAGGCGAACCTTCTTCATCTATCCTCTGGACCGAACTGTTGCAGAGGACGCCCTTCCCTTTCAGGACGGCCCTTCCTCCACCCAATTCCACTCCCATCGATGGCACCTATACGAAATTCGAAACCAAAGAGACACCGCCTGTCCCTTGCAGGCGCTGCCCGGATTATGCGCCGGAGGGCGGCATATGGAAGTTAAACTTTGATAAGGGCATCTTCAGGATATTTCACACCGTTACAGAATGGAAAGATATTGGCTCTTATGTGGTGTCAGGAGACCGATTAACCCTTGCCAATGACCCTGTCTGTCATGAAATGTTTGGCGTCTATAAGTGGAAGCTGGAAAAAGGGATATTAATGATAACCCTGGTTGAGGATAAATGCGCCATTGGCCTCAGGGCGATGAACCTCACAAAACTTCCCTGGCTCTCCTGCCGGCCGCCGAACATCGAAGCCGCCGTCACAGACCACTGGCCCAAACCACCCGGTTGCGATTAATGAAAAAGATTTTCTTTCATGGATTAAATTGAGATGCCAACAGAAACATTACTTGGGATCGCTGTCGGGATCGGATTGAGCGCTGCCTGTGGCTTCAGGGTCTTTGTGCCATTGCTGGTGATGAATATTGCTTCACTCACCGGGCATCTTCATCTATCTCCCGGTTTCGAATGGATCGGAAGTGAATATACAACCATAGCCTTCGGATCGGCAACCATCGTTGAAGTCCTCGCCTATTACATTCCCTGGTTGGATCATTTTTTGGACCTTATTGCATCACCCGCTGCCATTGTTGCAGGAACGATTGCTACAGCTTCAATGGTCATGGATCTGTCCCCCTTTCTGAAATGGACATTAGCCATTATCGCAGGCGGAGGAGCGGCCGCATTGATTCAGGGAACGACAGTGGCACTCCGGACCAAATCCACAGCGCTCACCGGAGGAATAGGAAACCCTTTGGTTTCTACCGCGGAGGTGGTTGGATCTGTTATCACCTCCCTCCTGGCGATTATCGTCCCAATTCTATGCCTTTTTCTCCTTGCCTTGCTTTGCATTTTGGTCATACGTAAAGCAGGCCATTTCTTCTTCGGAAGAACAAAGATAAAGTAGGAGGCTCAAATGCCATACTTAATGAAGAAAGGACTACTTTATGACCTGGGGGATGCTTTTGACATGCTCATGGACTTTAATGTCATCTTCTTTGGGGAAGAACATGGCTCCCTGGTCTCCAGCAAGGCAGAACTAACTATCCTCAAAGGGCTCTCAAAACGGGATTCGAAACTCGTCCTCGCCCTCGAAATGTTTGAGCGTGATGTTCAAGATATTCTTGACGCTTATTTAAAGGGGAAAATATCCGAAAAAACATTTCTGAAACGGTCCCGTCCCTGGCCCAACTATAGGAAGGATTACCGGCCACTGATTGAATTTGCAAAGAAGAAAAGAATATCCGTCATTGCTGCCAATATTCCCCGGAGGGCGGCAGCCGCCGTGTCCATGGCAAATAAGATTTCCCCCAATGTCATGGGAGAGGATAGGATCTACTTTCCAAAAACCATACACTTCAAATCAAAACAATATTACAAGCGCTTCGCTTCTTCGATGAAGGAGATGCCCCATTCTACTCCCATGAAAGGGATGGATGTGGACGGACTTTACAAGGCGCAGATTTTAAAGGACGCTGTGATGGCTGCTTCGCTTGAACCTTTTTTAGATCGGCGTATCCTCTTCTGCTGCGGACACTTTCATTCCGACTATCACCTGGGGATTCCCTATCAATTAAAAAAGAACCACCCAAAACTTAAAACTGCCGTCATTGTGACAGATTCAACAGTAGAACCCTTGTCCATGAAAGAACGGTCAAAGATTTCAGATTTCATCTGGATTGAAGAATAAGGGCAACCCCTAAAAATGTCATTCCTGCGAAAGCAGGAATCCAGTCCCGCCTAAGGCGGGATTGAAACAACTGGATTCCCGCCGGAGTTTACCCCGTACTTCGATACGGGGTGGGAGTGACGAATTGGGAATTATTCGAGGTTCCCTAATGGGGAAGTTACCGGACTATTCGATTTGGTTTAAATAAGCCCGCTTCATTCGATTCGAACAGACCCGCCCGACAAGAACGCTCATCAACCAACGATAGATCAGATATCATCGCCTGGGTGAGAACCGGAGTCTTCCGAGTTCGATCTAATCTCTGCGCAATCAGTTCCAAGAAATCATCGCTTGTCATCCAGCTCCACCTGTCAAAAACCTTTAAATTAAGAGGAAGGCTGTAACTTCGTAGGGTCTTCTCCCGCTCCACATTATAAAACTCCTCGAAGTACGACATCACCAACTCTCGCAAGCTTCGATAAACAGGTTCCCGGAACCGTAATCCCACAAAATTCGATTTAGCCACAGCCCCCCAGTGGTCATTGCGCTTGTATAAGGCCAGAAGATGGTCGTCGTCTCTGCCGTTTGGGACCATCTCGAGAATAAGCGGAGGATGACCCAGCCACCGTAGGGCAGCCGCCGCAAATAGAGCCCCATCAAAACAGTGGGCAACCCGTTCCTTCAGGACGCGCAAAGGACAACGGTAAATATGTTCTGTGCTGTAAGGAATCTCATCGAGAAAAGCCTGAATCTTGCCAGGAGCGTTTAATGTGGAGAGGAATTTATATTCGGTCTTATTCAGCGTCCGTTTAAACACTTGATCAAATCCCATGGCAACTCCTTGATTTAAATTGATTTCTCTTTTAACTTATTTTCTCATAAATAACCACATCAACCGGAAATCATCGCTGTATTGACAACCAAAGAGGAGTAGGTTTATATGATAAACGGCTGATTCAAAATCTTTTCAGTAAACCCGGAATCTTTTATCTCCAATCACAGAAGCCGAAAGGTAAGTCTTATGCCATCACGCATTGGCTTTGACAATGAAAAATATCTTGCTGAGCAGACCACGGCGATCATTGAGCGGGTCACCCGTTTTGACAACAAGTTATACCTCGAATTTGGCGGAAAACTTCTATTCGATTATCATGCCTCCCGCGTATTGCCCGGTTTCGATCCCAATGTGAAGATGCGGTTGCTTCAGAAAATCAGGGATAAATCCGAAGTCGTGCTCTGCATCTATGCCGGGGACATCGAACGAAAAAAGGTGAGGGCCGATTTCGGCATCACCTATGACTCGGATGCTTTAAAGTTAATCGATGACCTGAGAGAGTGGGGAATTGAAGTGGTTGGAGTGGTCATCACCCGATACGAGAATCAGCCTTCAGCCACCGTATTTAAAAAGAAGCTGGAACGAAGAAATGTCCGGGTCTACACCCATCCATTTACCAAAGGCTATCCAACGGATGTCGATACCATTGTGAGCGATGAGGGGTATGGTGTCAATGAATATATCCATACCACCAAACCTATTGTGGTGGTCACAGGTCCTGGACCCAATAGTGGAAAGCTGGCAACCTGTCTTTCGCAAATCTACCATGAGTATCGACGTGGACTCCACGCCGGATATGCAAAATTTGAAACCTTTCCCATCTGGAATCTTCCTTTAAAGCATCCTGTTAATATCGCCTACGAAGCAGCCACAGCGGACATCCGGGACTTCAACATGATCGACTCCTTCCACCTTGAAGCCTATGATGAAAAGACTGTGAACTATAACCGGGATGTAGAAGCCTTTCCTGTCCTCAGACGGATTATCGAAAAAATCACAGGGGAGCATTCATTTTATAAGTCTCCCACGGACATGGGGGTCAATCGGGCCGGATTTGGAGTAGTCAATGATGATGTGGTGAGGAAAGCCGCTGTTCAGGAGATTATTCGGCGATACTTTCGTTACGCCTGCGAGTATGCCATCGGATTTGTCGATAAAGAGACCGTCCAGAGGGTGGAGCTCCTGCTGGAAGACCTGAATACGAAACCCGAAGACCGAATCGTTGTCAAATATGCGAGACAGGCCGCCATAGAGGCTGAAAAGAATGGGAAGGGAAATGAAGGTATCTATTGTGGCGCTTCCCTTGAGTTGCAAAACGGCACCATTATCACAGGAAAGAATTCACCCTTGATGCATGCGGCTTCCGCGCTGGTTCTCAATACAGCCAAACATCTGGCCAATATCCCTGACACCATTCACCTACTTCCTCCCAATATTATGGAATCGATCAGCCATTTCAAGAAGGACGTACTCAAGGGGAAGATGGTCAGCCTTGATCTGGAGGAGACGCTGATTGCCCTCAGCATCAGTGCGACCATGAATCCCGCTGCCCAGATGGCAGTTGAAAAACTGAAAGAATTATCAGGATGTGAGGTTCATATGACTCACATGCCCACTCCTGGCGACGAAGCCGGCCTGCGAAAGTTAGGGGTCAATTTGACAAGCGATCCGGACTTCGCGACCAAATACCTCTTTGGAAGATAACGCTACCCTCTCTCCACCTCTAATTACACGGTCCTTGTCGCAATGGAATGCTATGTCCTTGCTGCAGGAAAGGAATTCTAAAACTTTTGGACTTCGAAAACCGCTTTTCTGTTGACGAATAGATGGAGGGAAGGTTATCAACGATGTGTGGCGTTGCAAGTTCCTTTGAAAAGAATGGAGGTTTTCAGGCTCTGTGTTCCGAATTGATGAACGTTTGATGATCCGGGTCGCTCCCTTCGGAATGGACCTGGTGCTGAGCAGTTATTACCTGGCAGCGCCCCTTTTACTGATTGAACTCAAAGCCAATCCCATTGAGCTTGGACTGATTGGGAGTATCACCGCAGCAGTCCATATGATGCTCGCGCATCGCATGGGCCCTCTTTCCGACCGTTTCGGACGACGCCGGCTCATTCTGCTTGGCCCCTTACTCTTCACTCTATCGTGCCTGCTTGTGGCCATAACAAACCACGTGAAGGTGATCCTCCTTCTGTCAGCCTTGAACGGACTCTGCCTCTCTCTCTTCTGGCCCCCTTTTCAGGCCTGGGTGGTGGACCTCCGATCAGCATCAGGTCTTGCCCGGGATATCGGAACGATGAACATGGCGTGGACGGCCTCGCATCTGATCGGTCCTGTTATCTCGGGATTTCTATTCGGGGTCCACCCAAAGATCCCCTTTCTCTTCGCTGCCAGCCTGTCCTTTCTTTTATTCATTCTCAGCTATGAATCTATCCATGACCGGCCCGGGATCGCGAAAGCAAATGAACCCATGACGGAAACTTCTTCGCAGACATGGCACAAGAACTTTCTCTATTCTGCCTGGATCGCCAACTTCATGTCCTGGTTTATTCTTGGAAACGCACGATACCAATTTCCAAAGCTGGCGCGCGAACTTGGCAGCAGTCCTCAGACAGTCGGTCTGCTCGTGGGCTGCCTGGGTTTCTCTCTGTTTTTAGGCTTCTTTTTCCTCCGGGGAAGTGATCTATGGCATTTTCGCAGGCGCTACCTGTTTGGGGCTCAAACGCTTGCCGCTATGGGCCTTTTGGTGATTACCCTTTCCAATTCTCCTCTTCTCTTTGCGCTGGCGTTGATTTTAATCGGTCTATCTGTGAGCGTCACCTACTACTCAAGTCTTCTTTATGCTGTCCGGCTCTCTCAACAGAAAGGAAGGGGAACGGGCTTTCATGAATCCATCCTGAGCATAGGGGCCCTCGTGGGGCCAATGCTTGGCGGCCTCGGCGCCCACTTTTTCAACCTCCGTATCCCCTACCTGATCTGCCTCTTTTTTCTTCTTGCCGCTGTTGCCTGTGAAATGGCGTTCCTCAGAAAAAAAGACGCCTCTGGTTAGAACCCGGTAGAGAAATCCGATGCTGTCACATTTACAGTTCGATTTTTGTCCCCCCATTTTCAGAAATATTGACGGCCATTCGGGAGGGAGTAAGCAAGCAGAGGTATTCGACTTCAAGAATAACGGGGCGAATCACATGAGGAATATCATAATAACTTGATTATTTGTTTAAAATATGTATAATAAATGTATGAAATTTGATTGGGATGAGGAGAAAAGCAGAACCAATCGGGACAAATACGGAATTGATTTTGAGTCTGCAAAGAATTTATAGCTAGATGAGGATCGGGTTGAAATTCATGCACCCCATCCTATAGAAAATCGCAGTATTATTATTGCCAAGTATCATAACAGGATATGGGCTGCCATATATACCTTACGCGATGATACGATTCGCATCATATCTATAAGGCGTGCGAGGAAGAGAGAGGTGTATCTTTATGAAAAAGAAAAAATTAGCAGTAAGTAGTGCCGAATTTGATCGTCGTTTTGATGCCGGGGAGGATATTCATGATCTCCTCGATATGTCAAAAGCCACTGTAATACGCCAAGGGGAAAAAGTTCGCATTACTCTCGATGTCGCAGAAGCCCTGGTGAAAGATATTGATGACATTCGAAAAAGGATAGGTGTCGACCGTGGTGCTTTGATCAAAGTTTGGCTTCATGAAAAGGTAAAACAGGAGAAGGCCGTGGCCAGCCCCAAAGAATCAGCCGGATAAGAGACAGTAATCATTCTGCTTCTTAATTTCTCTCCTCATCTTTCTATTCGATAAACAAAAAGGCGTAGCGGTTCATTTCCTGGGAATAGTCGTAAAGGACATCAATTGGGTAACCGATCTTTCGAACCGTAGCAAAAACATCCATCGCCATGGACTCAGGAGTGGGCCGTGCCATCTTCGGATTTTCACACAACGGTCTAACACCAGGACAGGTTTCGCACAAGTTACAGGAATCCATAAACAGGAGGAATGCCTTGTAATAACCCGAAAGAAAGACCTCCCGCTCCAGTTTCAGTAATTTTGAATTTACCTGCCTTGTCCATTTAAATCGGTCTTCAGGTTTTTTTACTTTTTGGGTGAAATGGAAAACCGCGCAGGTCTTATATTCTCGAACAAATTCCTTGTTTTCTGATACAGAAGGGGTATTGGGTGGGCAGGTACCGCATTTTCCGTAATTCTTACAGCCAAACATACATTTCATCCGCGCCCATTGAGCCACGACGATATGCCTTGGATTAATCCATTTATAATCGTCATAGCCAAATTTTTTGAACATCTTTTCCAATTCTTTTCGGCCGTTCTCTTTCGCATGGGTAGTTTTTCTCATCGGTGCCCTCCGATAACAAAATGATATATTTCAACATCTTATCAAGATTTAGGTACAGCCGTCATTTTCACGACCACATGCCCCCAACCGCCGCACTGGGGGCCGTTGTCAAAACAGCCTGTGGTGTTAAACATCACCTCATTTGGGTCCCGGCCATTCATCAGGTTCTCAAAAAAGGCGTTGATCAATACCGTTAAATTCGGCATTAAAAAAGCACAAACTCGATCCGGATTTTCTTTCGTTAGCAAATTTCCTGAATTATCAAAAATCAGTTTTTGTCCAATGATATGCCCCGAATGGCACCCTTTCGAATCGATGACCTCTGCCATCAGTCGGTATTTGGAAGCCTCAACCGCATGAGTAAATAACCGTTGGAATTTTGGGTTTTGAACGACGACCTCCCATTCCTGGTCATCCAGGTTTAATCTTTTCCGAATCATTTTCACGATCAGATCTTTATCCATATCTTCCTCCTTGACAAGTGTTTTAATTACGAATCCAGATGAAATGTCAAAGTCAACTTCTTATCAAACAGAAAACCCATCCTGACAGATGGGCTTTGAGTTCCGTTTTTTTGAAAGGGTCACAATATCACGTGTGGGGGAAAAATTCTTTTCCAAAGAGCCCCTGACCGATTTCGATCTTTAAAGTGGCGTTGGCAATTTGCATGGCTTTGACATCTCTCAGGTGGCGCTCAAAGGGGAGTTCCCTTGAATACCCCAACCCACCATACACATCCATGGCGTTATTGACTACCCTATAGGCTGTCTCTCCTCCGATGAGGTTTGCCATCGCCGCCCAAACAGAGGCTTCATCCACTTTTTTTTCGATTAGAGAGAGGGCCTGATAGCATAAAAGTCTTGCCGCCTCAACGGAGGTATGATCCTCGGCCAGCCTGAACTGAATGCCTTCAAACTTCCCCAACGGCTTTCCAAAGACCTTGCGAATCTTTGCATATTTCACCGCTTCCTCAAGGGCTTCTCTTGCGGTGCCAAGAGCAATGATGCCTGTGAGCGCCCTCTGTTCCTGGACGGTTTCCTTTAACATGGGCAGGGCATTATTTCTTTCTCCGATCAGATTTTCAACCGGAACCTTCACCTCATGAAAAGCAACGTTTCCCCATTTCGTCGCCCTCCAGCCGAAACTCTGAAGCTGCTGTATATCGATCCCCGACCGATCCCCTTCGACAAAAATGCAGCTGATCCCCTCTTCTCCTTCCATCTCTGTTTTGACCAGAACAATAAACCCCTTAGCCACTCCGGCAAAGGTAATCATTGACTTCTCACCACTCACAATCCATGCGTCCTTCTGTTGCTTTGCAGTCGCCTTCAATGCCCTGAGGTCAGAACCAGCCTCCGGTTCAGCAGCCCCAAATGCTAGTATATATCTACCCTTTGCAATCTCTGGCAGGAATTTCGTTCTGATGTTTTCTGACGCATGGAGCAATACCCTTCCCGTGATGTTTGAGCCGCAAAGGATGACGGCGCAGTTATGGTCGAATCGGGCCACCTCTTCAAAGGCGATTCCACAGGTGACCAGGTCAGCTTCTGAACCTCCATAAATCTTCGGTAAGCGTAGTCCTGTGAGCCCAACCTCTGCCATCTTCCTTACGCTCTCCCATGGAAACTCTTCAGAGGCGTCCCAATGGGAGGCTTGATGGGCTAACTCTTTTCGGCTAAACTTATGGATGCTCTTCTGGATGAGTCTCTGTTCTTCATTTAACTCAAACATAGAAGCTCCTTTTTTAATCAAATTAGAATAACCGTAACACTTTAGCTCTTTGAAAAAAGCTCTTTGACAACCGAATAAAGAAAAAGCTGGCGTCAGATTCAACAATGTTGTATAACGTTCTCCAGGAGCAAGGAGAGCGTTATGGAGTCAGTCGTCTT
>Ga0208244_100415_pt1 | contig 43101 bp, 36 predicted proteins | sample SubbioCR12Aug_5A_FD_184828 | JGI IMG/M metagenome (GOLD analysis project Ga0208244, IMG submission 184828) | Serpentinite rock and fluid subsurface biosphere microbial communities from McLaughlin Reserve, California, USA - CR12Aug_5A (SPAdes) | ecosystem: Environmental > Terrestrial > Deep...
AGGGGAATTCTTGAACGTCATTGTGTTTTCATTCCAATTATTATCCGAAACAGCATAGACAGAGTATCCAACATCACTGGCACTGTTGGCATACAGACGCAGTTTGACAGATTGAATAGTCCCCCCGTTCAATCCACTGACTGTAAAACGCAGATAGCTGCGCATGAGCGGTGTGTTATCCAGGCGAAGCGACGGATTCGTCCCGAAATTGGTATCGGGGTAGTCTTCGGCCACGTAAGTATCCGCAACCGTGGTAAACGTAAAACCTGTTGCCTGAGCAGATGTTATTGTCGGACTGGCAAATTGACTGATGATGACCGTGCAAACGATCAACACGGTACTCAAAAACGTTAAATTAACCTTTTTCACAAGATTTTCTCCTATTGTTGTCCATGAAGATTGGATAAACCTAGGGTAGTGCCGCAATACTGGGTGGGGTTTTTAGCGGAGCCCGTTTATTGTCCCCTGGGCTTCCATAGTTAAGTTGCATTGAAGCAGATCGAAACCTGCATTGTTTCACTGTGATGTTTACCACTTATAAATAAAACCAATGGTCACGGACAAAATATGGCCACTGGTCTTATCCAGTTTTTTGGCGGCCTGGCAATCATAACCAGAGAGTTCTGGCTGAAGACCCATAGCTTTGCGCCCCCGGCTTTTGCCGGGTTTGCCTTTATCGAAACTTATGTGCTTACAACTTGGAGTATAGTTCATTGAACTTCGCATACTATAGGACTATAGTCCCAGAGGCGATTACGGATTTGCAAGGTCAAACACACCCCCTACTACTCTGATAGGTTGTTGCTGATGCAAAAATACGCGTAGTTCCCATGTGAATACCCGGATTCCATAGGATGGCTTCGTTCCGTCCGATTTGTTTTGCTCTGGATTTTCTTAAACAAAAACAACATCTTGCGAGGTTGTCTGTTTTCTATAGTGAACCTTTTTTTAGTTTATCGGATTTAGGGGTAAGTCTCCAAGAAAGCACACAGCACCCAGAGACTACTCTGGTGCTGTGTTGCCGCAGGGTGGGCCCTGTTGCACCAGGCTCCTCGTCGAGGACTCGAACCTAGCGGTAATACGTTCGTAATTCTGTATGCTTATGGCCCAAAATCATAGGGAAGGATGACAAATTTTAAATAACGATTCAAGACTATCGATTGGTTAGACGCTGTTATGAATTTTTACAAAACAAAAGCGATGGTTCTCGCAAACGTCTGTAATATCAAAATGGCAAACGCCACGAAGTGAAGGCCGCGGAAAGTTTCAGGCAATTTTTCGAAGTCGCGTACCAGTCGCCGGAAGCGTGCTGTCCAGGCAAAACTGCGTTCAACGACCCTGCGTCTGGGGAACAGCACAAATCCTTTCTTGGCTTCGGGTAATTTGACCACAATCAACTCAATGCCTGTTGCTTTGGCGTCATTGTGGGCATCATCCCCTGTGTAACCTTGGTCTACAAAAGCAACTTTGACCGAATTATTCGTCGCTGCTTGGACAGACTCGGCCTGAATCCCGTTTAGCAATGGGCTGAGAAAACTATTGAATGCCCCCTCATAAGCCTGCCACCCAACCAGGACGCCAATTGTCGATTGTTCATGTTCATGTTTATGTTTTTGAAGGGCGTTGGGTATTTTTTGACATGCATACTCCAGGTAGAATCAAGGGCTTTGAAATTATATCAGCCGGGCAAGTTGATATTGAGCATCAAATGGTGCATGCGATTGGAACGGTTCCCCAAAAAACCGGTTTGAATTAGCTTTGCTTATGAAACTCTAATCCCAATTAATGATTTGCTAATACAAAACTTACAAAAGGTAACTGGTTTATACCTTCCATTGACCTTATGCTTATAAAAAGTTCAAACGAAGACATTCCATCAATGCACATACTCTCCATCGGCATTAACCACACCACGGCCCCCGTCCATCTGCGCGAAAAGCTGGCATTCAGCGAAGAGCAGGTGCGTGCCGCGCTTGCCCGCCAGAGCCATGACCATGTAATCGAAGTTCCCGCCATCGCGGAGATGCTCATCATCTCCACCTGTAATCGTACCGAAGTTTACGCCGCCTCCAACCGCAGATCATTCGCCGAGTTGGAGGCTTTTGTAGCAGACGCGCGCGGCGTTGCGGTAAGCGAGTTTCACGCCCATTTATATCGTCATGCCGATATGGAGGCTGTCGGGCATCTCTTCAACGTTGCCGCCGGGCTGGACTCGCTTGTCTTGGGCGAGCCGCAGATTTTAGGACAGGTAACCCGCGCCCTGGAACTGGCACGCGGTGTCGGCGCGACCGGCCCGCTTCTCTCCCGCCTGTTTCAGGCCGCCATCCATGCCGGGAAACGCGTCCGAACCGAGACCGCCATCAGCCGCAGCCCGGCCTCGGTCTCCTCGCTGGCAGCCGGGCTGTGCGAGCGTTCGGTGCAAGACATCCGCACCGCCCAGATCGTCATCCTGGGAGCAGGTGAGATGGCTGAATTGGCCGTCGAGGCCTTGCGCAAACGCGGCGCAGAACGGTTGACAGTGGTCAACCGCACCCTCGAGCGTGCTCACGCCCTGGCCGACCGCTGGAACGCAGCGGCGGACACCTTCGAGAATCTGGAATCTGTCCTGGTGCGCGCCGACATCCTGATTTCGTCCACCGGCGCGCCGCACACCATCATCCATGCTGAAATGGTAGCCGCAGCAATGGCGCAGCGTCCGGGTCGCCCGCTGGTGCTGATTGATATTGCCGTGCCGCGCGATATCGACGATGAGACAGCCCATGTCCCCAACGTGCGCTTGCACGACATTGACAACCTGAACGCGCACCTGGAGCAATCATTGGCCTTGCGCGCCGCCGAAGTACCGCATGTCGAAGCCATCCTGGCCGAAGAAGTGGACAAGTTCATCGAATATTTTCACTCGCTTGATATGCTCCCGATTATCACCGACATGCATGAGCGCGCAGAAATTATCCGCAGCGAAGAACTTGCCAGGACCCTGCGCCGTCTGCCCGACCTGACCGATACGGAAAGGGAGCGCATCGAAGCCCTGACCCAGGCGCTGGTCAAGAAACTGCTCGACCAGCCTACGCGCCGCCTGCGCGCCGAAGCCACCTGTCCGCACGCTCCCGAATATGCCACCGTCACCCGCACCTTGTTTGGGCTGAAGGGCGGCAATGGGCTTTGCGGACTCTCTGGCTCAACCTGCCCAATTTCTACCGCTACTGATTGATTTGCCATGAAACTCATTTTCGCCACCCGCCCCTCCGCCCTGGCCCGCTGGCAGACCCAGTGGGTGATTGCCGCCCTGCAAGCCGCCCACCCTGGGCTGGAGTGCGAGGAAAAAATCATTACCACCCAGGGCGACAAAATTCTCGACAAACCCCTGCCCGAAATTGGCGGCAAGGGTGTTTTTACCCAGGAGCTTGAGAGCGAATTGCTCTCCGGCGCGGTGCATTGCGCCGTGCACTCGCTCAAGGATTTGCCCGTCGAAAACCCTGCCGGGCTGACGGTGGGCAGCATTCCCGCCCGCGCCGAAGTGCGCGACGCGCTCATTTCTGCCAACGGATTCACCCTCGCCACCCTGCCCGCCGGGGCGGTGGTCGGCACTTCCAGTCTGCGCCGCGCGGCCCAAATTTTGGCGCAACGACCGGATGTGACCACCCAATCCCTGCGCGGTAATGTCGATACCCGCCTGCGCAAGGCCCTGGAGGGTCAATACGATGCCATCATCCTGGCCGGAGCCGGCCTGACCCGCCTGGGTCTGGATGAACACATTACCGAGTGGCTTTCGCTGGACGTGATGCTGCCCGCACCCGGACAGGGCGCCCTGGCCGTGCAGTGCCGCGCCGAGGACGCTGCGACCCTCAACCTGCTCGCCGCGCTGGAAGATGACTCCACGCGTAAAGCGGTCACTGCCGAACGCGCCTTCCTGAGCGGCCTCGGCGGCGGGTGTGCAGTGCCGGTAGGGGCATATGCAGAATGCAGACACTTGCACCGCGCTGCGGATGCAGTGCAGGTGATGCAGAATGCGGAATGCAGAATTGCCCTGCGCGGACTGGTGATTTCGCTGGACGGAAAAAAGGTAGTCAAGGTAATGGATGATGGCACAGACGCGGAACAGCTTGGCAAAAATCTCGCCCAACAAGCCATTGCCGAAGGCGCGCAGGACATCCTTGAACGAATTACCATTCACTAACTACCATTTACGATGAAAGTACTGATAACTCGCCCGCGCGCCCAATCCGCCGAGTTTGGCACAGCCCTGCAGCAGTCCGGGTTCGAGCCGGTTTATTTTCCGGTCATCGAAATCCATCCGGTGGACGATTTCAGCGAGTTGGATAAAGCCCTGTCTGAAATTGAGCGCTACGCCTGGCTGGTTTTCACCTCGGTCAACGCGGTGGATGTGGTCTTTGACCGCATTGCAATTGTAGGGACGAAGCATGCTTCGCCTCTGCTGGGCCATGTCAAAATTGCCGCCGTCGGCCCAAAGACCGCAGAGACCCTGCGCAAATACGGCATAGCACCGCAGTTCGTGCCGGATGAATTTGTCGGCGAGGCGATTCTGCCGGGGCTGGGCGACCTGCGCGGAAAGTGGGTCCTGCTCCCACGCGCAGAGATTGCCCGCCAGGCACTGCCCGAAGCCATCGTTTTGGCAGGCGGGGTGGCGCACGAAATTATCGTCTATCAGACCCTGCCCGCGGAAGTGGACGCCGAAGGCCTAGCCGCGCTCAAGGCTGGTGTCGATTGGATTACTTTCACCAGTCCGTCCACCGTGCAAAATTTTGCCCAAATTACCCGCCAGAATGGGCTAGACCCGTTAAACCTGCCCGGGAATCCCAAAATCGCCTGTATCGGGCCAATCACAGAGAATGCGGCGCGCGAGGAAGGTTTTGATGTGGCTGTTTTAGCCCAGGAATACACAACAGAAGGACTACTGGAAGTAATTCGCGAATGGAGACAATGTGTCGAAGGAACTTGATAAACAAGAACAAATTACCAATCGCCAATCGCTCATCACCCGCCCCAGGCGTTTGCGCACATCTCCTGGCATCCGCGCAATGGTACGCGAGACGGAACTGAATGCCCGTGATTTCATCTACCCGTTGTTCGTGCGGCATGGCTCGGGGCGGACGGAGATCCGCTCGATGCCGGGGGTGGCCCAGTTATCGGTCGATGAAGCGGTGCGCGAAGCGGAATCCGCTTTCAGCCTGGGCATCCCGTCCGTGATTCTGTTTGGCATCCCGGCCCAGAAAGATCCGCTTGGGTTGGAGAACTTTGCCGATGACGGAATCGTTCAACAGGCGACTAAGGCGATTAAACGGAATATTCCAGATATGGTGGTGGTGACGGATGTCTGCCTGTGCGAATATACCGATCATGGCCATTGCGGCATTTTGCGCCCGTCGGATGGATACGTTTTGAACGATGAAACCCTCAACATCCTCGGCAAGGTGGCGCTTTCACACGCCGAATGCGGCGCGGATATTGTGGCCCCATCGGGCATGATCGATGGCATGGTTGCCGCAATCCGCGGCGCGCTGGATGAACGCGGATTCGAAAATACACCGATCTTGTCGTATGCGGTCAAGTATGCCTCGGCCTTTTACGGCCCGTTCCGCGATGCCGCCGAAGGCGCGCCCAAGTTTGGCGACCGCAAGTCTCACCAGATGGACCCCGCCAACGTCCGCGAAGCCCTGCGCGAAGCCGCATTGGATGTGGACGAAGGCGCGGATATGCTGATGGTCAAGCCAGCCCTGGCTTATCTGGATGTCATCCGGGTGGTCAAGGACGCCTTCCCCGAACTGCCGCTGGCGGCCTACAATGTCAGCGGCGAGTATGCCATGATCAAGGCTGCGGCTGCCAACGGCTGGATCGATGAAGCCAAAGTAACCCTCGAAACCCTGACCGGCATGAAGCGTGCCGGAGCCGATTTGATTATTACCTATCACGCCGTTGAGGCAGCGAAATGGTTGAAGTAATTGGTAAATGGTAATTGGCGATTGGTAATTACCATTTACCAATTACCAATAAGGAGACTTTTATGACAGAAACCCTCACCCCCCGCGCTGCTGCTGAACGCAGCCTGCACAACCAGCACATGGTCCATGCCGATTTCAACCTGGCGCCCTTCACGATCGCCTGGGAAGTGACCCGCGCCTGCGCCTATGCCTGTGTGCATTGCCGGGCTGACGCGATGCATCATCCCGACCCGAACGAACTCAAGACCGACGAAGCCTTTCAACTGATTGACCGGATTGCCGATTTTGGCAACAACCCGATTCTGATTTTTACCGGCGGCGACCCGATGATGCGCAAGGATCTGCACGAACTGATTGCCTATGCTACTGAGAAGGGCCTGCGCTGTTCGCTGACCCCGACTGCCACCGCCCTGCCGACCAAAGAGCGGCTCGAAAAAGTTCGTGACGCCGGTATTCGCCGGATTGCGCTCTCGCTGGATGCGCCCCGAGCCGAAATCCATGACGCCTTTCGGCAGGTTCCCGGCTCCTGGCAGCGCACGATGGACATCCTGCACCGCGCGCAGGAAATCGGCGTCAGCGTGCAGGTCAATACCACCGTCGCCAAACACAACGTGGACATCCTGCCCGAGATGGTTCAGTTCATCCAGGAAGTTAACGCCGTGCAGTGGTCGCTCTTTTTCCTGGTTCCGACCGGGCGCGCCCAGGTGGAGAGCATGATCAGCGCCGAGCAGCACGAGCAGGTCTTCAACTGGCTCTACGACCTGTCGCAAAGTGCGCCTTTCGACATCAAATCCACCGCCGCGCCGATGTACCGCCTGGTTGCCATCCAGCGCAAACGCGCCGAGCAGGGCGCGGACAAACCGGTCACCTTCCAGGGGGCGGGTTTCCAGTATGCCGATGGACTGAATCGACCGACCAGGGGCGTTAACGACGGCAACGGATTTTTATTCATCTCGCACGTCGGCGACATCCAGCCAAGCGGATTTCTGCCGGTCACGGCGGGCAATACTCGCAACGACGACATCGTGGATGTTTACCGCAATTCGCCGATTTTCAAAGACCTGCGTGACGTGACCAAACTGAAAGGCCGCTGCGGCATCTGCGACTACCGCGACGTATGCGGCGGCCAGCGCGGACGCGCCTATGGCGTCACAGGCGACTATCTCGAAACCGACCCGGCTTGCATCTACCAACCAAAGGCTGCCTGAATATGGAAAATAGCGACGAAATCACCCACCGCACATTAAATCATTATGCCCTGGTCGCGTTCAAGGACGCCTATTGGACGCTCCCCTCTGCTGAACGCGCCGACTTTCACAAAAACTGGCTCTCGGCCCTGCGCGAGGCGGCCCAAAAGGTGGATGTGTACCAGGCCACCGAAAGCGGCCTCGACCTGCTGATCTGGTCGGCCATCACCGCGGATGAAAAAGGGGACGCCGCCGCTTTCTTCGAGAAATTTGCGCGCGCCAACGCCCCGTATCGTCATCTCCTCGAAATCAAGGATTCACTCTGGGGCTTTACCCGCCCCTCGCAGTATTCCAAAGCGCGCTCGAAGCAGGAAATGGACCCGTTTGCCGAAGCCCGCCAGCCGTATCTGATTGTTTACCCCTTCAGCAAAACCACCGAGTGGTACCTGATGAGCCGTGAAGCCCGCCAGGGCATGATGAACGAGCACATCCGGATTGGCAAACAGTATGAAGACATCAGCCAGTTGCTGCTCTATTCTTTTGGCCTGCAAAACCAGGAATTCGTGGTCGTTTATGAAACCGACGACCTGCCGCGCTTCTCTGACCTGGTCAACGAACTGCGCGATACCGAAGGACGCCGCTACACACTCCGCGATACCCCGTTGCATACCGCCATCTATCATCCCGCCGAGGAGACCCTGGCCTTATGGAAATAACCAGCCGCTTCTTACGCACCGCCAACCGCCTGCCGGTGGATGTGACCCCGGTCTGGTTCATGCGTCAGGCCGGGCGCTACATGCCCGAATACCGCGCCATCCGTGAGAAATTTTCCCTGCTTGAAATTTGCGACCAGCCCGAACTGGCCGCCGAAGTGACCCTCCAGCCGGTCAAGGCCCTGGGCGTGGATGCTGCCATCCTGTTCGCCGACATCCTGCTGCCGGCCATTCCGCTGGGGGTCGGGCTGGAGTTTGCCAAAGGCGAGGGGCCGATTCTACACAATCCCGTCCGCACGCTGCAAGATGTTCGCAACCTGCGGCCGGTCGACCCGGATACCGACCTGGGCTATGTGATGGAAGCCATCCGCATTTTGCGCGGCGAGTTGAAGGATGTTCCGCTGATTGGCTTTTGCGGCGCGCCTTTCACGGTGGCCTCGTACATTATCGAAGGCGGCTCGACCCGTGAATTTCTCAAGACCAAAACCATGATGTATTCCGACCCGCAGGCCTGGCACGCGTTGATGGAAAAACTCTCTTACGTTCTGACCGATTATCTGCTGGCGCAAATCCGCGCCGGGGCGCAGGCCGTTCAGGTCTTTGACTCGTGGGTCGGAACGCTCAACGCTGCCGATTATCTCGAATTTGTCCAGCCTTACTCGCGCCGCATTTTGCAAGCGGCCCAGGCAACCGGCGTGCCGGTCATCCACTTCGGGACCGGGACAACCACCCTTTTACCGGCGATGAAAGCCGCGGGTGGGACGGTGCTCGGCCTCGATTGGCGCATTCCGCTCGACGAGGGCTGGGACCTGGTCGGGCAGGATGTCGCCATCCAGGGCAATCTCGACCCGGCCCTGCTGTTTGCCCCGCTGCCTGAAATCAAAAAGCGCGTCCACGATATTTTGCGCCGCGCCGCTGGCCGCCCCGGTCACATTTTCAACCTGGGGCACGGCATTTTACAGCACACCCCGGTCGGGAACGTCAAAGCCGTGGTGGATATGGTGCATGAATTTTCACCCGAAAAGGCGGCGGCATGATTGGTGTCTTGTTGATGGCCTATGGCGGGCCAAATAACCTCGATGAAGTTGAACCTTACCTGCTGGACGTGCGCGGGTTTCGCCCGACCTCGGCGGAGATTATCCATGAAGTCCGTGAACGCTACCGCGAGATTGGCGGGCGTTCGCCCATCCTGGAGCAGACCCGTGCCCAGGCCGAAGCCCTCGAAGCCGCGCTGAACGCGGATGGTGAGAAATTTCGCGTTTTTGTAGGTATGCGCCACTGGCATCCGTACATCAAGGATACCCTGGCCGAAATGACCGCCGCCAGAGTTGAGAAAACCGTTGGGCTGGTAATGGCACCGCACTACTCGCGCATGAGCATCGGTGCTTATTACAAAAAAGTGAACGAAGCCGAATCTGGGTTGGAAATTGCCACCATCGAGCGCTGGCACCTGCTGCCCGGCTATCTCGACGCCCTGGCCGGGCGGGTGCGCACCGCACTCGAACGTTTTCCAGCCGAAGTGCGCGCCGAAGTTCCGGTCATTTTCACCGCCCACAGCCTGCCAGAGCGCATCTGCGAGTGGAACGACCCCTACCCGGACGAACTAAACGCCACGGTTGCCGCTGTGATGGAAAGGCTCGGCAATCAGCCGCATACCTTTGCTTTCCAGTCTGCGGCTATTTCCAACGAACCCTGGCTTGGCCCGGATGCGGGCGAAGTCATCGCGCGTTACGCCGCCGAAGGCAGGAAGCATATCCTGCTCACGCCGATTGGATTTGTCTGCGAGCATGTCGAAGTGTTGTACGATGTGGATATTGTTTTCAAGCAACAGGCACAAGCTCTGGGTGTCCAACTGGAGCGAATCGAAATGCTTAACACAGCCCCGCAGATGATTGATGGCCTGGCACAACTCGTTCAACAAACCGCGCAGGGAAAGAAATGGCTATGAAATTGATCGTTATCGGCGGCGGAATTGCCGGACTCTCTGCTGCATATTACGCGGCAAACACCAATACCTATTCACAAATTACCATTCTCGAGTCTGATTCTCACTGGGGCGGCAAAATCATTACCGAGCGCGTTCCCTTTGACGGCGGCAACTTCATCATCGAAGGCGGGCCCGATACCTTCCTGGCTACCAAACCCTGGGGCGTGGCGCTCTGCAAGGAACTCGGCCTGGGCGAGCGCCTGCATGGCACCAACCCGCACAAGCGCAACACCTACGTTTTGCACCGCAACCGCCTCCAGCCGCTGCCCGACGGCCTGGCCATGATGATTCCGACCAATGTTGGCTCAATTCTCAAATCCCGTCTGGTTTCGTGGTTTGGAAAAGCCCGCATGGGGCTTGATTTTATGCTCCCGCCGCACTCCCAAAACGGCGACGAGTCTCTGGGCGCATTCGTCAGCCGCCGCCTGGGCCGCGAAGCCTACGAAAACCTTATCGAGCCGCTCATGTCTGGCATTTACGCGGGCGACGGCGACCAGCTCAGCCTGGCCAGCACCTTCCCTTACCTGCGCGACCTCGAACTCAAATATGGCTCCCTGGCGCGCGGCGCGCTCGAGATGCGCAAGAAACAGGTAGGGGCGAAGCATGCTTCGCCCCTACAGGGCTCGCGCTCGGCCTTTCTCACCCCCACAACCGGCCTGGCCGAAATGGTCGAAAAACTGGTCAAAACCCTTGCGCCCAAAGTAGAGATGCGGCTCAATACCCCGATCACCCGAATATCGAATATCGAATACTCGAACCTCGAAAATTCGAACACTCGCTATTCGGTGGAATTGGGGGATGGTTCCGTTCTTGAAACCGATTCCGTCATCCTCGCCACCCCCGCCCCCATCAGCGGGAAACTGCTCGAAGCGCTCGACCCGGCGCTGGCTTCCGTTTTACAAAGCATTTCCTACGCCTCGACCGCCACCGTCTCCCTCGCTTATCGCCTGGGCGATGTTCCCCGCGATTTGGACAGCTACGGATACGTCATCCCACGCCGCGAGGGACGCCGTGCCCTGGCCTGCACCTGGACCTCGACCAAATTCCCCCACCGCGCGCCCGAAGGCTACGCCCTTATCCGTGTATTCGTGGGCCGCGCCGGTCAGGATGCTGACATGCCGCGTGACGAAACATCGTTGTTGGCACTGGCCCGCGAAGAACTGCAACTAACCCTCGGCATCAGCGCTGAACCAATTCTTTCGCGCGTCTTTGTCTGGGAAAATGCCATGCCGCAGTACAACCTCGGCCACCCTGAAAAACTGGCCCAGATTGACTCTGCGCTTGCCGATCACCCAGGCCTGGCCCTGGCGGGCAACGGCTACCGCGGCATTGGCATTCCGGATTGTATTAATTCGGGTAAGGTGGCGGTGGAAAAGATAATAGAGAGTAGACAAGTAGAGAATAGTCTCTCTCTCGAAGCCACCACTCACTAATCATCTATTCTCGAGGGTTTCATGAACATCCAAAACTCAATCCAACTCTTCCAGCAAGCCCAGACCATTTTCCCCGGCGGGGTCAACTCGCCGGTGCGCGCTTTTCGTGCGGTGGGCGGACAGCCACTGTTTATCGAGCGCGGCGCAGGCCCGTATCTTTACGATGTGGATGGCAACCGATTTATCGACTATGTTCTTTCGTGGGGGCCGCTGATCAGCGGGCACGCCCACCCGCAGGTTGTCGAAGCCATCCAGCAGGCGGCCTTGAAGGGAACTTCCTACGGCGCGCCCAGCCCGCTTGAAATTGAACTCGCCCACAGCATCATCGAATTTATGCCCAATCTTGAAATGCTGCGCTTCGTCAACAGCGGCACCGAAGCAACCATGTCTGCCCTGCGGCTGGCGCGGGCTTACACCGGGCGCGACAAAATCATCAAATTCGACGGCTGTTATCATGGCCACGCCGATATGCTGCTCGTCCAGGCGGGTTCGGGGGTGGCAACCCTCGGCCTGCCCGATTCGCCCGGTGTGCCAGCCCAGACGGCGGCGGCAACGCTGGTGGCGAATTTCAACGACCTGGAATCGGTTGAAGCCTTGTTCAAACAGAATCCCGACCAGATTGCGGCCATCATCGTCGAGCCGGTGGCCGGGAATATGGGCGTGGTGCCACCCCAACCCGGATTCCTGCAAGGATTACGCGCCATCACGGAGCGCGAAGGCGCGCTGTTGATCTTCGACGAGGTGATGACCGGATTCCGCGTCCACAGAAGCGGGGCGCAGGCGCTTTACAACATCGTCCCCGACCTGACCACGCTCGGTAAAGTTATCGGCGGTGGCCTGCCGGTGGGCGCGTATGGCGGCAAAAAAGAAATCATGCAAATGGTGGCTCCCTCCGGGCCGATGTACCAGGCCGGGACGCTCTCCGGGAATCCGCTGGCGATGAGCGCCGGGGTCGCGGCGCTGTCGCTGATTCGGGACGAAAAGGTTTGGGAGCAGTTGGAAGCCCGGGCGCAGCAGTTGGAAACGGGAATTGCCTCCGCGGCGCAAAAAGCCGGTGTGCCGGTGCGCCAGACACGGGTCGGGACGATGTTCACCACCTTCTTTAGCGAAACCGAACCCAAAGACTGGCATACGGTCAAAATAGCGGACAAGGTCCGCTTCGGGAAATTTTTCCAAAAAATGCTCGAAAACGGTGTTTATTTGGCCCCATCGCAGTTCGAAGCCGGGTTTTTGTCGACCCTGCACGATGAAAAGGTAATCGCCGCGACGATTGAAGCCGCGGAAAAGGCGATGAAGGCATGTTAAAAGCCGGGAATTTGACCTTGAACCCGGCTGCGGTGTATCGCCTTGGGACAGTTCTGGTCTGGTTGGGGGTGCTGGCCTGGGCGCCGTTTATTTTCCTGCGCGTGATCGGAGAGAAGCCGCCGTTTTGGTGGTTTCTACCGTTTCACTTGCTTGGGGTGGTAGGCGGGGCACACTTGCGCCGCCTGGCGAGAAAAGTGATGGAGACTGCGCCAGAACGCAAAAACTCGTTTACAGGAATCGGGCATTTGTTGATTTGGGCTGGGGTGCTGGTTTGGGTGCCATATGCTTATTTGAAATATGCAAAAGGCATAGATGTAGAAGTAATGAGCTTTCTACCGTTCCACCTGATAGGGGTGTTTGGCGGGCTGGGGGTGCTGGGCATCGGTGTTCTGCAAAGGCAAAAATGAATTCTCCATGTATACATTTGGAAAGAAATGACTGAACTCCGGCTTCGTAGGGCTTGTTTTGCTTTATAAAAGAGGGGCTGTCCAAAAAGTGGACAGTCCCTTTAGAATTTAAAGATGGCGTGATTCAATAGGGGCATGAGCAAAGAAAAACTCACATTCCGCACCCCTGAGGCACAGATTTTGGGAAGAATCACCCACTTTGGCACTAATAACAACACAAAGACGACACATTCCCCCATTTTCTGAGAAACCACATAATCTGGGTGCAAATCCGGCTCTAGGCTTCGCGGTAAGTGGGAGAAGATTGTCAGAAAACGCCTGTTTTTTTGCGGCCGAGTGGGGCAGGAAATTCAAATTCCCGTGATTTTAGAGTGCGGAATGTGGAATTTATGTAAGGCTGGCTATGTTTTTTAGCCTGGCAGCATTCCATTGATTCACTTTTAGCCGCTAATTACCTCTGTGCTGAACAGTTTTTGCCAGGTTTTTAGACCGACATAGCCATCTACTTCCAGGGCGTTCTTCTCTTGGAAACGTCGCACAGCGGAATCTGTCATCTTGCCGAAGATACCGTCGGGAACCCCGACCTCGATGTAACCCAATTCATGCAATCTCTCTTGCAGGAGCAGGACATCCTCGCCGCGCATGGGCGGGTCGGTCAGGTACAGGGTACGAACGAAAGACGGTGGCGTGGGAGTGAAGGTGGCAGTCACGATAGGCGTGGCCGTGCGGGTGGGGGTCGCCGAGGGGATAGGTGTGCGCGAGGGAATAGCGGTCGGCGTGGGGGTGGGCAGCGGGCTGAACGAGCCGCAACGCACGGGCGGAAGCGTCCCGGCGGAAGACTCCAGGCCGGATTCCAGCCCCCAGATGCCGATGCGCCCATCGTCGAAAGCGGCGGCCAGCAGCAGGCCGTCGGCGCTGAAAGCCGGGGGACTTTTGACCAGGCTGGTTTTCTGGCCGCTGAATGACTTGTAAAATTCGCCCCTGAGGGTGTCCAACAGGCTCAACTCCTTGCCAGCGCTGATGGCCAGGGTACAGCCATCCGGACTGTAGGCCAGGTATGGGGCGCCAGATTTGAAAGCCCACCCGCGCAGCCACTGACCGCTGGCAAAACTCCAGATATCCAGGTCGTAGCCATACTGGATAAGCACCTGTTTTCCGTCGGGACTGAGGGCAAGCAAGCGTCCCCAGGCATAGGACAATTTTATCGTCTGGCTGGCGCTGGAAGGCGGATTTTCCCAGGCGGTAATCTGTCCGGCTTCGCTGACGACGGCCAGGGTATCGCCGCGCGCGGCCAGATCGAGCAGGTAAGCCGTGCCGGGCGACCAGGCGGCGGCGACGGTTTGCGAACCCACCTCCCAGGCGGTGACGGCATCCGAGAAGTATCCAACGCTGTAGAGCAGGCGCGAATCGGCGCTGAAGGCCAATCCCTTCACTTGAGCCGGTGAGCGGATGATAAATTCCGGCATCAGCGAGTTCGCGGTAGGGCTGAAGATGAAGATGCTATAGGCGTCTTTATCCCGGTCGGCCCCGACTGCCAGCCAGCGGCCATCCGGGCTGAAGGCCAGCGCCGCGATGGGCTGCTTGGACTGCCACGCGGCCTGTTTTTGCGCCTGAGAAGTGTCCCACAACTCAAGCTGGCCATCGGCGCGGGCAACGGCCAGCAAACGGCTATCAGGAAGGGGAGAGAAAGCCAGCGCCACGGGCGGGGAATCGGAGCCGCCGCGCCGCCACTCGTCCACTTTTTGGCCGCTGGCGGTGTCCCAAATCTGTATACTGCGCTTTGACCAGACCGCCAGTAGGCGTTTTTCTGACGGGTTGAAGGCCATGCCACTGCCCGTCGCGCCGGGGATGGTCAGCAGGCGGCTGCCGCCAAAGGCGCTCCAGATTTCGAGATCCTGTCCGCCGAAGACGGCCAGGCGGCTGCGATCGGCGTTGGCGGTAAACCCCGAATAACCACGCATGTCCATATCACGGATGACCGTACTGGAGCCTTGCGCGGTCGTCGTGGCGGGGAAAACCCCGACCTGGTAATAGGCCAGGCTGTAATCGTTGGAGGGGTAACTACATATCACCAGCAAGGCGCCATCGGGCTGCCCGGCCATCGCGCCGTTAACTTCGCACTCGTAGATGGGCGAGGGGATAACCGCCGGGCGGAACAAAGTACGCTGGCCGCTTTGGGCATCCCAGGCTTGTAGGTCGCCATTCTGACTGCCCGCCACGATTTTGCTCCCATCGGTGCTGAAGGCCAGATCGGCGGTGGGGCCGCTGTTCAGGTCGGCGGGCAGGGTGCGCAGGACTTCTCCGCTGGCGACATCCACCAGGGTGAAGCCGCCGCCCAGGGTACTGGCGAGCAGGCGTCCATCAGGGGAGACTGCAAAAAGCCCTTCAGGGGCGATGGGGTGGCTGGAGAGCAGTTCGCCGGTGGCCGCGTTGCGGCGCTGGACTTCATCACCGCGCACAGCCAGCAGTTCACCGCCATCAGGGGTGAAACGCACCCGGGCATAAACCGAGGGGATGCTCCAGAGTGGGTTCCAGGTGCCAGTTTCCATCAAGGTCAGCGTTCCGCCCGAATCAACCAGCAGGGCCTTGCCATCGGGCCGCCAGGTGAGCTGGGAAATTTCTGTCAGGGTGTCGTTGTGCAGGGTAGCCAGGAGTTTGACCTGGGAAGCGGTTTCGGGGGAGATGGCGATGGTGACGAGTGGGGATGTGTCAGGTGTCAGCAATGAAGGGTCAGGCGTCAGGGTGGGGATGGACTGGGTAGCGGTGGCAGGGCTTCGGAGCGTTTGTTCCACCGGGAAAACGGTGGGGGCAGCGGGCGCCCCAAAGGAACAGGCCAAAACTGCCAGCGTGAACAAAGTCCCGATTCCCAAAAAGCGAAGTTTCATGGTTCAGTCTCCAGCAGGAAGGCGGTCAGGGTGGCTTCATCCTCATAGCCGTCGGCGATGAGAATGAAGCGGCCATCGGGGCTGACGGCAATGGCGCGCGGGTCGAAAAATTCGCCTTCGGGGATATTCTCGAAATCGTGGGTCAGTTTGCCGAAACGTTTGAGGAGCGTGCCATCGGGGGCGAGAACGTGGACGGCGATTTGGGCGGCATTGATGCCGTAGAGGAGGTACAAATTCCCGGCGGCGTCAAAGGCCAGGTCGCGGACAAGGGTATCGGTGATGTTGGAGTGCCGCAACGAGATGGAATCGATTTCGGCGCCGGTGAGCGGGTCGAGTTCGAGCAGGGCGGCGTCCCAATCGTAATCGCGAATGGTGAACAGGCGGCCATCGGGGGCAAAGGCCAGGTCGGTATGGGTGTGCAGGTCGTCAAGCGGCATGAGGCGCAGGAATTCGCCGGTATCGGTAGTATAGACGTGGATTTGACTGCCCATCAGCAGGTAGAGGTTGCCATTGAGATGACTGACGGCTGCCGCGCCGAAAACGCCATCGCCGCCAATGGTGAGATGTTCGCCTTCAGGAGACATCAGGATGAACCAGCCATAGCCGTCATCCACCACAATGAAGTTGCCAAAGGGGTCGGCGGCCACGTCGGTGAGTTGGGCTTCGTCCGGAATGGGGAATTGCTTCAATTGATTGCCTTCCATGTCGTAGGCAAACAAGCCGTTTGGCTCAGTCGCGGCAAAGACCCGCCCGGTTTGGTTGGCGGCCAATCCGACCGGGGTGCCGGGCAGCGGAACACGCCAGAAGACGGGCACCTTGGCGTAGGCTTCGAGCCTGCCAAGCATTTCGACTGCGCCGAGTTGGGCAACAGCGGCGGGGTTCTCGAAGGAGATGAAAATGGTATCAACATCGAAGTCCGCACTGGCCGGGAGGGTCAGCTTTTGGGCACACACGCCGCTGACGGAATTGGCCTGGATGAATTGGCCGCCCTCGTACACCAGTTTCCCCAGCCCAGAAAGGGAGTTGAGCAGTTCGATGCGCCGGATACCATGCGGCCCGCTGCCAGTGTAGAGTTCGAGTTGTTCGGGCCGCATGGGCATGCTGTAGGTGAGCATCAGGATGATTTCGCCGCTTTGCGGGTCGAGACTGGAAAGCCATTCATCGCCGCAAGACAAGGCTTCCTCCAGCGGCCAGAGGGCGACATCGTCAATTTCGTAGGGGTCGAGGCGGCTGCGGGAGGCTTCCTGGCGGATAAAGTTTTCAGGTTCGGGCGTCGGTGAAGCCGGCGGGCCAGGCTCCGGGCTGAATGTGGGACTTGGCAGGGGCGGGGGAGCCGTGCTGTCCATTTTCGGTTCGGCGAGGGGCAGGGTGCAGGCCAGGGGAACAAGCAAAATCAGTGCCATGACGAATAGCAGGTGTTTTCTCACGTTTTTTCCCTGTCGCGTTTCATTTTTTACAAATCCCGTACAACGGTTTGCAGGATTTTGCCAAAGTTGATGAGTTGCAGCAGTTCTTCCGGCTTTTGCAGGCGCGCGCCACGAATTTCGATATCCAGACCATCGGCGGTACGGCGGATGAGCGGCTTTTGTCCGCGCCAGTTGAGTAGGGCCGATTCAAGGGCCGGGCCAGGTCGGAAGGCATCCGGACTCCTGGCAAAAACCACGTACTTCTGGCGGAATTCCAGACTGCCGGTTTGAACTTCCTGCAATCCATCGGCTTCGCTGCCCAGCGCCATTTGCAAGAACTGGCGCATGAGCATTTCACCAAATCCGCCCAGGTCTGCATTCGACATACGCTCGCCAATAAGCAGGGCGCTGCCAGGCAGATCGGTGTGCCAGAGGGTGTCGAGTCGGATATTGGATGAACCGGCCTCGCCGGTCGGTTGGCCGCTCGAGCGCGAAGCGGACTCGAGGCTCCAGCCCGAACCATCGAGGCGAAATCCGGAGGCCAACGGGGTGCGCATTTTTTCGTACTTCAGGCCATTTTCAACCGCGAATTGGAGCAGCGCCTGCTCGGCGTGTGCCTGCTGTCGTTTCACCAGCAGAAAAATCATACCGGCGAGCAGACCAACAGCGGCGATGACAAGGAGGTTGAGGGTGATTTCATCCATATGTCAGTATCCAGATTTCAAAACCCGGGCGGAGACTTGGGCGAAGTCGAAGGGCCGTGTTCAATTATCAGTGACGGGGGCTGCGGCTTTCTTTTTGCGGACGAAGAAGAAAACCACACCGCCAATCACCAGCGGGACAAAGCAGCACAGACACAGGAAAACGCCGCCGCCGAGCAAGTACCAAATCCAATCACCGCCCAGGTCAAGACCAGCCCCGCCAAGCCCGCTCACGGCGCGGATGTTATTTTCTTTTCCGATTTGCAATTTCCAGGTCAGGGTACTGCCGCTTTGCTCGGTGGCATTGCTCTCGATGACCCGCCCGGGCATTTTGACAATCCAATTGGCATTGAGACTCATCCCGGCCATGTCACCGCTATCGCCGGTCATATCAAGGGTGATATCGTAAATCAATTGGCCGTCTGCGATGGCAATCTGGTTGATGCGCGTGTCGGTTTCGCTGTAGAGATTTTTCAACTCGTCAAGAGATTCGAATTTGGTCTCGAATATGCACCAGGTTTCTTTATCGCGGGTTTCCTGGCGGGCGCTTATGCCGGCTGGCATATCTTTGCCCATTTCGTCACAAAACGAGGCCGCATCCATGCCGAGACCGGATAACTCATCGGTCGCCATGCCGATTTCCTGGATGTACGCGCCGGAGCCGTCGCTTTTGATATCAGTGACGACGTTGACCTTGCAGGCCGTGAGGAGCAGGGCGGCCAGGGCAAACAGAACAAGCAAGGCAAATTTTTTCGTTTTCATGGGGTTCTCCTGTTTGGGTTATTCGGTTGTTCGGTTAGGCGGTTATCCGGTTGTGCGGTTGTCTGGTTGGGCGGTTTTGGTCGAATATCGAATATCACCTACGGCACCATCTGCAACATCCCGCCGCCGTCGAAGTTGGAGCCGCCGCCGCCAACCCAGGTTGCGCCGTACTGGTCGATGTACAGGGCCGAGATGCCATCTGTCAGCAGGCCGTCGGCAGTGGTGAGCAGTTCCCAGCCAGAGCCGGTTGAAGACAGTAGACCCTTGTCGGTGCCAACCCACAGGCGGTTCCCCGGCCCGACGGCCAGGGTCAGCAGGCGATGGCTGGAAAAGCCGTCTTTGAGCAAATCAAGAAGGGTGACGGTCTCGCGCCCATCATAGCGCGCCACGCCGGTAAACGTGCCGATGATGAGCGCGCCATCCGAATCGAGCGCCAGGGCGCGGACATAGGCATTCGGGATGCTCTTGTCGTCCGGGCCAAAGACCACATCCAACGCGCCGTTTTCATACTTCGCCAGCCCTTTGCCGGTGCCAATCCAGACCCGGCCAGAAAGATCGCTTAACAAGGCATGGACTTCATCGCTGGGCAGGCCCTCGGCGCTGGTCAGAGTCAGGGCAGTGGAGCCGTCCGGCCTGAGAACGATGATGCCTTTGCGCGGATGCCCAAACCAGGCGTGGCCTTCCGCGTCCACCGTCACGCTCTCGTAGGAGTGAATATCAGGAAAGTTGCTCCACATCCCGTTTTTGTAATGACTGGCATAGCCGTTGACCATCCCCACCCAGGCCGAGCCATCCGGCGCAAAGGCAAATCCCGCCGCCCAACTGCCACCCAGCCCCTCAGTGGTGGATTTTTTGAAGGTCTGCCATGCGCCTGTGGGGTTGGCCGGGTCTAGAATGTTGATACCGCCATCGGTGCCGACCCACAGCTTTCCGTCCGGCGCAGTGGCGAACGTATCGACGAAGTTGCTGGCAAGTTGGTCGTCGGTTTTGAATGGTTTGACCTGCCCGTTCTGGACGAGGCTCACACCCTGGCTGGTGGCATAGACAGGATTACCGCTTTCGTCCAGCGCCAGCGCCAGGATAGCCTGATTGTCGGGGTCGCTGATTTCTACGTCGCACGCGCCGCTTTGCGGGTTGAACTGGCACAACCTGCCCGTGCCGAGCGGCGCGGTAGCAGCCCAGAGTTTTCCATCAGATGTGATTTCGATTTCGTTGATGTCGCTCAGTTTGGCCAGGGTATCTTTGCCATACAGAGTCCACTTGCCACCCTTGAAGGATTGCAGGCCACTTGACGCGCCGACCCACAATGTGCCATCTTTGGCGAAGGCTAACGAATGGGCGCGTTCATCGAGCATACCCTCCACGGCGCTGTAGGTCTTGACCTGTCCATTCGAGATTTGGGTGATGCCTTTGTAGCCGCTAGCAAACCAGACATCCTTGCCGTTAACCGTGATGTCGGTCACTGCGTTCCAGAGCAGGCCCTCCTTTTGGGTAAAGCGCTGGAACTCGCCGGTTTTCAGGTCAAGAATGCCAAAGCCTTCATAACCGATGAACAGGCGGTTGTTGGGCTGGTCGCAGTACAAGCGAGTAATTTTGAGATTGTCGATCAGGCTGTCAGCGGGAACGGTCAGGTCGTTCGGCCAAAGGCCGGTGTTCGGGTCGTAGGCGCTGATTCCGCGCTGGGTGCCGACCAGGATGCGCGGCTGGGGAATTTCACAGTAAGCGATCGCATTCGCGCTGATGTGTCCCATGCCATCAAGGGGACTGTAGCGCATCGAGTAGCCGCTGTCCAACCGCCAGGTGACCAATCCGCCGAGTGTGGCGGCGTGGATTACGCCTTTGTAGACCACCAGGTCGCGCACCACGTTGGCGTTGGTGAACGGATACCAACCCGAGTTGAGTCCCGAGGCCTGCGGCACGGATGGCTCGTCATTGACAGCGGGCGGCTGGGTGGGCATGGGCTGGTCCAACGGAATTTCAGGCTCGTTGGTGCAGCAAGCGTCCGTCTCAACCGGGGTTGGCGCAATTTGCGGGCCGGCGCCAAAATTACAGGCCAGGCTGGTAAAGAGTAATAAAAGGATGAGTGAGAGAGGAGTGATTTTTTTCATGAGTGTATCTCCTTGTTTTTTGGATGTAGACAACGCAGCGTTATGCGGAAGAACTTAAGAGAGATCCGCGCCTGTCCGTTTCGTCCGTGAAATCCGCGTGTTGGTTTCTTGCTCCAACCGCTCGGTTTCCTGCCTGATGAACTCAAACAGAGATTCGAGATTGGCAAACCCGTGCCGCCCACCGCTGATCGGGCTTTCGAGTATGGCGCGCCATTCGAGCGGGTTGTTTGGCTCCAACCACAGGCGCAGGAGGTAACAGCGGTAGGGAGTTGTGGTCATGTACTTTTTTAGCAGGAAGGCGTCAAAAAAACGTCAAAGGCTTGGTGATTGTTCTTTTGTTCACAGGCAGTAAATAGGAGAGTGGAATTAGTGTTCAGTATCCAGTTACCGAGCCAGCGAGCGCAAGCGCCCGCACCAGGGCCATAGCTTAGGCCCCCAAGAAAACAAAACAGCGCCCGGGGAATTCCCTGGGCGCTGCGTCATGGCTCCTCGTCGTGGACTCGAACCTCGAACCTAGCGATTAATGGGTTCGTAATTTTGTGCGCTTATGACCCTAAATCACAGGAAAGAATAACAAATTTTCGAGAGTGATTCAAGGCTTGTGATACTTACCTTATCATGGCTTGAGTCTCTCCAGCAGGTGGTCGTGGAACCCGTCCAGGTCGCGCCAGCGCAGGGCGGCCAGTACTTCGTCACCGGCAGGGTCGGGGAGGGTCAGGCCGTCATCGGTGATGCGCAAGCGGATGCGTTCCATTTCGAGCAGGTCGGCGCTGTAGGCCAGGTAAACCGCGACCGTGTCGAACAAGACCGAAGATTTAACGGTCTCATAATCGACAGTCATCCACGTCACCAGTTTGGCCCAGGTTTTGTAATTCTCAATGAGCGCTTTGAGCGCCAGGGTTTGCGAGTGATAAACCTGCTGGTAACGCGCCCCATCCAGCGCAATCACACCGCAAGTATCAAGCGGGGTGATGATTTTCTCCAGCCAGGGCGCGGCAAAGACTTTGCGCAAAGCAGGCACATCGTAGCGCACATTCGACTCTGGCACAGCCCCAGGCTGTCCATCATAACCAATGTGGATGCTGCCGTGCATGCCCACAAAGCGGCACTTGGCCGCCATAGCGGGGTCACGCTCGAGGGCGCGGGCAATATTCGTGGCAACCCCAATCGAAATAACGGTAACAGGCTCGGGTGAGTCCGCCACCAGCGCCAATAGCGCGGAAATCCCGTCAGTATGAATCTGGCCGGGGTGGGCAGTAACGTCAAACCCATCCAGCCAGGGCTGTTGGAAGTTGGGCGAGCCGTGCGGGTCACCCAGCCCAATCCCAATCGGGATGTCTGCCCGCCCGACGATTTGCAGGAATTTGGCCGTCAGGTGGGCGCGGTAAGTGGTGTCGCCGCTGACGGTGGTAATCAGGCGCGGGTCGAGTTCGGGGCAGTTGAGCAGCATGGCCAGCGCCCAGGTATCGTCGATGTCGGTGCCAATGTCGGTGTCGAGGATGACAGGGATTCTATTCATTTTCCGCATCCAAAACCAGCACCCAATCTGGCCCGCCGAGCGGAGAGGTGAAGGTCACAATTTCTTGGGGATATTCGCCTGCAGGGTGGCTCCTGCCCTCGCGCGGGTCGAACCATTCGGCTTTTACCCGCCCGGCAAGCGGACGCAAATCGACCCGCAGGCTTTGTCCCGCTAAAGGAAAATAGACCAATCCGTAAGTTCCGCCGCTGTCGCGCGTGGCAACCGGGTGCGCGGCCCGCAAGGGATTGAGGCGGTCATCGTTATCCACCGGCGCGGGCGGCGGCGTGACATCTGGCAAAAGGTCGAGGGCCGGAATACGCGTCAGATACGGGCGCGAGAGCATGAGAGTCTTCAGGTGAGCCATCTGGCACGCGCCGGGGGCGTATATGGCCTCGTCCCAGGCCGGGCAGGCGAAGGTCATCGGCACGTGTTTGGGCGACCACATCTGCCAGACCGAGTGACTGCCGTAGGTATGCCCGCACGCGCCTGCAAAGACAGCCCGGAAGGCTTGCTTGCGCACATCATAATCGCTGAAGCGGCCATATTCTATCTTCCAGGGGCGCAGGTATGGGTCAACCGGGTGGTGTTCGTAGTTCGGTTCGCCATCCAGCACAGGTTTGACCGGCCTCCGCTCATAATCGGCGCGAATCATGTCCCAGTTGGGCGTGTCGGCCAGGCAGTGGCCGGATTGGAGCATGTTCATCTCTAGCCACTCGGCTTCGTGCAGCCATTCAGATGAACTTGTCCCGCCACGCGGATGGTGGCTCATAAACGGCTTGAAGCCCAACCCTGCCGTAATCCCCTCCGCCATTGCCGTCCAAAGGTCTTCGTACCCATCAACGGGGCGGTCGCCGCCCAAAATCCAGACGATGTTGGTATCGTTTTTGTAGCGTTCCCCCAGGAACTTGCCATAAATGCGGGCGTTTTCGGGGTTGAAAATCACCGGGCCGACGCCCCACAAGCCGCCATGAACTTTGTCGCCCCAGGTGGGCAATAGGCCGATGTAAAGCCCCTTTTCAGCCGCCAGGCGGATGATGGCATCCACATACCGGAAGTAGAACTCGTTCGGGCGGGTCGGGTCATCGCCACACAGCGGGACGTGACCGTTGGCGTTGGGAGTGCGCAGGCCATCCAATTCGGCCAGGACAACAGCCTGGATGAGGTTGAATCCCTGTTTGCGGCGCAGGTCGAGGTAGTGTTCAGCCTCGGCCAGGTTCAGGCGGTGGAAGAGTTCCCAGGCGGTATCGCCCAACCAGAAGAAGGGTTCGCCCGTTTCGGTAACGAGGAAACGGCGGTTTTCGGATACTTGAATGCGGGGGAGGCTCATGGGATATCTCTTTCGTGCAAAAATTGTTGACCATGGTGTAATTGTAAATGCTATTTTCGATACCTGTCCCAGCCGCTCCTGACATAGGCCTGTAAATCTTTCTTGGTGCTTTGCAATTCTTTATCCAACTCCTGAAACAAAAAGGCGTTTTGGATTGAATTGGCCAGCATCGAGGCAAGCACCTCGAAGACGGATAGGTCTTGCTCGTTGAAAGCGTCTTCCCTAGTAGATTGGAGATTAAGCGCGCCAATGATTTCCTTCCTGCTGACCAAAGGCAGAACCATTTCCGCGCGCGTATCCGGCAGCAAGGGGTTGGCAAATCTCTGGCTCTCTGTTTCGATGTTTTGCTGGACGATGCGGGGTGTTCCTGTCTTGATACACTGCCCGACCATCGAGTCGCCGCCTATTTTCAATTTATGATATTGACTTACCAATTTTTGTCCAGCCTCACCAGTGGCAGCACGCAAAACGGCATATTCGCCAGGTTGTGAATTCAACCGCTTGACCCAATCGACAAGAAACAGGCCAACGTAGTAAAACCCAAAGCGTTCTTGCAGCAGGTTGACAATTTGTTGCACCAGTTCCTGTGGCTCAAGGATGTCGCTGGCAATTCGGGCGACCTGCACGGCTGTTTCCAATTGATTCGAGAGTTTTTCGGTCATCAATTGCGCCTGTTTGCGCTCGGTAATGTCACGTCCCAGCCCAAAAAGACCGATTATCTGGCCTTCTTCATCCTTGATAGGCAACTTGCTCTCTGACAGCCAAACAGTCACCCCGGTGGCGCTGCTGGGAACAGTCCACTCCCTGCGAAGAACAGGCTTGCCTGTTTCCATGATGGCTTGTTCTTCTGCATAAAACCGTTTGGTGTCTTTCTCTTTTCCGGGAAAAAGGTCAAAGTCTGATTTACCGATTGCTTGCACACCGTCTTCAAGCCCTAGCAGCAGTTGGGCATGTGCCTTGTTGGTAAACACAAAGCGCGACTTCCTGTCTTTGACAAAAATATAATCCGGCGAATCCTCTGTCAGTTGCTGAAGCAAGACCTTGTTCACATCAATTTTTTGTGACTGCATAGGTTCCTCCTTCTGACACTTATTTATGAATGCCGGTAATTCTCCCAGCCCATATAGGTTGTGAAGGCTTCATTGAGGGTTTCAGAGACAGTCCCCATTGTCATGGCGACGTGGTGTTCGAATCCGTTCTTGCACAGGTAAGCCAGTAAGTCTTGCAGCCCGGGGGTGTGGATGACGGCGCGGTGTCCGAAGGTGTCGAGCGGGTCATTGGTCAGTTCGCCCTCGCCAGTGTAGGCACAGATGATGCCGTTCACATCATCGGTGCTGACGCGGGCGTAGGTGACAGGCCCGGCGGCGGCACGCCCAGCCATTGCCCCGTAAGTATTCTCCTCGCCCAGGGTGGTGCCGAGAATCGGGGCGGTCTTGATTTCAATATCCGGGATGAAGGATTTGGCCCAGTTGCCGCAGTGGAAAAACACACAGCGATCAGGGTCGTCGCCGTAGTTGTTGTTCCAGTCCACCAGCGCGGCGGGGGAGCCGGAGGCCAATTGCAGGGCATACATCGAGACGACGCCGGTGATGTCCACTTCGCAGGCCGAGGGCAGCAACTGGTTGCTCATCATGCTCATCAGCGTGCAGGCGTTGATGCCGTAATTCTTCTGGATGGAGGACCAGCATTGCAGGGCGGTTGCTTGCAGGTCGTTGGCCTGCATCCAGTCGTCAATGACCAGGCCGAGTTTTGCCATGCGCACCATCGCCGGAGAGGGGACAGTGTCATGTTTGGCGTAGGCCTGGATGGTCGCCAGTTTATCCTTGACGCGCGCGGCGTCATCCGCCAGGCGAGCGGCATCGCCCAGGATTTCGGACAGGTCAATGGTCGCGACCGTGATTCCGCTGGCCTGCAGGATTTTCTCGCTGTAGCGCACGGTCTGGAAGGAGCCCGGCCGCGCGCCAATCGCGCCCAACCGGACGCTGCGCAGACCGCGAACGACGCGGCAGACGCCGAGGAATTTCGCCAGGTCGGCCTTGAAGGATTCGGATGTGGGATGGCTGGTATGCAGGCTGGTCAGGGTGTAGTCATAACCGTACTGGCGCAGGTTGTTGCAGACCGAGATTTTGCCACAGAATGAATCGCGGCGGCGCTCGACGTTGAAAGCGGTCAGGTCATCGGGATAGGCCTGCACCAGGATGGGTACGTTCAGGCCGGAGAGTTTCATCGTATCGGCCACGCCTTTTTCGTCGCCGAAATTGGGCAGCACGACCAGGACGCCGTCAATGCGGTCGCGGTTGGCCTTGAACAGGTCGGCGCAGGCTTTGGAGTGAGCATAGGTCTCGACCGAGCCGAGTTTGGTCTCGTTTTCGCCCAGCATAACGCCGTCAATATTCATTTCCTGAAATAGGGCCAGGATGTCTTTGCGCGCTTCAGTGACCAGATGGTCGGGGAAGATATCGCGATTTCCAAAAATAACGCCAAGTGTGGTTTTCATAGGGTTGCTCCTTATATTTTTGATAATAATTACAGATGATTTACTACAGTTTGAACCCCCAGGCGCCAGACACGAGAATGACGTTGGCAAAGGGGGTAAATTCGGCAGTGCGGATGATGGCCTTCGTCGAAGCAGTCAGTTTCTTGAATTCGAGATGCGGCAGGGTTTCGATGGGCACATCACCGAGCAACTTCTGTATCCCGGCGTAAATATGCGGGCTTTTTGTCAGAATGTCTTCAGAAACGTAGGCTTTTTCGACAAACATTTCAGTCAGGACGACTTCCAGCGTTTCCAGGAAGCCGGGGACGCCGGGTTTGAGTGCCAGGTCGATACGTTCGCTAGTGTCTGGAACGGGCAACCCGGCATCGGCAACAGTCAACATATCAGAATGTTCGAGGTAGGCAATCACTGTCGAGATGGGCGCATTGAGTATGCCTGTCTTTTTCATTCGGAATTGCTCCTTTCATTCATAAACCGGATTACTTCCTCGCGGTGGGGCAGCGAGGGCTGGGCCCCATCACGGGTAACTGAAATCGCAGCGGCGGCACTGGCAAACTCTGCCGCGGCGGTGATTGATTTTCCTTCACAAAGCCCGACCGCCAGGGCTCCTACAAAACAATCCCCGGCAGCAGTCGTATCAACAGCCTGAACAGAGCAGGCTGGAAGTTGCAATTCCATTTTTTGGTCGAACAGCATGGCCCCCCGGCTACCCATTGTCACGATTAGGTTTTTTACACCCAGCGAGAGCAATTTTGCAGCGGCGTTTCGCACTTCAGCCACAGACTGCAAGGATGGAATACCTGCCATGAGAGCTGCTTCGTATTCGTTGGGCAACAATACGTCCACAAGTTCGAGCAAATCCTGTTTCAATACTTGTGCTGGAGCCGGGTTGAGAAGAACTTTTGCCCCATGCTTAGATGCAATCCTGGCAGCGGCGTAAATCGTTTCCAACGGGGTTTCAAGCGGCATGACAAGCACATTGAATTCCCCGATAGCTTGCAGGGCTTTTTCCACGTCGTCGGCGGTCAGTTCAAAGTTTGCACCGGAGGCTACGGCGATGCTGTTTTGTCCGCTGGTGTCAACCTGAATCAATGCCACCCCTGTCGCAGATTTGGGATGAACAAGAATGTGGGCTGTGTCAATTTTCTCATTTTTGAGCGTCTCGCGCATTTCCCTGCCAAAAGCATCTTTGCCGACGCAACCAATCATGACGACACTTGCCCCAAGCCGCGCTGCGGCAACGGCCTGGTTGGCTCCCTTTCCGCCTGGAAAGGTTTTGAAAACACCACCAAGCAAGGTTTCACCAGGGCGCGGAATTTTGGGTATTCGCACGACCAGGTCCATATTGAGACTGCCAACGACAACAATTTTCATATTTTCACTTTTGATGTTGAGGATACTGATGGCGGCAAATAATAATTTTCCGTATTCAAAAAATATAAACTAATAGCGCACTTCTACCAAGCAAGCAAAAATAATGGACGTATAATTGTTGAAGTACATCTGGTTACATGGGTGTGGCCGCGAACCTTGCTCCATGTAACAGGTGTTGCTTTCGGAGGTGGCCGGACGGTTTTTATGCCGTCGGCCACCTCCCCTTGTTATGACTTTACTTTACAGCGCAGTCACTCCATCACAAACAAGAGAACTACGGGCAGCTTGTCTTGCCGTTCGGGGCAAACCCGGTGTATTGACAGGCATTTTCGGGAGTCAGCAGAACCATATCGATGGTTTGCTTTTCGGGTTTGCCTGTACTACCGGTGCGAATGAACAAATCAGCCTGAATGGCAGCCTGCAAGGCAAGTTCGGCGACGGGTTGCAAAGCGCCTGCATCAATTTCACCATTCATAATGGATTCATTGACATCGTCGGAACCATCGAACCCGACCACAACCATGTCTGTTCGTCCTGCAGCCAACAGGGCAGCCTGGGCACCCAGAGCCATTGTGTCGTTACCGCAAATGACGCCCTTGACATCAGGATTGGCCTGCAAGAGGCTTTCCATCACAGCAAAGGCCTCGGTCTGGCTCCAGTTGGCGGTCTGTTGTGCCACCATTTCCATCCCAGGCAGTTGGTCCAGCACATCATGGTAGCCCTGCGAGCGGACATGGGCATTGGTGTCAGTGTCCCGGCCAGTCAGTTCGATGTACTTGCCTTCTTCGCCCATCAGTTCAGCGAAGTATTCGGCCAAGATGGTCGCACCCTGATAGTTGTTGGAAACAATCTGGGAAACCGCGACACCTTCCTGGGTGATTTCACGGTCTACCAGGAAGGACGGAATGCCAGCATCCTTGGCTTTTTGGATGGCCGCGATACTTGCATCGGCGCCGGCATTATCCAGGATAATGGCCTTGGCTTTTTGAGCGATACAGGTTTCGAAGAGTTCCAACTGCTTGTTGGCATCATCATCATGGACAAGCCTGAGAGAGGTATAACCAAGTTCCTCGACCTTATTGGCGGCAATCGTCTGCATGGTGCCAAAGAACGGATTCTCGACGCCAGGCACAATCACGCAAATCAACCCACCTTCTTCAACAACAGGCGCAGGAGCAGATGATTGGCAAGAACCGGTCTTTCCATTGGGTGCAAACTGGGTGTACTGGCAGGCGTTTTCAGCGGTCAACAGAACCATATCAATGGACTGTTTTTCCGGTTTGCCTGTCGAACCAGTGCGGATGAATTGGTCGGCCTGGATGGCGGCCTGGATTGCCATTTCGGCTACAGGTTGCAGCGAGGTGGCTTTCAGTTCAGCCTTGCCGATGGATTGAATGGCATCATCTGAGCCGTCGAATCCAACCACAATCACATCCGTTTTGCCAGCCGCAAGCAGCGCAGCCTGGGCACCTAATGCCATCGTATCATTACCAGCAATAACACCCTTGACATCAGGGTTGGCTTGCAGCAAGCTTTCCATGACGGTGAAGGCTTCAGTCTGGCTCCAGTTGGCCGTTTGCTGGGCAACCATCGTCAGGCCTGAAATCTTGTCGAGTACATCATGGTAGCCCTGCGAACGAACATGGGCATTGGTGTCGGTGTCACGGCCTGTCAGTTCGATGTACTTGCCTTCTTCACCCATCAGTTCAGCAAAGTATTCAGCAAGGATGGTGGCGCCCTGGTAGTTGTTGGAAACGATTTGGGCAGCAGCAACACCTTCCTGGCTGATTTCACGATCGACCAGGAAAGACGGAATACCCGCATCTTTGGCTTTTTGAATAGCGGCCACACTTGCATCTGCGCCGGCATTGTCAAGGATGATGGCCTTGGCGCCCTGGCCGATACAAGTTTCAAACAGTTCCAGTTGTTTGTTGGCATCATCATCGTGGACAAGCTTCAATGTTTTATAGCCAAGTTCTTCAGCTTTGGCGGCCGCAATTTGCTGCATCGCGCCAAAGAATGGATTTTCCACGCCTGGCACAATGACACAAATCAGCCCTTTTTCTGTTTCCACAGCAGGCTTTTCGACCGCAGCCGGTTGGCAAGCGCCGAGCAAGAGACCGATGACGGCAAGCAAACTCAGCAAAATAGTAAACTTCTTGGTGGACATGTTTTCTCCTCGTTTAGGTTGTTGAAGAAAGAGTAAGAATTGTGCAGTAGATAGGATAAAACTTGGGTGAGTATCGATACTATGCAACTCCTTTCCAATACAATGCCTTTGGCATTGAACATTTTGATTGTTTACTTCAGGGCTTGCTGTTCTTGAAGCGCAACACGTTCTTGCATTCTTTCCTGAACCTGGTCGATAATCACCGCCAGGACAATCACCGCGCCTTTAATAACCTGCTGCCAGAAAGATGAGACGCCCATCATTACGAGGCCGTCTCCCAAAACTCCGATTACAAATGCCCCAATCAGCGTTCCGCCAATACTGCCCCGGCCCCCAGCCAGGGAAGTGCCGCCCAAGACCACCGCTGCAATGGCATTGAGTTCAAAGGTCACACCAGTTGCAGGGTGAGCAGCCACCAATTGGGAGGCGATAATCAAGCCGACCATCGCTGAACAAAAACCGCTAATACTGTAGACAATGATTTTTGTCTGGGCGATGCGCACCCCTGAAAGTTCTGCCGCCCGCTCATTCCCGCCAATCGCATACACATGACGCCCAAAGGGCAGACGGGTAGTAATAAGGTAAGCGACCAAAGCAAATGCTGCCATAATCCAAATCGAATAATTGAGTCCCAGGAAACTGCCCGCCCCTAATAACTCAAATCCGGTATTTCCATATTCGGGTCGTCCCACAATATTGGCAAAGGTATAGCCACTGTTGCGCAACCCGGCAAAACCACGCGCTACATACAACATGCCCAGGGTTGCGATAAACGGCGCAACATTGAAACGGGTGATAATGAAGCCGCTAATCGCGCCCATCAGGGTCCCGATTGCAAGGGAAATTACGATAATCATCCATGTATGAGGGTAGATGATGATGCCCAACTGCGGCAAATTTATTCCTTCATTAATCAACCCGCCAGCAATCATGGCCGTTAAGCCGACAATCGAGCCTACAGACAGGTCAATTCCTCCGGTTAGAATTACAAAGGTCATCCCAATCGCCAGTAAGGCATTAATCGCCACATGCTTGGAGATGATGACAAGGTTCCCGGTACTCAAGAACTGTGGTGACATTAACGTAAAAACGGTGAACACCAAGATGAGCGCGATAAATGCCCTGCCTCGCAGCAAGAATTGCTGCATATCCGTTTTTGTAATCCGCGGTGTCTTTTTTGTTAGCACAGCATTCTCCTGACTTCCCTTATCCATAATGATTGCCTCCGTTTGATGGGCCATGCCCAATTGCTGAAGCCGCAACCAGTTTGTCTTCTGTCGCATCCCGGTGGCTGAACTCACCTGTTATTGCGCCTTTCGACATCACCAAAATACGATCTGACATTGCCAGGATTTCCTTCAATTCTGACGAGACAAAAATCACACCGTATTTCTGTGCGACCAACCGATTCATGATTTCAAAAATTTCTGATTTGGCGCCAACGTCAATGCCACGCGTTGGCTCATCCAACAACAGGACTTTTGGCGAAGTAAGCAGTCCCTTGGCTACTACAACCTTTTGCTGGTTGCCACCGCTCAAAGCTGTAACAGGCTGTTGCGGATTGGCAACACGAATGGAAAGTTCCTTGATTTGCGTCTCTGTGGCGGCTCTTTCCTTCTTGCGCGTCAATAAGCCGCGATTAAGATATTTTTTCAGGCTTGCCAACAGCATGTTGTCCATCACAGATAGTGTTTGAACCAAACCATATCGTTGTCTATCCTCAGGGACCAGCACAAAACCTTCGTGAATACGCTCACAAACATTTTTTGATTCAAGCAATTTGCCATTTAGCCAGATTTCTCCGGTCGCAAGCGACCGAGCGCCAGCCAGGCAATCTACCAGGTCAGACCGTCCAGCCCCCATTAGGCCGTAAAACCCTAAAATTTCACCCTCGTGCAGCTCAAAAGAAACATGGTCAAGGACATACCCGCCGCCATGACGGGGCAGAGCCAGGTCTTTTACCTTCAGCAGTACATCACCCTGGGGGCGGTTTTTGTGCGTAAATAAAGTTGCCGGGTTGCGGCCAACCATATTCTCAATCAACCAGGAGACATTTATTTTTGCCGCTTCCGCCTCGGCCACTTTGCTTCCATCGCGCAAAACTGTAATCACATCCCCAATCTGCAGTAATTCCTCAAGTTTGTGCGAAATGTAAATAATTGAAACCCCATGTGCCTTCAACTCGCGGATGATTCGGAACAAAATCTCAACTTCAGAAGCGCTTAGGGCAGAGGTCGGCTCATCCATAATCAGGATGCGCACATCCTGAGCCAGCGCTTTTGCTATTTCAATAATCTGCTGCTCCCCTATTCGCAAGTCTCCCACCAGCGCATTCGGGTCAATCTTCTGCTCAAGCCGTTTGACCAATTCTTGGGCATTCTTTTTTTGTGATTTCTGGTCGATGAAACCCTGCTGGCATATCTCACGCGCCAGGTAAATATTGTCTGTTACGCTCAGGTTTGCGCACAGGTTGAGTTCCTGGTAAATGATGCCGATTCCCAGGCGTGTAGCGTCAAGCGGGGAATGAATATGTATCTCACGTCCGTCAAGCAAAATTTTTCCACTGGTGGGCCGCTCTACGCCAGCCAGGATTTTCATTAAAGTAGATTTTCCCGCACCATTTTCCCCAATCAAAACGTTGACTTTGCCCTTGCGCACATTGAAGGTGACATTGTCCAATGCTACCGTACCAGGAAAAACCTTGGTTATGTTCTGCGCGCTCAGGATAACGTCATCGTTCTGCTCATCTCCAAGTACAACATCGCCAAGCGCAGGGATGGTGGTCTTTGCAGACATGGGTTATTCTCCCAACTCAATCATAACTGGCACGATTCGAATATCTTTCAAGTCAATCTGGAGCAAATTAAAGGTGCGAATATTGAATGCGCCCAAAAAGCTAATCGTTCTTCCCACAAGGTTGTCTCTATCCAGGCCGCCAAGCACATCTAAAACAATGCGCTTGTTAATCTCTGAGCCAACTTTTCCATACTCGGTCTGCTCTTTGAAATCGCCAAAGGTGATAAAACCTACGGCATCGCGCACTGAAGTGTCATCACTTGGGATGCGCGTCCCGATATAAATCAATACTTTAATCGGGCCGTTGTAACCATCCAACGAGAGTTCAACCGTTCCCAGGCTGGTCTGGGTATTAACATTGGTAATCTCGCCGCTTCCCCTGACCATATAGGCATGTGACTCGCCAACCGTTATCAGTCCGTAGTGATTGGTTATCGCCACCAGGTCGTCTTTGGATGTAGTGCCATTTGCATCGGGTTCCATCTCAGACAAGACGACGGAAAGATCAACCGCCTTTTCGGCAAAAGCGGGCAGTAACCTGGCCTTCCAGATACCGTCTACAAAAACCACCGGGTCAAATGTTTCACTTTGAACTGTTTTTTGAACATCTTCAATTTTTACAACGGTGAAGCCAAATTGCCACGCAAACACCAAAAAAACGAGAACTGCCAGCGCCGTGATGATTGTGCCTGTGTTTTGCTTCATATACTCATCCTTGTTGGGGTTGATACAAAACCTGCCGCACGGCAGACTGCCAGCCTGCAAACAGGGTTTGGACATGGCCGGGGGCAAGCGCAGGTTTATATTCTGTGAAACCCGCCGGAAGTTCTCGCAGCGATTCCAGCGAGGGGTACAGTTTCAGTCCCAGGCCACCCATCAGCACCGCACCTAAGGCCGAAAGTTCGGGCGTTTGCGCAGCGCGGACGTTCAACTGATTCAGGTCGGCCACGAACTGCATCAGAAAGGCGTTGCGCACCGCCCCACCGTCGGCGTGGATGGCGTCCATACCCACCCCGGCCTCGCCGCCCATTGCCTTGAGCGCGTCGGTGACGATATAGCCTATCGACTCGAGCGCGGCGCGGACGATATGGGCGCGGGTGCTGGCGGGAGTCATGCCCAGGATGGCGGCACGGGCGTCGGGACGCCAGTAGGGGGCACTCAACCCGACGAAGGCCGGGACGAAATACACGCCGCCGCTGTCGGCTACCGAGCGCGCCAACACTTCTGTTTCGTGCGGGTCGCTGATAAGTTCAAGTTGGTCGCGCAGCCAGGCGATGGTCGCGCCGGTAAAGTTGGTAATGCCTTCGAAGGCGTAGGTCGGCTGTCCCTGCCAGACCCAGGCCAGGGCGGTGACGGTGTGCTCTGAAAGTCGCTTTTCGCCGCCGATGTTGAGCAGGATGGACGACCCCGTGCCAAACGTGACCTTGGCACTGCCCGGCGCAAAGCAGCGCTGGGCAAACAGGGCGGCCTGTGAATCGCCCATCACCCCGCATATGGGGATGCGGCGCGGCAGGATTCCGCCCAGATCGGTGTCACCGTACCAGCCGGCGCTTTCGCGCACTTCGGGCAGTTCGCCAAATTCCAACCCGAATACGTCACATAGTTCCTGGCTCCAGGCCAGTTTGCCAATATCGTAAAACAGGGTGCGTGAGGCGTTGGTGTGGTCGCTGGCGTAGAATTTTCCGCCCGTCAGCCGGTAGATGAGATAGGTGTCCATCGTACCAAACAAGGCAGAACCGTCTTTCAAACGGACACGCAGGTCGGGGTGTTCATCTAGCAACCAGCGCAATTTACTGGCCGGGAAGTAGGTGTCAATTTTCAGCCCGGTGCGTTCATGGACAAGTTCTTCGTGACCGGCCAGTTCCCGGCATAAGTCGGCACCGCGCACACACTGCCAGACAATGGCGTTGTGCAGGGGCTTCCCGGTCTGGCGGTCGAACAGGACGAAGGTTTCGCGCTGGTTAGTCATACTTAAGGCTAGCAGGCTGCCGACTTTATCGGAATGTCGCTGGATGAGTGTTGCCGCCGCTTTCAGCATGTTTTCGTAAATCTCGGCAGCGTCATGCTCGACCCAGCCGGGGCGCGGATAAATCTGATGGTGGGAGAGCGACTCCTGGTCAAGCAGGCGGCCATCAGGCGTGAATAGCAGGGCTTTGGTCGCCGAGGTGCTTTGGTCGATGGCGAGAAACAGGCCGGGGTTGGGGTTCATGTGGTTTGTTTCTCCAAAAGATTTAGCGCAGTTTGCGCCAGGTCTTGCGGCGAAATGCCGTAGTGGTTGAAAATCTCCACCTGGCTGCCAGTGACGGTATGCTCATCCGGGATGCCGACGATACGCAATGGGCGGCAAATACCGGCCTGCATCAGGAAGGAGGCCACCCGGCTGCCCAAACCGCCATTGACGCTGTGTTCTTCGACGGTGACGACGACCTTCGCACGCAAGGCAGCTTCCCGCACTGCCGCCACGTCGAAGGGGCGAATAGTATGCAGGCTGAGGATGCAGGCATGTAAACCCTGTTCCGCAAGCAGTTTGCCTGCATCGAAAGCCGGTGCAACTGTCTCACCAGTTGCGATGAAAGCCATATCATAAGTCTCGCGCTGCGGCGTGAGTTGAATGGCTTTGCCAATTTCAAATTTTGTGCCCGGCGCGTGCAGGTCGGGCATGGGCTTTTTGCCAAAGCGAATGTAAATCGGGCGGGGATGCTGCGCGGCAGCGCGAATGGCTTCGCGGGTCTCGAAATTGTCTGCCGGGGCGAGAATATCAATATTGTTGATGGCTTGCAGGGCGGCGAAATCGTGAAGGGAGTGATGGGTGCTGCCCAGCGAGCCGTAACTGACCCCGGCGCTGATACCGATGACCTTGACTGGATTATCAGAGTAGGCAACATCATTTTTGATTTGTTCCAACGCGCGCGCCGTCAGAAAGCAGGCTGGGGAGACAGCAAAGACCTTTTTGCCTGCCGAGGCCAGCCCGGCGGAAACGCCGACCAGGTTCTGTTCAGCAATTCCCATTTCAACCAGTTGTTCAGGGAATTTCTCGGCAAAGAACGTTAGTTTGCCCGAACCGCGCGAATCGCTGGTTACGACTAAGAGGTCGTGGTCGCTCTCGGCAAGTTCCATCAGGGTCTGAGAGAAGACATCCAGGTTGGCCTTGCCAGGTTGTTGGGGATTAATGCCCATCAGCAGCCTCCAGTTCTTGTTCGGCAGCGTCCAGTTCCAACGTGGCCTGGGCATACTCCGCCTCGGTCGGGACGCAGTGATGCCAGCCAACCTGATTTTCCATAAAACTGATGCCTTTGCCCTTGACGGTATGCGCCAGCACCAGGTTGGGTTTGCCCGGCTCGAAGGGCAGATTATCGAATAGCGCGGCCAGCGACGCCACGTCGTTGCCATCCACATGCCGGACAGCGTAACCAAAAGCCTGGAATTTCTCATCCAGTGGCTCCATGTTCATCACATCCCTGGTCGGGCCGCTGATTTGAAGGGTATTGTAATCAATGATGGCGGTCAGGTTGTCGAGGCTGTAGTGCGCGGCAGCGGCGGATGCCTCCCAAACCGAACCTTCGGCCAGTTCACCGTCACCCAAGATGGTAAAGACCCGGTCGGCGCGCCCGTCCTTCTTGGCGGCCAGGGCCATGCCGACTGCCAGCGCGAGTCCGTGCCCAAGTGCGCCGGTGTTCTGTTCGACACCCGGCACGCTGCCGGTCGGATGACCGATAAAATCAGAGCCGTATTTTTCGAAAGTATCCAATTGCTCCGGCGGGAAAAAGCCCCGATTGGCTAACACAGCGTATAAGGCCTCGACTGAATGCCCCTTGCTGTGAACGTAATGGTCGCGCGCCACCTGGCTGAAGTTCTGTGGCGTGATGTTCATGGTGTGGTTATAGAGCACATTGAGAATATCCACACACGACAGGCTGCCGCCGGTATGCCCGGCTTTGGCAGTGTAAATCATCTTCAGGATGGACTTGCGGCTCATAATCGATTTGGCCGCCAGCATCCTGACAGTTTCGTTGGGAAGTGTTTCGGGCGAATTTACAATCATTGTGAATATATATTCCTGTCTTGTAATAAATTCATCTCGTGCTATAATACACAAAAAGACTGAATATATCAACAGAAAAAGAATATTTATTCATAAGTCGCACTGGAAAGGACAACCCCATGCCCAGAATTGACGAACTCAGAATCATTGCCCGGGTCGCCCGCATGTACTACGAGTGGGATATGCGCCAGTCCGACATCGCCGCTCAACTTGACCTCTCGCAGGCCACCGTTTCGCGGCTGCTGGCGCGCTCAAAAGAAGAGGGGATTATCAAAATTTCGGTCAACCTGCCGCAGGGGGTATACACCGAACTGGAAGAAACTCTGGTAAAAAAATACAGCCTGCGCGACGCCATTGTGGTGGATTGCTTCGACGAAGACGAGAGGCTCATCCAGCGCGACCTGGGGGCTGCCGCCGCCTACTACCTCGAATCAGCCATCCGCCCCAACGAAGTCATCGGGATTTCATCCTGGAGCGCCACCTTGCTGGCCCTGGTGGATGCCCTCCACCCCCTGCCACGCAAACCGGGCGTCAAGGTGGTGCAAATCCTGGGTGGGGTCGGTAACCCGGCGGTCGAGGCGCACGCCACCCGCCTGACCTCGCGCCTGGCGCAACTGGTCAACGGCGATGCCGTTTACCTGCCGGTCTCTGGTGTGGTCGCCACCCAGGCGGCGCGAGATGTCCTGCTGGCAGACCCGGTCGTGCAACAAGCGGTTGACCTGTTCGATCAGGTCTCAACCGCCCTGGTAGGTATTGGCGCCATCGACCCCTCGCCGTTGCTGGCCCAAAGCGGCAACATCTTTGCCCCGGACGAACTGACCTTGCTGCGCCGCGAGCAAGTCGTTGGCGATATCCTGATGCGCTTCTTCGACAAAAACGGCAAGCTCGTCAAAACCGGGTTGGAAAATCGCGTACTTTCGATGGAATTAGAACAACTTAGCAAAGTCAGCCGGGCAGTGGGGGTGGCCGGAGGAGCGCGTAAATATGCCGGCATCCTGGGAGCCCTGCGCGGGCGTTGGGTCAATATTCTGATTACCGACCGATTCACGGCAAAAAGACTGGTGGAAGAATAATTTTTCCACCCAAAAGACAGTTTCAATCCCGACACAGGAACTTGCCCGATCTTGCAGAAACAAAAATCCCCTTCCATCTATGGAAAGGGATTTTTTCATGGCTCCTCGTCGAGGACTCGAACCTCGAACCTAGCGGTTAACAGCCGCTCGCTCTGCCAATTGAGCTAACGAGGAAAGCGAATGCAGATTATATGCAGGTGGCTGAGTCCTGTCAAGCACAATCTTGCTGAAATCAAAAGATGGGTAAAACGGCCGAAAAGCGCAGTTTTACCCATCTTTTCTACCAGGTGAGGATATTAACGTCGGCGGTCAAAACCGCCACCGCCGCCGCGATTGCGGTCGTTACCGCCACGGCCACCGCGATCACGGTCGCCGCCGGGTCGTCCACCGCCACCACCACCTGGGCGCGGGCCGCCGCGTTTGGCGTCTTTTTCGCGGGCTTCTTCAGCAGTCCAGCCTTCGAGCACAGCCTGGCGGGAAAGACGGATTTTACCGGTCGGGTCGATATCGATCACCATGACTGTGATTTCGTCGCCCAGGTTGACTATGTCTTCGACCTTGTTGACACGCTCGCTGTCCAACTGCGAGATGTGGACGAGACCGTCCATACCGGGCAAAATTTCAACAAAGACGCCAAAATCAGCAATGCGGACGGCTTTACCGGTGTAGATGCGGCCAATTTCGGCGGTTTCACCGAGGGCCTCGACCCGCTCGCGGGCCAGTTCGCCACCGATGCCGTCGGTCGAGGCAATGTAGATGGTGCCGTCTTCCTGAACATCGATTTTGGTGTTGGTCTCTTCCTGCAGGGCACGGATGTTCTTGCCGCCGGGGCCAATCAGCGCGCCAATTTTATCGACCGGAATTTTCACAGTGATAATGCGCGGGGCGTGCGGTTTCATTTCAGGGCGCGGAGCGGCAATCGCTTCGAGCATTTTTCCCAGGATGAAGAGCCGCGCCTCGCGGGCCTGGCCAAGGGCTTCTTTCATCATGTCGGCGCTCAGGCCACTGATTTTGATATCCATTTGCAGGGCGGTAATACCCTCTTCAGTTCCGGCGACTTTGAAGTCCATGTCGCCGAGGTGGTCTTCGGTGCCCTGAATGTCGGTCAGAATCTTATAGCGGCTGCCGGATTCATCGGTGATGAGGCCCATGGCCACACCGGCGACAGGGGCCTTAATCGGCACACCGGCGTCCATCAGGGAGAGGGTCGAGCCGCAGACCGAAGCCATCGAGGAGGAGCCGTTCGAGGCCAAGACTTCGGAGACCAGGCGCAGGGCGTAGGGGAAGTCGGCTTCAGCGGGGATGACCGGCTCGAGGGCGCGTTCGGCCAGGGCGCCGTGTCCGATTTCGCGGCGGGACTGTCCGCGCAGGGGTTTGACTTCGCCGGTCGAGTAGGGCGGGAAGTTGTAGTGGTGCATGTAACGCTTGGTGTCGGTAGGGGTCAGGTTATCCAGTTCCTGGGCTTCGCCGATGGTGCCGAGGGTCGCCATGGTCAGGACCTGGGTTTCGCCGCGGGTGAACAGGCCGGAGCCGTGTGCGCGCGGGCTGAGGTCGACTTCGCACCAGATGGGACGAATGTCTGCCGGGGCGCGTCCGTCGGGGCGCTTGCCCTGGGCCAGGATGCGCTCGCGGACGATGGACATTTCGGCTTTGCCAAAGGCTGATTTAACGGCAGCAGGCGTCGGGTAGTTGGCCGGGTCGTCCCCTTCGGGGGGGGTGGCCAGTTTGGCGACTGCATCAGCGGCGAGGGCATCCATACCCTCGTAAAATTCATTCTTGCTAAGCGGCTTGTCGAGCAGTTCGCTCATCGGGCCGCTGACCAAAGCCAGCACTTGCTGGTCGAGTTCGGGGGTTTCGGGGAAGAACTGGGCTTCGCGCTTGGCTTTGCCGACCTCGGCCTGCATTTTGAATTGGGCATCAATGAGGGGCTGGATGGCTTTGTGCGCAAAATCGAGGGCGGCAGCCATGGTTTCTTCGGGGACTTCGCGCGCGCCGCATTCGACCATCAGGATGGCGTCGCGGGTTCCGGCCAGGCGCAGGTCGAGGGCCGAGATTTCCATTTCAGAGAAGGTCGGGTTGACGACGAATTCGCGGTTAACCAGGCCAATGCGGACGGCGCCGACGGGGCCGTTCCAGGGGATGTCTGAAATCATGACAGCGGCGGAGGCAGCGTTGATGGCCAGCACGTCAAGCGGGTTTTCGGTGTCGGCTGAGAGCGAGAACATGATAACCTGGACTTCGTTGCGCATGCCCTTCGGGAACAGCGGGCGCAGGGGGCGGTCGGTCAGGCGCGCGGTCAGGATGGCTTCGGTGCTGGGGCGGCCTTCGCGGCGGAAGAACGAGCCGGGGATTTTGCCGCCAGCGTACATGCGCTCTTCGTAATCGACACTGAGGGGAAAGAAGTCGAGGTGTTCGCGCACGCCACCCATGGTGGCTGAGGCAAAGACGACAGAATCGCCCTGGCGGATGGTGACAGCGCCGCCAGCCAGGTGGGCCAGTTTGCCGGTTTCAAACGTGATGGTCCGGCCTCCGGTGTTGGCAGGGTAGGTTTTTACTTCGGGTTTCATTAAATTTGTCTCCTGTGTTGTGGAGTCCGATGACTCCTGTCATCGGCGCAAAGTCGGGAGACTTTGCGTTCCGGTGATTTTTCCCGCCTGGTCAGGGACTGAAAGCGATGAACAACGGTTTTGTCTACAATGCGCTTGTATGCCGTTGTTAGCCCCTTTCAATTCCCAACCAGCGGACGTGGTTTTGAGAAAGACCCCAAAGGTCAGGGAGACCTTCAGGGTCTTCAGTTGCTTATTTATTTCAAGCGGCGCAGGGCAAGTCGTTCAGTGACTTCGAGATAGCGCTCGTAGTTGGTCTTGCGCAGGTAGGCCAGCAAGCGGCGGCGTGAGCCAACCAACTTGAGCAGGCCGCGACGGCAGGATTGATCGTGCTTATTCGCGCGCAGGTGCTCGGTCAATTGTGTGATGCGCTTGCTCAGGATGGCGATTTGCACTTCGGGCGAACCGGTATCGGTGTCGTGGCGGTGAAAATTGCCAATTACCTCTGTCTTAACTTCCTTTACGAGTGGCATGACGTATGCTTCTCCTTTCGTTCAAGATGGTGCAGGTCTCCATATCCGCAGCGTGAACCGCGTGATAGGACCAGTCACAGGCAGGAGATTATACCATAATTAACCCATCCGCCCGGTGATGTAGGCTTCGGTCAGTTCCTTTTTGGGGCGGGTAAAGATTTCATTTGTGTCAGAAAATTCGACCAGTTCGCCCAACCAGAACAGACCGGTAAAGTCGGAAACGCGCGCGGCCTGCTGCATGTTGTGGGTGACGATGACGATGGTGTATTTCTCTTTCAGTTCGGCAATCAGTTCCTCGATGCGCAGGGTGGCGATTGGGTCGAGGGCCGAGGTTGATTCGTCCATTAGGATGACTTCGGGCTGGATGGCCAGCACACGGGCGATGCACAATCGCTGTTGTTCGCCAAGCGAAAGGCTCATCGCGTCATCTCTGAGTTTGTCTTTGACCTCGTCCCACAGCGCGGCCGATTCGAGGCTGCGCTGGATATTCTCTTCCAGGCTGGTTTTGTCGGCGTTTATGCCCAAAACACGCGGCCCAAAGGCAACGTTGTCATAAATCGATTGCGGAAACGGGTTCGGCTTCTGGAAAACCATCCCGACTCGCTGGCGCAAGTCGACCACATCCATATCAGGGGCGTAAATATCCTGGCCGTGCAGCAGGATTTTGCCCTCGATTCGTGTGCCGCTGATGGTGTCGTTCATGCGGTTCAGGCAGCGCAGGAAGGTGGACTTGCCGCAGCCCGACGGGCCAATCAGCGCGGTGACTTTGTTCGGCAGAACATCCATGCTGATGTTCATCAGGGCAGGTTTGGCCCCATAATAAAAGTTCATATTTTGGATGGAAAAGACAGGCGCACTCATGCGCTCATTTTAACAGAGATTTTCTACTCTCATGGCCGCCTAACCATTTTGTTGTGCTTTATGCCCTTTTGAAGCGGGTATAATTCGGTTCGATGAAAAAACAATTCTTGGCGACAATTTTGCTGCTCCTGATATTTCTGTCTATAACTTCCTGCGCAGATGTTTCTGCCCAGGCCGCCCCAAAAAGCGGCGAGGCCGTTTATATCGAAAACAAGGGGTCTGATACGATGGTCAACCTGGCCCTCGCCTGGGCCGAACGCTACCAGGACTCGCGCCAGGACGTGCGGATTTCCGTCACCGGCGGCGGGTCGGGAACCGGGATTGCCGCCCTACTTAACAATACAGTTGACCTGGCCAACGCCTCCCGCCAGATTAAGAGCGAGGAAATCGACACAGCCCGCTCCAACGGCGCCGAACCCATCGAATTTGTAGTGGCGCGCGACGCAATTGCGGTCATCGTCCACCCCGACAACCCCGTCAATGCCCTGACGCTGGAACAACTCTCGGATATTTACAGCGGAAAAATCGACAACTGGCAGGGAGTCGGCGGCGAAGACCGTCCGATTGTGCGCCTTTCGCGCGAGACCAACTCGGGCACGCATGTTTACTTCCTTGAAGTTGTCCTGCGCCTGGGCGACAGCCAGAACAAAACCCTTTTTGCCCAAAACACACTCCTGTTGCCCTCCTCCGAAGGCATCATTCACGAAGTGCGCCAGAACCCCAACGCCATCGGCTACGACGGGCTGGGATATGTGCCGCACGACCTGAAAGTGCTGGCGGTTGCCGGCGTGAATAGCAGCGTCTATGTGCGCCCCTCGATTGAAACCGTCAACACCGGAACCTACCCGATTGCGCGCGACCTTTACATCTATACCGCCGGTCAGCCGACAGGCGTGGTCAAGGAATACCTTGACTGGATTTTCTCAGAAGAAGCCCAGACCATTGTTGCAGAGCTGGGTTTTGTGCCCGTTGAGAAACCACACTACCCGTAAGGTGAGAACAGCCCAAACATGGAAAAAGACCTTTCGCTCGGCGAATTCATTATCACGCGCCTGATTAAGGCCTCCGGCTACTCAGCCATCGTTTTTGTCACCCTCATTTTCTATTTCCTGCTGCGCGAAGGCCTGCCCACCCTGGGGGAAGTCGAACTGGGCAACCTGTTCAGCACCCGCTGGTATCCCATCGAAACGTATTACGGCATCCTGCCGCTGATTTCCGGCTCGCTGATTGTCACCCTCGGTGCGGCAATGGTCGCCATCCCGTTTGGGATTGGAACGGCGATTTTCATCGCTGAGATTGCCCCGCGCTGGGCGCGAGAGATTCTCAAGCCGCTGGTGGAACTGCTCGGCGGACTGCCCTCGGTCGTGCTCGGCTTTCTCGGAATTCTCGTCCTTGCCCCCAACCTGCGCATCCTGCTCGACCTGCCCACCGGCCTGACGGCCCTGGCCGGGTCACTGCTCCTGGGTGCGATTTCCATCCCGACGGTGGTTTCGGTGGCCGAAGACGCCC
>Ga0208244_100416_pt1 | contig 43067 bp, 32 predicted proteins | sample SubbioCR12Aug_5A_FD_184828 | JGI IMG/M metagenome (GOLD analysis project Ga0208244, IMG submission 184828) | Serpentinite rock and fluid subsurface biosphere microbial communities from McLaughlin Reserve, California, USA - CR12Aug_5A (SPAdes) | ecosystem: Environmental > Terrestrial > Deep...
TTCATGGTCTACTCTTTTTTGAGTAAACCTAAGCCATTTCAAATCGTCACCGTGCAAAAAAGCGCTAGAATCGTTTACTGTCAAGGTTTTCAAAGGACGAATAAGGTTTTTTAGTGGACACTAGTGAAATCAACTCTGAAAATTTCAAATCATTTTAATCTTTATAATGTAGGGTAATTTCGACACGGGTACCGGTTGCCTGACCGTTATCGTCCTTCAGATCAATGACCTTAACTTCATATCGTTGTTCTGAATACTGGTTCAGTATTGCCAGACGCTCTCCGGTAATCAACATGCCACGTGAGCGGCGCCTGATGTCTGACTGTCTTCGGATTTCACCTGCTTTATCTCGTCCAATGCCATCGTCCTGAACAACACACAACACATCATTTCCCCGGAGACTGATCGAAATGGTCAGTTTACCTTTTTTAGGGCTGTGCATCAAACCATGAATAATGGCATTCTCCACATAGGGTTGTAGAATCATTGGAGGCAATTCTAGAAACTCGTCATCGATTTCCGGATCCATGTTGATTTCATACTCAAATTTATCCATGAATCTGAGTTTTTCAATATCGAGATAAAGTTCAAGGGCCTGCACCTCATCGCGCAGCGTGATCATGCTTTCGGCCGAATTGCTGAGGATTTTTCGCATGAGTTGCGAAAATTTTGAGAGGTAATGTATGGCATTATTGATGTCGTTGTTCACAACGAAACTCTGGATGCTGTTGAGCGAGTTGAACAGGAAGTGTGGGTTCATCTGAAGCTGTAGCGCTTTTTGTTCCAGTTCGAACATTTTTTTCTCCAGCGAAAGCCATTCTTTCTCCCGTTCATGCTTGCGGTGCAAAGCCATTAGACGCAATTGGATGACCAGATACACCAAACTGATGAAAATGAGCAGGGCCGATATTCTGAACCACCAGCTTGACCACCACGGTGGCTGAATGATGATTGTAATATTTGCTCCTTCTTCGTTCCAGTATCCGTCGCTGTTGGTTCCGGTAATCCTGAATACATACCGGCCAGGTTTTACTTTTGAATACTCAGCATAACGTTTGTCGGCACTTCTTTCGATCCAAGTCTGATCGTAATTTTCAAGTTTATAACGGTATTTGTTTTTTAGCGGGCTTCGGAAGTCGAGAGCCGCAAACTCAAATGAGAAAAAATTATCGTCGTAACGAAGCCGGATCTCATCACCGTTTTTTGGTCTGAAGGGTTGAACAATATTGAATTTTCTGAATGCCGTAATCAGGATGCGCGGAGGATTGGGATTTTGGTGAATTTCATCCGGGTAAAAACAGTTAAAGCCATTCATTCCGCCAACAAATATCTCGCCGTCCGATGCCACGAGCAGGGCATTCAGGTTAAACTCGTTGCTTTGCAGGCCATCATTGACATCATAATTTGTAAAGGTATAATCTACGGGGTTAAACCGCGACAAACCGCGATTGGTTGTGATCCAGAGATGACCCTGATGGTCTTCAACAAGGCCATAAACAAGATTATCAGCAAGACCGTCACTTTCGTCAAACTGGATGAACTCTTTGGTAGCTGGATTAAACCCAACAAGGCCTCCGCCTCGTGTGCCCAACCAGAATCTACCCCGGCTGTCTTCCATTACGGACAGAAACTTGTTTACATTTTGCGGATTGCTGATTTTGTTATTTCCAATGAGCCTGAAGGTCAAAAAACGGTCAGTGAGCGGGTCATACTTCATCAGACCGTCAGCCGATGCCACCCATAGTTGTCCGATACGGTCAATGAGCAGGTCATAAATATGGTTGTGGGCAAGTGAGCCAATGGTTTGGTCATTGAAATACCTCCTGAACGTTCGGGTCTCCCCGTTGAAGCGGTTCAGGCCGTTTTCGGTGGCTACCCATACCTGCCCCTTTTGGTCCTCTGTTATACTCAAAACATAGTCATTGCTTAGTGAGGCAGTATCGGAAGGAATGTTGAAATAATTCTCAAAAACCTTGCCGGTGGGGTCATAGCGACTTAAACCTTTGTCGCGTGTGCCTATCCAAATGATGCCTTTTGTGTCCTGATACAAGGAACGTATAAGATTGCCCGGCAAACTGCTTCTGCTGTCGGTTTCCGGCTTCAAATGACGGTAAACGTCTTCGGATCTGTCCATAACAGATATTCCCTGATCGTTTGCTATCCAAATTTTTCCGTCGGTAGTTTCCAGAAAATCCCAAACGGCATTGCTCGATAATGTGTTTTTTTCTCCGGGTTTATTTCTGTAGAGCCTGAAGCCGGGTGCTTTTCGGTCGATCATGTTAAGCCCATTGAATGTGCCGGCCCAAATGATTCCCTGTGCATCAATCATCAGATGTTGTATTCGATTGTCAGTCAGGCTGTAGAGCTTGCTGTTGTCGTGCCTGAACGAGCTAATGGTGAATGTATTGTAATCCAGAAAGTAGAGGCCATATCCTAATGTGCCTACCCACAACCCAACATTTGGTTCATAAAGAAGACTGCGGATTTCCACCGAACCAATTGCTTCGCTGAGGTCAATGCCCTGAAACATGTGCTGTATCCGGTCATTTCTCTTATTATAAACAACAAGGCCTTTCTTTGTTCCGGCCCACAGGTTTCCATATTCATCAGCAGCAATTCTGTTCACCTGATTGTCAGGAAGGCTGTTTTTGTCGCCCGGTTTGTGAAAATAGCGACTGATAATTCCACTGCTGTTTTCATAGTGAACAAGACCATAGTTCGTTGCAACCCAGTAGTTCTTGAGGCTGTCCTGACATACCATATTGAAGTGGTTGCTTCTCAAAGGATTGCTGTTTTCGCGGCTGAACACCTGCCTGAATGTATTAGAACCTGGCAGATATTCGCTTAATCCACTTTGGGTACTGATCCAAATCCTGCCATCCAGATCCTCATAAATATGGTTAACCCAATTGTTGGTAAGGCTGGCTGTGTCATTTTCGCGTGCATAAAACACTTCAACTTCACGATTTTCCATATCCATCCGGTTAAGACCGTTTTCGGTACCTATCCAAAGGTATCCTCCCGAATAGTGTAAGGCCCTGATGGTTTCGTTTGACAAGCCTTGTTCTTTGCCAAAAATAGTATAACTATATCCGTCATAAACATTAAGGCCGTCCCAGGTGCCAATCCAGATTAATCCATCACGGTCTTCTTCGATTGAATAAACAGAGTTTTGACTTAATCCCTTTTGGAGGGTGACATTTTCCGAAAGCAGATGTTTAAATACAAATTGTTGCTGAGTGCGTTGTGTTTGCTGCGCAAAGCTGTTGATCCACAGCAGTGCTGATAAAGAAAGGACAATAAAACGAATACGTGCTGCTTTCATGGGCCACACTGATTAATCACTGTCGAACACCCTCCTGAACCACGATTTTTTCCTATGTCTGTTCAGTTTTTCGTTTCTTTTTTTGGCTTGTCTGATCATCTTTTGGGTTTCCTTCGATTGCATTTTAAAATGCGCTTCTACCCCTTTTTCGTACTCCTTATCAATCTCCTTAAGCTCGGTAGCTTCTTTTTTTTCAGCCTCTTTCCGCGAACGGGTTGCCTCATTGGTTTTGCAGGAAGCCAAAGTAAGGATTATTCCAGTCAGAATGATTAATATTGCAACTGCCCTGATTTTCTGCCGGTTGACCATATTGAAATTGCTAAAAGTTGTTCGGTGTATGTGCAAATGTAACTGAATTTTAACGAAATCCCTGCCCGAATCAGAAAACGGTGCAATTTTGCAAGTCAATGTACGTTTCACCTATTATTATATGCACTTGATCAAGCAACTTATTCGGCCCTCATGGATACTTATTTCAACAGCAATTGCTGTGTTGCTGCTATATTCCTGTGCAAAAGAGGAGCAAAACCCAAATATACCCTCAGTGTACATCAACATAACCATTGATCCCAATTCTACTTTTTACCAGGAACTCAATACGGTTGGCGGTTGGTTGTATCTTACTGCAGAGCCGCCAAGTCGTGGCCTGATAGTTTACAGATTAAGCCTTGATGAGTTTGTTGCCTATGATCGTTTTCCGCCCAATAATCCTGACGAATGCTGCACATCCAATGGCATTTGCACCCGGTTACTGGTAGATGATTATTTCCCTTTTGTGATGGACACCTGCACAAACACTTCCTATCAAATCCTCAACGGCGCTCGTTTTGAAGGAACCGGACGCTACCCCCTCATTCAGTACAATACTGTTTACAACGGACAAATGTTGCGTATTTTCAATTAATTGAATCTGCAAGAAAGGCGTAAGGGATCAGGCGTAAGTCGACAGGCATCAGTCATCAGGCATAAGGTGTTAGGCGTAAGTCGACAGGCATCAGTCATCAGGTGTTAGGCGTAAGTCAAGCCGTACCTGTAACCCGTAACCCGCAACCCGTAACCCGTTAACCCGTAACCCGTAACCCGTAACCCGTTAACCCGTAACCCGTTAACCCGCAACCCGCAACCAGTCTAATATCTGTAATGCTCTGGCTTATAAGGGCCTTCTGCAGGGATACCGATGTATTCGGATTGTTCTTTGGTCAGTTTGGTCAGCTTAACGCCGATCTGATCAAGGTGTAGTCGGGCTACTTCTTCATCGAGGTGTTTTGGAAGGCGATAAACGTCAATTTCGTATTTCCCCTTGTTTTTCCAAAGGTCTATCTGGGCAAGCGTCTGGTTTGTAAATGAATTACTCATGACAAAGCTGGGGTGTCCGGTGGCACAGCCAAGGTTGACCAGACGGCCTTCGGCAAGCAGGTAGATGGCGTTTCCATGTGCGAATTCATATTTATCCACCTGTGGTTTGATGTTTGTTTTGCGCACCGAAGGATCAGTATCGAGGCGGCTCACCTGTATTTCGTTGTCGAAATGGCCTATATTGCATACAATACTTTGATCTTTCATTTGCTTCATGTGCTCCAGAGTGATCACATCCTTGTTTCCGGTGGCTGTAACATAGATGTTTCCGATGGGTAGTGCATCTTCGATGGTGGTTACCTCAAAACCTTCCATGGCAGCCTGCAGGGCGCAGATGGGGTCTATTTCGGTGACCAGAACCCTGGCGCCATAAGCGCGCAGTGACTTTGCAGAACCTTTTCCCACATCGCCGTAACCAAGCACCACACACACTTTACCGGCAAGCATCACATCAGTGGCTCTTTTGATGCCATCGGCGAGGGATTCGCGGCAACCATACAGATTGTCGAATTTGGATTTGGTAACAGAGTCATTTACGTTGATGGCCGGAACAAGCAGTTTGCCGGCTTCTTTCATCTGGTAGAGGCGGTGGACGCCCGTGGTGGTTTCTTCTGACACACCGGCCCAGGTTTCAACGGTGCGGTGCCAGTGGCGCGGGTTCTCGGTGTAGGTTTCCTGAAGGATGGCCATCAGGGCTTGTTCCTCGGCATTGGAAACCGCAGTGGCAAGAAGAGATGGATTTTTTTCGATATCAAAACCTTTATGGATCATCAGGGTAGCATCGCCACCGTCGTCCACGATCAGGTCGGGACCACCGCCATCGGGAAAGGTGAGTGCCTGTTTGGTGCACCACCAGTATTCTTCAAGTGTTTCGCCCTTCCAGGCAAATACCGGGATTCCTGCTGCGGCTATGGCAGCGGCGGCATGGTCCTGGGTGGAGAATATGTTGCAGCTGGCCCAGCGCACTTCGGCACCCAGTTCGGCCAGTGTTTCTATCAGCACGGCTGTTTGAATGGTCATGTGGAGCGAACCGGAAATTCTGGCGCCTTTCAGCGGTTTTTCCTGTCCGAATTTGGCCCTTAAGGCCATCAGGCCGGGCATTTCCTTTTCGGCTATTTCAATCTCTTTGCGGCCCCAGGCTGCAAGTTTCATGTCGGCAACTTTATACTGTAGGTCGGTTTCTGTTATTGCGGAGTTCATCAGTTTGAATTTAATATCGGATATTATTTCGGGCTGCAAAAGTACAGCATTATGTCGAAAAGGAAACAAAACAGATGAAGGAATGTTTTAAGAGTCTTGATTTTTGACCGTAATCTGATTGAAAACAATTGACTACATTTCCGTTTGCGGGAAAATGTAACAGCCTTCATATGACTTATTAGCGGATAGACTATCTTGTTTTTAAACAAACAAATGATAGTGTATATTTGAAAAATGGAGCAATTTAATAAACAGTGAATTTAAACACTCCCAATTGCTTTTCCTGACTCATGGCAACGCCTGTGTAGATACCTTGTGTTAGTTTATTGATGTCCACTTCTACAATGCCGGGTGCCAGTTCGATACTTTGGTGCAACCGCCCGAAACTATCATAGAGGTGGAGGGTTTTTGGCAGGTAAATCTTTTCTTCTCCGAAATCGAGCCTTAACCTGTCCTTTGCCGGGTTTGGATAAACTTTGACAAAGCCCTGATTGCCTTGATCGGATTGTAAGCCGGTTACAAAATCATTGCCATAATACAACATGATCACCCAGCGAGTGGCTGGATCTATATTTGGATAAATCTGAACATTATACGGCCAACAAAAGAACCCAACCCAGTGGGCATATTGGGCATACTCCCTGACTATTTCTAGTGTTGATGCTGTCTTCCATACCGAATCGGCCCTAAGACGGAACTCTTCGGCAGGAATCATATAATTATAGTAATATTTTACATATAACGGAAAGGAAACAGGTACATTATTTAAATCATCTGGGAATGAATCAACTGGCCAGAACGATTCCGGATAGGGATCTGTCCAACCACCATTCATCCAACCGTAAGGTGCCCGAAACAATAAATCATTATTGAATTTGTAAAAGAAATTTTCTTCAAAGAAATCTCCCCAGGTAACATATTGGTATTGAATTGGTATTTCATTCCACTCACAATAATTATCGCAAAGTGGATGATATGACACATGTCCACCCAGAAACTCATATCCATAATAACTGAACGAAAGTAAAGTGAATGTCATTGAATCCTGCTTAATATACTCTTGCTGCCCATTAACCTGAACAGGCACCAGACAGGTTGCAAGAAAGATGGTTAACAAAATTATTTTTGATTTCATGGTTTCACTTTTTTTGATTTATTACCCATTCATTTCGCCAAATACGAATTTATTTTAAAAAGCAACAAATTTGAATGTGCCCAATTGCAGTTCATTACACCAAACCACCCCTACATACATGCCCGGCGGCAGGCCGCTGATATTGGCTTCTGACAAGCCAGGTTCTAATTTAAGGGTTTGGCGCAGCTGCCCAAAGCTGTCGTACAGGCTAAGTGTTTTTGGCAAGTGAAGTTCATCCGACCCAAAATCAAGCTGTATCCTGTCCTTTGCCGGGTTGGGATGCACCCGCAGCATGGCCGTTTTGTTTTGCGGCAGCGGCAGTTCTTTCTCGCCCACCCAGCAATCATCAAAGTTGATGCAGCCCATGCTGTCCACTTTGATAACCCATATATCCTGACCACCTATATCAGGTGCAAATGGAAATAATGCTCCAACCGTCGCAAAACCGCCATCAGGAGCAAAGGTAACACCATATAAAAAATTAAATGAACTTTCTCCCATAAGATTACGATATTGTCTGTACCAAACGGAGTCGCCATTATTGTTTACCTTAAGCAAAGTGCCATCGTAGGAATAACTTGCATCGTGGAAAACTACGACACAGCCTGAGACAGCAAAGCCTCCATCAATAGACGAAGAAATAGAGGTAACCCTCCTGTCAATAATACTTTCACCATGAATCTCCTCAAAAATCAGTTCTCCCAGAAGATTGTACTTCACAACGGCGATCCTATTGTAACTGTGTGAGGAAGGGGGAGGAGGGCTGTAATCCGAATATTCATAAGCCCCAACAATCGTGCTGTCGGGCGAGTTGGCAAGATAGAGCGGCCCATCGGCATAAAGCCCCCCTATATAGCGGCGCCATTGCTCATTGCCCAGGCTGTCGGTTTTGATCAGGTAATTGTGGGACGTATTGTTTTGCGGAACCCATTTGTAGCACGAAAGGGCAAATCCTCCGTCTGGGGTGGGGATCACATTCAGACCCTGGTTCAGAGAGCCACTCTCAAAGTATTTTCTCCAAAGTTCATTTCCCGAACTATCGGCTTTTAACAATATTGATGTACTGGAATTTCCTTTGTATAAGGTTCCTGCAATAATCAGGTCGTCATTCTCTAAAATTTTAGCATGTTCAAAGAAAAAACTGCTGTCAACCGGATCTGACTTATCCCTGAAGTATTTCATCCAGATAAGATTGAAGGCCGTGTCGAATTTGGCAATAATCCCTTCATCCAATACGCCTAATCCTTCATCAATAAATCTTCGGCTTAAACCAACATTGTAGTAGGAATTACTGGCACTATTCTTGTTTAGACAACCATTCCTCCGACCTAATTCAACATTTCTTAAACTATCAGAATAAAATATCTTTCTTAAAACAGTGTTCCCTTCATTATCTAATTTTAAAACGCCGAAATGATACTGAAAATTGGATGCACCTGCAAATCCTCCCATAATAACATACCCATCTGGAACGGTCATAATATCTTTACAAAACTCCAAAGTATTAGATCCATCAAAACTTTCCCTAATATTGAAATATACTTGTGATTTCAAAGCTCCAATGTTTAAATAAAAAAAGAAAATAAGAAGAAAGATATATATGTTTTTCAGCTTTGCCATAATCTCAGAATTTAATAGATTAAAATAGAAAATAGGATACTAAAATATCAATGACAGGTGTCCCATAGCCACACCTGTCATTGACAAGGATTTCTTATCTGTTTAATACAACTTTAATAGTACCATGTTGCTTACCATCCACAACTACACTTCCCATATAAACACCCGCTGGCAGTTGTCTTAGGTCAATCACAATATAACCTGATAGACGGTCAAGGTTCTGTTCCAGCACCAATTTACCGTTGCTGTCTAACAACTGTAACACTTTTGTGCTTGGTATAGACTCAGTAACACATTCAATGATCATATACTCCTTTGCTGGATTAGGAAAAACTTTTAATGCAGGTAGTTCAATTCTGCTTTCAGCTTTCCTTGGTCTAACTTTGTTTTGTTTCAATCCTGGCTCGGGAAGGAATTGACCCCTGTTGCTGTTAATCATTATATTCATAACGTAATAGTCTTATTGAGAAATGGTTTTGATGACTAAAGTAGGCAATATCTAAGTCCATTTCAAATTTTCCACTAAAAATTAACATTGTAGAAATATACGGCCGACATTCTTTGATGCTAATTTTGCCGTAAATACAAGGAAATTTGAATGAGTTTAGAATGATTCTATTTTTGTGTTAGAAGCAAATTTTGTTGTTGCAACACGCCATCTCTAATATGTTATTGATTATTAAGTGATTTGAAACTCATATCGAATTCTACTTACAATTACCTGATGACATTGCGCTCCTGCTGCGATAACCACACCTGCCTGAAATGTATGGTTGTTTAGGCAAAGTATCTTACTGAAGCTGTTTAGCTGTAAATCTTAAACAGACATAACATAGAGTTCCGGGAACTCTTTAACCTAAATTATCAAGACTGATTCCAAATAATTGCACCGGTATGCGGAATTTGCCCTATCTTTGCGCGGAGTATTTCAAAATGACCTTCCTCAAAACAAGGCGTTTTGATTTATAAAGAAGGGTGGAGAGATTAGGCTCGGCGAAGCCCTAGCAACCTTCCCGTCAGGGCGGGAGTGGTGCTAATACCTAATCCGGAGGCTGAATAGCCGCCGGAGCTTATAAATGAAACGATTGTCAAACAAGAATGAACCGTAAAAACCGACTGAACCGTAATAGGTTGTTGTTTGTTTAGGAAATCTGCCACATTTGCAGGAGAAAGGCCTCACATGAACACTACACTGGAAACACTCAGGAAACTGTTAGAAAGCCGCGTGCTTGTCCTCGATGGTGCTATGGGAACCATGATACAGCGTTACCGCCTCCAGGAGCAAGACTACCGGGGCACACAGTTTGCCGCCCACCCCAAACCCCTGAAAGGAAACAATGATTTGTTGAGCATCACCCGGCCCGACATTATACTTGATATCCACAGGCAATACCTCGATGCCGGAGCCGACATCATCGAAACCAATACCTTCAACGGAACCCGCATTTCGCAATCGGATTATGCGTTGGAGGATTATGTTCCTCAGATCAATCTGGCTGCTGCACAGCTGGCCCGAAAGGCAGCAGATGAATTCACATCAAAAGATCCGCACAAACCGCGTTTTGTAGCCGGAGCCATCGGCCCGACCAACAAAACTGCCTCCATGTCGCCCGATGTGAACGACCCGGGTTACAGGGCTGTCAGTTATGACGATCTGGTGGAAAACTATTATGAGCAGGCCGCTGCCCTGCTCGGTGGAGGGGCAGATATCCTGCTTGTGGAAACGGTTTTCGACACACTTAATGCCAAAGCTGCCCTGTTTGCCATCAGCAAACTGCAGGACGAGAAAGGTATAAAGATCCCCGTAATGGTGTCGGGAACCATTACTGATGCCAGTGGGCGCACACTGTCGGGACAAACGGTGGATGCTTTTCTGCATTCGGTAGCACACCTCGACCTGTTGAGCGTAGGGCTTAACTGCGCATTAGGTGCGCACGAAATGAGGCCCTACATCGAAGAACTTTCCCATCTGGCTCCCTTTGCCGTAAGTGCTTACCCCAATGCAGGCCTGCCCAACCAGCTTGGCGAATACGACGAAAGCCCGCAAATTATGGGAAATCATATCCGCGATTTTCTGCAACACAGGTTTGTGAATATTGTGGGCGGCTGCTGTGGCACAACACCTGTCCACATCAGGGAATTCGCAAAACTTGCAGTTGCGGCACCTTTGCGCAAGGCTCCAGCACGCAAAGCAGAGACTGTTTTCACCGGACTTGAGACCCTGAGGGTGAACCACGAGAAAAATTTTGTGAATGTAGGCGAACGCACTAATGTAAGTGGTTCTTTGAAGTTTGCCCGACTCATCAGGGAAAAGAAATACGAGGAAGCACTCGGGATTGCGCGCCAGCAGGTTGAAGGCGGCGCACAGGTGATTGATGTGAACCTCGACGACGGCATGCTCGATGCAAAGCATGAAATGGTCACTTTTCTGAATATGATGATGTCGGATCCCGAAATTGCCAGGCTTCCCGTGATGATAGATTCGAGTAAATGGGAGGTTATTGAAGCCGGACTGAAGTGTCTTCAGGGTAAAGCTGTGGTTAATTCGATCAGCCTCAAAGAAGGCGAAACCGTTTTTAAAGAACAGGCCAGACTGATTCTCAAGTATGGTGCAGCAGTCATTGTGATGGCTTTTGACGAAGAAGGTCAGGCAGCATCATTCGAACGCAAAATTGGTATCTGCCAACGGGCCTACCGCATACTCACCGAAGAGCTCGGTTTCCCCCCAGTAGACATCATCTTCGATCCCAACATTCTGGCCATAGGCACCGGAATGGAAGAACACAACAACTATGCGGTTGACTATATTGAGGCAGTCAGGTGGATCAAAAACAACCTGCCTCATGCAAAAGTGAGTGGCGGTGTAAGTAATTTGTCATTTTCCTTCAGGGGCAACGATTCCGTGCGCGAAGCCATTCATTCGGTGTTTTTGTATCATGCCATCAAGGCCGGAATGGATATGGGCATTGTAAATCCGGGCATGCTACAGATTTATGATGAAATAGCACCCGAACTGCTTACCCTTGCCGAAGATCTGGTGCTTAACCGCAGGGCGGATGCCACCGAACGTCTGCTTGCTTATGCTGCCAAACACAGCGAAAAAGAGCAAAAACAGGAGCAAACACAGGCGTGGCGCGCAGAGGAGGTTCAATCGCGCCTGAAACATGCACTGATCAAAGGAATTACTGATTTTATTGAAGAAGATGTGCTCGAGGCCAGGCTTTTGTTTCCCCGCGCCCTCGATGTGATTGAAGGTCCGCTGATGGACGGCATGGGTGTGGTTGGCGACCTGTTTGGTTCGGGCAAAATGTTTCTGCCGCAGGTAGTAAAAAGCGCCCGCGTGATGAAGAAAGCCGTGGCCGTATTGCTTCCCTACATCGAAGCCGAAAAAACAACAGCATCATCTTCAGCCGGCAAAGTCCTGCTGGCCACCGTAAAAGGCGATGTGCACGACATCGGGAAAAACATTGTGGGCGTTGTGCTGGCCTGTAACAATTACGAGGTGATCGATCTTGGGGTGATGGTTCCGGCCGAAAAGATTCTGCAGACAGCACTGGATGAAAAAGTTGATGTAATCGGCCTGAGCGGACTGATAACTCCCTCGTTGGAAGAAATGGTGCATGTGGCCTCTGAAATGGAACGTCAGGGCATTGAGTTGCCCCTCCTGATCGGCGGAGCTACAACCAGTGAGATACATACTGCCGTAAAGATCGAACCTTCACGAAAAGCACCCGTTGTTCATGTGCGCGATGCATCAAAAGTTACACAGGTGCTCTCTTCCCTGCTTGCAGGGGGTGAAAAAACTGCAGAATATATTGAACAGCTTGCTGCACGTTATGAGTCGCTGCGGGTGAAATACAGCAACAGCAAAAGCGAAGACAATTACATCAGTCTGCAGCAGGCCCGCGAAAACGCTTTTAAGGCTGATTTTGGACCGGGTAATATTTTTTTGCCACGAAAACCCGGAATAACGGTCATCTCAGACCAGCCCCTTGAAGACCTTGTTCCCTTTATTGACTGGACCTTCTTTTTTCACTCATGGAGACTCAACGGAAAATATCCGCAGATTTTTGATGATCCCGAAAAAGGCACTGAAGCACGAAAACTCTTTACTGACGCCCGCCAACTCCTTGACCGTATTGTAGGTGAAAAACTACTGACAGCCAGGGGAGTGGTTGGTATCTTCAAAGCAGGCAGCCGCGGTGATTCAGTTGATGTGTTCCATCATGAACGCAGCAACGAAAAACTGGCGACATTTGAGTTTTTACGAAACCAACAGGAAAAGAGTAATGGAATACCCAACCTGTCGCTTGCCGATTTCATTGCGCCTTTGAAAAATAGTCCGGAAGATTTCATTGGGGGATTTGTAGTTACTGCCGGTCATGGCTCAGAAGAACTGGTGAAGTATTTTGAGGGCCTGCATGATGACTACAATGCCATCATGGTTAAAATATTGGCCGACCGCCTTGCTGAGGCATTTGCTGAGTTTCTGCACTATAAGGTGCGCACCGAAATCTGGGCTTATGCAACAGACGAAAAACCGGATATTGCGGCTTTGTTATCAGAGGAGTATCAGGGAATCAGGCCTGCACCCGGCTATCCGGCTTGTCCGGAACACTCCGAAAAACAAGTCCTGTTCCGGCTCCTAGAAGCAGAAAAAAATACTGGAGTCTGTCTAACCGAAAACTACGCCATGTATCCTCCTGCAGCAGTCAGTGGTTTTTACTTCGCCCATCCCGATGCCCGCTATTTCAATGTGGGTAAGATAAGCCCTGATCAACTGGCTGATTATGCCTGCCGGAAAAACATCTCTGAAGCGGAAGCGGAAAGACTCCTGAACGCCAACCTGAACTACAAATAAAGAAAAAATCTATGAATAGCTTCCCCAAAGTAACCGATCGCATCTCAGCGTCAGACAAAACCCTGTTCTCGTTTGAGTTACTGCCACCGCTCAAGGGACAACATTTTGAGCATGTGCAACAGGCTGTTGAGCCCCTGATGGAGTTCAGGCCTGCTTTTGTGAATGTTACCTATCATCAGGAGGAATCGGTGTATAAGCCGTTGCCAAACGGTTACATGGAGAAAAAGACTATCAGAAAACGCCCCGGAACAGTCGGAATTGCTGCAGCTTTGATGTACCGCTATCAGGTAAACGTAGTTCCGCATATCATCTGTGGCGGTTTTACGCGTGAAGAAACCGAAAATGCCTTGATCGACCTGCATTTTTTGGGTGTGCGTAATTTGTTGGTTGTCAGAGGCGATCCTCAACCTTCCATGAAGTATTTCATGCCCGAACCCGGCGGACATGCCCATGCTATCGATCTGGTTAAGCAAATAGTAGCACTTAACAATGGAACTTACCTCGAGGACGATTTATTGAATGTTACAGCAACTGATTTTTGTGTAGGGGTGGCAGGTTATCCCGAGAAACATATCGAAGCACCCAACCTGGAAAGTGATCTGAAATATTTGAAAATGAAACTCGAGGCCGGAGCGGAATACGTTGTTACACAGATGTTTTTCGACAACAGACATTTTTTCAATTTTGTGCGCAGATGCCGCGAAGCAGGTATTACCGCACCCATTATACCCGGTTTAAAGCCGCTTTCATCACTTGGTCAGGTAACCACTTTGCCGCAAACGTTCAACATTGATCTTCCTGATGAGCTTGTAAAAGCTGCACAGGCATGCACCGACAACAGGCAGGTGCGTCAGGTGGGTGTTGAATGGGCCATACAGCAAAGCCGCGAACTGATTCAGCATGGGGTGCCCGTGATTCATTTTTACACCATGGGCCGGTCAGATAATGTTAAAAAAATCGCCGAAGCAATATTCTGATGGACTCAATTAGGCCCAAATGCCTAATTTTGGCTTTTTATAAAGCTTATGAATCTGTACGAACGATTTTGCGCAACAGGGAAAAAGCTTGCTGTGCTTGTAGATCCCGATAAACCCACCGACAGTCAGATTGTCACATTGGCAGAGCAGTCCATGCAATGCGGGGTGGATTTCTTTTTCGTGGGCGGCAGCCTGCTAACCAACAACAATCTCGACAGTTGTGTCAAACTCCTCAAAGCTCATGCCGACATTCCGGTAGTGCTTTTTCCGGGCAACACCTATCAATTCAGCAATAAAGCCGACGGGTTTCTTTTTCTTTCCCTGATATCTGGCCGTAATGCCGAGATGCTCATTGGTCGTCATGTTATCGCTGCACCTTATCTGAAACTCAGCGGTATCGAAGTGCTTTCAACTGGATATATGCTCATCGACAGCGGAAGACCAACCACAGTTTCATATATGAGCAGCAGCATCCCTATTCCCAACGACAAGAATGATATTGCAGTTTGTACAGCCATGGCAGGTGAAATGCTGGGCATGAAACTTATATTTATGGATGCAGGCTCAGGAGCAATGAATCCCGTGCCACTGGAGATGATATCAATGGTCAGCGCATCGGTTTCGGTTCCGCTGATTGTAGGTGGCGGTCTTCGAAATCCGAAATCAGCGGCTGAAAGCGCCAGAGCCGGTGCCAACATCATCGTTGTCGGCAACACACTCGAATCAGCCCCTGAACTTCTTGGCGACTTTGCGCAGGCAGTCCATGAAGCATGATGATCATTATTCCGGCACTTATCAATCCTGATTTATTTTGTTCAATAACCTTACATCCCGATTTAAACTTACTGTTCATGAAACGAATGATATTAGCATTATTGATGGGTTTTCTTTTGGTTCAACCTGTTTTTGCCCAGAAAAAAACCTTCACAATCAACGAGGCAGCAGGACTTAATCCCAAACTCTACCCGACCGGACTGCAGCAATTGAACTGGCTCCCTGAGTCCGAAACTTATGTATATAAAGTCAATAATGTCTTCCTTTCAGGAAAACCCGGTTCTTCGGAACGCGACACCATGATCAGGGTTAATGAATTAATTGGTGCAATGGAAGCGGCAGGTTATAAAGCAGTTACCGATCTTCCGTTTTTCAATTGGACCACATCCGAAACTGCATGGTTCAGGCATGAGTATGTTTATTATACCTATAACTTAAAGAACAAGTCAATCAACAGGGGATGTGAACTCCCCGTGAATGCAGCATTCGCTGATTACCATCCTGCTTCCGGGAATGTGGCATACTGCCTTGATAACAATTTATATGTCGGAAATCCGGAAAAGCATGTGCAACTTACCAATGATCCGGATTATATTGTTAATGGCCAGTCGGTGCACCGCAACGAATTTGGCATCAATAAGGGAACTTTTTGGTCGCCGGACGGAAAAAAACTGGCTTATTACCGTATGGACGAAAGCATGGTAAGTGAATACCCCCTGGTTGACATGAATGAAAGGGTTGCAACGCTTAATAACATCCGGTATCCGATGGCCGGAATGGCCAGCCACCATGTAACTGTGGTTGTGTACGATCTTGAAGCAATGACATCTGTAACCCTTCATACAGGTCTGCCGGCAGATCAATACCTCACCTCCCTCACATGGAGTCCCGGTGGCGAAAGTATCTATCTGGGAGTTTTAAACCGTGCCCAAAACCACTTAAAACTGAACCGCTATAATGTTGCTGACGGCTCGTTTGCTGCAACGCTTTTTGAAGAAACCGACGAGGAGTATGTGGAGCCTCTCCATCCCTTGTATTTTGTGCCGGGCAAACAGGATCAGTTTATATGGAACAGCCAGCGAGATGGGTTTAATAATTTGTATCTTTATAAAACAGACGGCAGCTTGATCAGGCAGCTTACATCCGGCTCCTGGGTGGTGACAGACATTGAGGCAATGGATACTGATGGAAAGTTTGTTTTTATAACATCCACAGAAGTAAGTCCGCTGGAACGACATTTATACAGGGTTGAACTCAACAATGGAAAACGAACAAAACTTACCCATGCAAAAGGTACACATAGTGTTAAACTGAGCAGTTCAGGGAGGTATTTTATTGATCAGCATTCAAGCACAGAAGTAGCACGCGAAATCAGATGCCTCGGCACAAGAAATAAAGTAAATGATTTGTTACACCAATCACCCGATCCACTTCAGGAGTACAGTCTGGGAGAAACTACAATATTTTCCCTGACTGCATCTGACAATACACCTTTATATTGTCGCTTGATCAAACCTGCAGATTTTGACGCTGATAAAAAGTATCCTGTTCTTGTTTATGTCTATGGAGGTCCTCACGCACAGCTTATTAACGATACATGGATGGGAGGGGCTAGTTTCTACCTTCATTATATGGCCCAGCAAGGATTTGTGGTGTTTACGCTCGACAACAGGGGTTCGGCCAACCGCGGGGCAGATTTTGAGCAAATCATTCACCGCAGATTGGGCGATGTGGAAGCAGAAGACCAGATGACTGGCATTGCCTACCTCAAATCGCTTGATTTTGTTGATTCAACTCGTATTGGAGTCGATGGATGGAGTTATGGTGGTTTTATGTCGCTGACGCTGAAACTGCGCCATCCCGAAGTTTTTCGAGTCGCCGTTGCAGGAGGCCCGGTAACCGACTGGAAGTATTATGAGGTAATGTATGGAGAGCGTTATATGGATAATCCGGAAGAAAACCCCGAAGGTTATCATACAGCAAGTCTGTTGGGTCAACTGGATAAACTCGACGGCAAGGTGCTCATCATCCATGGCGACAATGATCCGGTTGTGGTGATGCAGCACAGCATGGACCTGCTGCAAAAAGCCGTTGAGCTTGGTAAACAAATTGATTTCTTTGTGTATCCCGGCCATGAGCACAACATACGCGGACGTCACAGGGCCCATTTGATCCGCAAAATATCAGACTATTTCAATGATCATTTAAAATGATGGAAATCATTCTTAATTTTGGAAAATAGTCTAATTATGAGAAAAATTAATAATTTAATATATTTTTAACTTATTGTAAATCAAATCATAAAGTCTTTGGTCTGTTTTTTGGCATACCACAGGTATGGAAAAGCCTCAAGAAAACAGAGCGCAAACGAATGCTGCCTCAGTCAATTCGGTCGGGATACCTGCAAAAGACTGGAGTGATAAGGTGATTCTTGTAGTTGACGATATTCAGGTTAATTATCTGTTGATAAAGGCAATGTTGTTAAGAGTAAAGGCAACTGCCCTATGGGCTCCGGACGGATTCAAAGCCATCGAAATGGTAGAATCAGGAAGAAAGATTGATGCTGTTTTGATGGACTACAATATGCCTCAGATGGATGGTCTCGAAACTACAGAAAGAATCAAACTTATCAATCCGGGGTTACCCGTTCTTTCACAAAGCACTTTCACTGACAATGAAGATTTTAAACGGGATAGTGCACCTTTCGATGATTACCTATCGAAGCCGATTTTGTGGAATGAACTTATTTTAAAACTTGATTCAGTGATGAAATAGACGAAGCATTCGTCAGAATGAACGGGATTATTTACCTTTGTCGGGTTACGGGTATCTGGAAATTCTTTGATTCATGGCATCGTCTCTCTTTCGTAATCTAATAGTCCTGCTTGTAGTGTGTTGCAGTTTGGTTTTGCCTGTAAAGGCCGAGACACAGCAGATCGTCGACAGCCTTATTCTACGTATGGAAAATGCTGAAGGCCGTGAGAAGCTGATGATCTATGCGGAATTAATCAAGAATTTCAGAAATCTTAATCCGGAAAAAGGAATTGAATATTCCCGTTCAGCGTTGCGGCTTGCCGACAGCCTTCAGGATTTGAACGCCAGAGGATATATTTTAAATGAACAGGGTGTTTGTTTCCGTAAGCTGAACATATACGAAGAAGCACTGAGGCTGCATTTTGATGCGCTCAGAATATTCGACCAGTTGAATGACAGCATGGGCACAGCCTTTACGTTTGCGAACATAGGCATGGTGTACTATTTCTTTCGTGATTACCAAAGCGCCCTTGATTATCATTACCGCTCATTACTCATCAAAGAATATCTTAAAGACGAGGGCCAGATAGCCTATTCCCAAAACAGTATTGGTATGGTTTTGGTCGAACTAGGGGATTATGCACGGGCACTGGATTATTATCTCAGCGCAATGGCTATCAGAAAAAGACTGAATAACAACTTTGAGCTGGCGAACATATATGCTAATATTGGAAAAGTTTTTGTAAAACTCAACAGATATGATGATGCAGAGAACTATTTCAATATGGCCAGGGAAATATACGAACGTGAACAGGCTGATTACGGAAATGCACTCGTATTGAATGAAATAGCTGATTTGTATGTACGAAATAAGCAACCTGAAAAGGCACTTGATTATCTCAAAAAGGCTGAATCCCTCGCAAAAAAAATTGCCAACCTGAGCATTCTGTTATATAATTATAATCTTCAGGCATCAATTTATGCGAGTTTGAAGGACTTTGATCAGGCCTACCATTATGCGCAAAACAGTATTTCAGCTAAGGACTCGTTGTTTGGCGAGCAGCGTTCACGCGAAATGACTGAAATAAGGGTTCGCTACGAAACAAAAAGAATCGATTCGGAGAATGAGATCTTAAGGCTTAAACTCAGCGAGCAAAATCTCAGGTTGCGTTACATGGTAATGATTTTTATTGGTGTAGTATTGATACTGTCGAGTATTTTTCTGGTCCTTCGTTTTTTTAAAAACCGTAATATTAACCGCAAGCTGGCCAGAATAAACGAAGAGTTGGAAGACCGTGTGGCAGAGCGCACTTCAGCTCTGAAAGAAGAAATTCACAATAAGGAAATAGTGGTCAATTCCCTCGCAAAAAGTGAGGAAAGGTTCAGGGCAATCAGCGAGGCTTCTCCTATGGGTATTGCCGTGAGTGATACAAAAGGTTTGTGTGTGTTTACAAATGCAAAGCTGACACATATAACCGGAATATCCGGTGATCAGTTTATCCTTGGCACCTGGTTAAAATCAGTTTTTGTGGATGACAGACGTCTGGTTGAATATACCTGGATGAACGGGCATGAAAAACGTCTTGAAGGATTCGAAATTGAGTTCAGGGTCAGAACAGAGAAAAACGAACTTCGCTGGATACACCTCCGTTCGGCATCAATGATGCTCAACCATCAGTTTGTCGGTATGGTGTCGATGATAGAAGATATAAGCGACAGAAAACGATCAGAAGAAGAACTGATTAAGGCTAAAAACAAAGCAGAAGAATCCGACAAGCTCAAATCAGCTTTTTTAGCGAATATGTCACACGAAATCAGGACGCCCATGAATGCCATTCTTGGCTTCACCGACCTGTTAGCTTCCGATGAGTATGAAATGGCTGAAAAAACTGAATTTCTCGAGATGATCAAATTCAGTGGCAAGTTATTGCTTAACCTGATCAATGACATCATTGACATATCGAAAATTGAAGCTGGCGAATTAAAAATTCAACCCATCAGTTTTGCGCCGGCATCCCTCATGAATGAGCTTCAGCTCACCTTCAGGTCGCAGCTCGACAGCCAGGCCAAACAAGACGTAAAACTGATCGTTGAATATCCGCCGGAATTTGAAAAGGTTTTTTTATATACCGACAAACTGCGTGTGCAACAGATACTCACCAATCTGCTCAGCAATGCAATCAAGTTTACTTCAAAAGGGCAGATTATAATGGGGGCCATACATTTTGAAGATAACTTTGAGTTTTATGTGAAGGATACCGGAATAGGTATTCCACCATCAAAACTCGAAGTGGTTTTCGACAGATTCCGTCAGGCTGACGAGTCACACACCAGGCTTTATGGAGGAACCGGACTTGGGCTGGCGATTGTAAAAAATCTTGTATCTCTGCTGGGAGGACGTATTTGGGTGGATTCAGTCGAAGGAAAAGGTACAGCGTTTTATTTTACTCTTCCTGTATCAACACCTCCTGAGTATAAAAACACTAAATCAGATCCTCAAAAGGTTCACGAAGCACGTATTGTGCCTGATTTTTCAGATAAAACCATACTGATAGCCGAAGATATTGATACCAATTTTCAGTTGATCCGCACCATGCTTCGTTCAACCAATGCCAGACTGCTGCATGCCCCTGATGGTTTGATTGCATTGGATATGGCTTCCAGCGATCCGCTACCGGATTTGATCCTAATGGATATTCAAATGCCTCATATGGACGGTGTTGAGGCCATGAAAAAGATCCGCCTTCAGGGTCGGAATGTTCCGATCGTTGCCATTACTGCATTTGCATTGCAGGGAGAAGGCAAGTATTTTACCGAAATAGGATTCGATGCTTACTTAAGCAAACCCCTCAGTCAGGAGAAACTTATTGAAACCATCAAAATTTTCCTGATTTGAAAAATATTATGGTGAGCATATGTATATTTACGCAATTATTGGCTCATATGAAGTGGCATTTTACATTGGTTTTTTTTCTTTTTTCGTGGATAATAGCTGAATCTCAGGTTTTCACACCACTCAAGGATCAACCTCCGGGACTGATACACACCGCAGCTGACTGGGTAGTTGATGGTAATGGCCGACTAAATCTGATAACAACCGGAGATCTGACAACCGGATCGAAAACCACTGTGAGAACCATTTATATGAAGCAAACCGGCACCGATCGCTTCAGCATTTCAGCTAGCGGGTTACCGGATATTACATTAGGAGCCGTTAACGTGGCCGATTTGAACCGCAACGGAAGAAGTGATGTGGTGCTCATGGGTCAGAACGCTTCCGGTCGCTTTGTCTCCGGAATCTATCTGGCACAGGCAGACGGAAGTTACCGACGTGCCGAAACTTCACTCGATGCCCTTATTGACGGTTCAATAGATATTGCCGACTTCAATCGTGATGGTTTTCCTGATATTTTGATCAGTGGCAGGGACGAAAATGCACGGCCGGTGACAAAGCTGTATCGCAACGACAACGGAAGATTTTCTGAAGTTAATACTGTTTTGCCGGGTATTATGAAAGGAAAAGCGGTTTTTGGAGATATCAATAAAGATGGATTGCCCGACATACTCCTTTGCGGACAGTCAGCCTCCGGTCCGTTGACCCGCCTGTATATTAATAATCAGGGTAGTTATGCTTCCATGCCTAATCTGTTTACAGCCTTAAGAAACAGTGCGGCAGCAATAGCCGATTTCGATAACGACGGCTGGAATGATATCATTATCAGTGGCGAAAACCGTTCAGGAAGACCTACGCTTGTTATCTATAAAAACCTTCAGAATAACATTTTCTCAGAGGTTAACACTGCTTCAATCAGACCGTTGATGAACTGCCGGATTGATGTGGCCGATTTCAATGCCGATGGACTGGCCGACTTTGTGATCACCGGAGAAAGTCTTGAAAGGCCATATACTTTAGTTTATCAGAATATGGGTCAATTCAGGTTTAAAGACATCATGGCCGGAATCCCGGGAGTAGCTAACGGACATGCACTATGGGGCGATTATGACGGTGACGGCGACCCCGATCTGTATGTTTCGGGTATTGACGTTTGTTACAACCTGATCGGACAGATTTACAGGAATAATACTAATCCGGATGTGGAACGTGATGAACCCGCGGGTATTTTTATTGAATCTCCCATCGTGGATTACAGCAAAGGCCCTTATTACTATTTTCTGTTTTCATCATGTTTTTGTGATCCCGAAAACACCGGCACCAAGCAATACCACATGTTTGTCAGCAATATTCATCGCGAGGAGCGTGACTTCGATCTTAATTACAAATACAACGAAATTCTGATCTCACGTTTCCCAAACTGGGGGCCTGCCGACAGAAGCCACCGTACTTCAAATGCTTTTCTGACCAGAAGTGAAGCCGAAGAAGCACGAAACGGTATAATCGAGTCATACACCTCTGATGGTTACCGGATTCACTATTTCAACTGGTGACAAGCAGGTTGCTGATTTCAGGATAGTTATCCCTGAACACATGATTTTGTGTTAAATTCGTCCCATCCCAACCATTACTGTTAAGCAATTATGGAGGAAAACAATGCCCTTGCACTGGCTTCTGGTTTTGTCAGCAGTACTGAAGCCCATATTTTTCTGACCGGCAAGGCCGGAACCGGAAAAACAACCTTTTTGCGCAGCCTCAAAACCATTACACACAAAAGATTTATTGTGGTTGCTCCAACAGGGGTTGCAGCAATCAATGCAGGTGGGGTTACCATTCATTCTTTTTTTCAACTTCCTTTTGGCCCGCAACTGCCCGAAACAGCAAAACCACAGTGGCCCGGCCGGCAAGAAGATCCTAAAACTTCAGCTGCCCGGTTTCAAAAACTTAACCGAACCAAGATTGATATTATCCGAAGCCTCGATTTGTTGGTCATTGACGAGATCAGCATGGTGAGGGCCGACCTCCTCGATGCTGTAGATAGTGTGCTCAGGCGTTACCGTTCGAGAAATGTTCCCTTTGGAGGAGTTCAACTGCTGATGATTGGCGATCTCAGGCAATTAGCTCCGGTTGCAAAAGAAGAAGAATGGCAGATGCTACGCCCTTATTACGACAGCGTATATTTTTTCAGCAGCAGAGCCTTGCAGCAATGCAACTACCTGAGTATCGAACTCACCCATGTGTACAGACAATCGGATGAGAAATTTATCAATCTGCTCAACAAGATCCGTGACAACAATCTGGATGGTGAAGCATTGGAAATGCTTAACAAACGTTTTGTTAAAGGATTTGAAGTTCCAGACAATCAGGGATTCATCACCTTAACAACCCATAATGCACAAGCAGATGCAATCAACAGAAACAAGCTTATTGCATTACCCGGGAAAACACATAAGTTTTCGGCTCGGGTTGAAGGTGATTTTCCTGAGTATTCCTTTCCCACAGCACAGGAGCTTGAGCTTAAACCCGGAGCACAGGTGATGTTTGTGAAGAATGATCCTGATCCGGCAAAAAGATTCTTTAATGGAAAAATTGGTACGCTTATCAGTGTCGAAAACAAAACACTGACCGTGAAGTGTGCCGATGAAGAGGAACTTGAGGTGGAACCGCTGGAGTGGCAAAATTGCCGTTATTCAATGAATGAACAGACGAAGGAAATTACCGAAACCATTGTTGGAACATTTATTCAATATCCGCTGCGACTTGCCTGGGCAATTACTATCCATAAAAGTCAGGGACTAACATTCGACAAGGCTGTTATTGATGCCGAATTGGCTTTCGCTCACGGACAGGTTTATGTGGCACTGAGCCGCTGCCGGACACTTGAGGGACTTGTACTCAGTTCCCCGATACGACCGTCAGCCATAAAAAATGACAACACTGTTGGCAGTTTTATTGGCACCATCGAAGAACAGCAACCTGATGAGGAAAAACTTAAACAGGAGATGATTAACTACCAGATTTCGTGCATTATAGGGCTGTTTGATTTTGAATTACTACAACGCCATCTGAATCGACTTGAGCGATTTGCAAGCGATAACCAATCCAACCTGGATGAAGATTCGCTGAGTGCCGTTGCAGCGATGACAAAAACATTTAACAGCAGCATTCTTCAGGTCGCAAAAAAGTTCACAAACCAACTGGACCGAATGCTTTCAAACAGGATTGAGGCAGAGAATAATCCATTGCTCCAGGAAAGAATTGCTAAAGCCTCAGCGTATTTTTCCCCTTTACTCCGCAACCTCTTTTTTGATCAGTGCCTCAGTCCCGAAACGGACAACAAACAGATTGCAAAGCAGTTTGCTGAACTTTCCGAAAGAATGTACCGCGAAGCCTGGGAAAAGCTTACCTGCCTGAATACATGTTTGAAAGGTTTTGTTCTTTCTTCATATTTACAGGTCAGGGCATTGTCAGCTATTGAAGAACCAAAATTTAATCAACCCCGGGCAAAAACCAAAAGGAAGCAAAAAGGTTCAGCACTGCAGAAAAAACTCAAAAACTGGCGCGATGCTGTTGCTGAAGAAAAAGGTATGGAGCCTTACCGTATTTTGCCGGTGAAAACCATTAAACTGCTTGTTCGTGAAATGCCTGCGGATATTCCTTCGCTACTTGCCATAAAAGGCATCGGAAAAACAACTGTTTCCAGATATGGTGCCCAATTGATCGAAATTATCAACGGAGTACCAGTTAAAGAACATGAACACACCATACCGGAACGGGAAAACGCAGAAGACGATCATGAAATCAAAAAGACGAACAGCAGGGAGTTGAGCATGCAATTGTTTCTTAAGGGATCAAGCCCGGAAAAAATTGCCTCGGAACGCAGTCTAGCCATAAGCACTGTTCACGGACATCTGGCTCAGGCTGTGCGCAGGGGTGAGTTGGATATTGCTCAACTCGTCGAACCGAAAGAAGCGGCATTGATTTCAGAATATTTCATCGAAACTGCTGACCCATCGCTCGGATCGGCAAAGGAAGTCTTGGGAGAGGAAATCAGCTATTATTCGCTGCGTTATGTTCTGAATTATTTGATTCACAAAGGACTAATGCCTGAAAAGCAATACACGGCATCTGATGATCAACGAAGGGACTGATAGATTGATCTTTGCTGATAGACATGAATATCAGCACAAAAACATGCCGTTTCTTCCTGAATGTCCGGCGAGCTTACTAATTTTGTTGTGGAGTTAGACCCGTCATGAAATTTACATACGATTATCCCCGCCCGGCAGTCACCGTTGATGCTGTTTTGTTGCGAAAGGCAGTATCTGCTCCTGAAATTTTGCTGATCAGGCGCAGGTTTTCGCCATTTGCCGGATTGTGGGCCCTCCCCGGAGGATTTATAAACGAAGACGAAGACCTTTTGGATGCTATCCACAGAGAGCTTGCTGAGGAAACCGGACTTTCAACAGACAACCTAAGGCAATTCAGAACCTATGGGCACCCGAAACGCGATCCGAGACACCATACAATTACAGTTGTATTCATTGGGTGGATTGAAGAAAATCAAGAGCCATCAGCAGGAGATGATGCCTCCGAAGTTTGTTGGTTCAGTCTGAACTTGCTTCCGGAACTTGCTTTTGATCATGCGGAGATAATTAGTGATGTTGTTGAAAACGAAAAAATTGTGTTGTGATGTGTGGCAGATTTCAACTTTCGGTCAAGGGCAAGGTGATTTCGGAGCGCTTCAATGTGGAAGTGTTCGATAACATGTATAAACCCAGCTACAATTGCGCCCCCACACAAAATCTTTTGGTAATCACCAAAAACGGACCAATGAAAGTTGAGCTCATGCGCTGGGGATTGATTCCCTTCTGGACAGCAGGTTCAGGCAAACCTGTAGCACCTCTGATCAACAGCCGTTCGGAAACAATTCTTGAAAAACCTGTTTTCAGTGATGCATTTCGCAAGAGACGGTGTCTGGTTCCGGCCAATGGATTTTACGAATGGAAGAAAGGCATAAATAAAATACCTTATCGATTTCATTTCGAGGATGATTCTCTTTTTTCCATGGCAGGAATATGGCAGGAGGGAAAAGGGCCAGATCAGGAACAAATTTGTTCATTCTCAATTTTGACGACCGCTGCCAATGACCTGATGCGCGACGTACACAACCGTATGCCGGTGATCCTTGAACCGAAGGATGAAGAACCCTGGTTGACAGAAAAGGATGCACCAAACCTGATTGACCTGCTGAAGCCGGTTGAAATATTCAAACTCAGGAAATACCCTGTTAGTTCCAGAGTCAATAACACTCGCAATGATGACGAAAGCCTTATTAAACAGGTAGATATATTTCCGGGTGATTTGTTCAGTCTTGATGTTTAATTGTCTGATTTAAGATATCTTCAGGTTGCAACCCCGCGCATCATAATCGTTGAATTAGCCAATTCAACAATTCCTTTATTTTTAATCATGCCAAATCAACCTTTTTCAAAAACTCTATCATTTTTATGTAAGTCGCAGAAAGGTTTGTTATTTAAGTGCTTTATTCCAGAAGGTTTAAAAAAACAAGGAAGTTTTCGCGGTTGATCACCTTGAATTTTGCGTCAGGATAATGATTCTTAAAAGCAGTAGGAATGCGGACATTTTTAAGGCTCCACTTGAATTCAAATGCTGACATACTGCCTTCTGTAATTTCTATCAGATCAATTTCTTGTTGGTCATAAGTCCGCCAGAAATAGAAATCGGAAAACTTTTGCAGATATACCTGCTTTTTAACTCTTTCCGAAACACAATAGTTTTCCCACAATTTCCCGACATCATCACGATTCTCGATTGGATTCAGATTATTTATGATAACATTCCGAATACCGTTGTCCCAAAAGTAGTAGCGTGGTGATTTTGTTATTTCTTTTCTGAGGTTGCGGCTAAACCCGTTCAAACGGAAAATTACAAAGGTCTTTTCCAGTATATCCAGATAACGTTGTACAGTTTTTACGGTTGAACCCAACTGACTGGCCAATTCATTAAACGAGACCTCATTCCCAATCTGAAAAGCGACCAGGCGCAAGAGATGCATTACAAACAAACTGTCTTTAAGATTATCAAGTAATAAAACATCCTTAAGCAGATACCCGTTTTTGATGTTCTCAAGCAGCAATCTTTTTTCTTTGTTGTTTTTACTGAGAAACACCTGAGGATATGCTCCGTAAATCAGAAGATCGGAAATAGATCTTTGGGTTTCCAGATAATCCATCCCCAATTCACCGCATGCAAACGGATACAGCAAAAAGTAAACGGACCTGCCGGTTAATGGTTCGCCTATCTGATTTCTGAGATCAAAAGATGCTGAACCAGTTGCTAAAATGGATAAATCAGGACGTGAATCAATAAGAAGTTTCAGGTTTTTTCCAATTCCGTTAATGCTTTGGGCCTCATCAATAATGATACAGTCGTAACCTTGTGTCAAACTTTCCAGAACCTCCCGCCTGCCTGATGCCAGAATCTCAGCAACAGTCAGATCCTCCCCGTTCAATTTTAAAACACGTTTTTCGGATAGCTTATCAGCAATGGAATTTATTAGTGTGGTTTTGCCGGTTCTGCGAGCGCCAAACAGGACTGTAACCCTTCCCGGAATCAAACTATGTACAATGCTATCAGTGATATAACGGTTGATCATCACGCATTTTCTTGCAAAGTTAATGAAAATACATTTACCATGCTCTACAAATTAACGTTAAATTGTGTACACTGAGGAACAAATTTAGGTTATTGATGCTTCCCGGCGATAGGTTCAGCCTTGATGTTTCATTGTCTGATTTACGAAATCATCAGGTTACACCCCCTGGCATCACTGTTGTCGAACCTTCCGAGCACCTCAAAACTTCCGTCAGGGTGCATTCGGCCCAGATCCTGTGTGGCAATGAAGCAACAGCTGAACACATTAGCCAGGTCGATCACATTGATGCCACCTGTCCGCCCATCCGGCGCCCATGAAAATGGATCATCCATCTCTCGGATCATTACCTTCATCCAGGGAGGTGTCCTAAACAAACCGCTATGGCTTGAGTAGGCCTGTGAAAGTAATTCTGTCATGCCATATTCAGAGTGTATCTGCTGCACACCAAATCCTCTGCAAAGCCTTTGGTGCAGCTCTTCTCTGATCAACTCGCGACGACGACCTTTCATTCCTCCTGTTTCGATCACGATAAGGCCGGGAACATCAGCAGGAAATTTCTCGGCCATATCGAGCAGAGCATAACTTACTCCGATCAGAATAACCGGCTGATGATTATTGCTCAGTACATTCAAGGTTTTTGACAATGATTCATACTGATTCAGATAGAATCCGCTTAATGGGTTGTTTCCTGCTTTGATCAGGTGATCAACCATATATACCAGCGATGAGTTTCCTTGCTCCAGATAGGAGGGAAGCAGTCCGATAATGCAGTAGTTTTCGGGCTTACCATAGAAGTGCTCAAATCCATTCGAAAAGCTACGGATATACAGGTCGGGTCTGAGCACTTCGTGCCTGCTGCGTATTGCAGAAGTTGTACCTGAACTCAGAAAAACCAGCGGAGCGTCTGTTCTGTATGCTGCCACCCTGTGTTTTGTGAAAAAACTGATGGGCATAAAAGGGATCTCCCAAAGCCTGCTCACTTTTTCAACAGCGCATCCCAAATGTTGTATAAAGGATTTATAAACAGGTACCTGTTCAGCCTGAAACCTGAATATTTCCAGTGCCATCTCTTCAAATCCACGCTGATCTTTTAGGCAAAACAGATTATCAAGCCAGTTTTCCGTCATCTTTCGAAACAAATACAGTGTTAAAAGTAGTAATTTTACCCAAATTATTCCTTCAATGAAGTTTTCTGCTTTATGGGTTCTCAAGCTGGTGATGGCACTGGTACTCCTGGCAACAACATCATGTCGCAAGTTCGAAGAGTATCCGCCTGAGCCGTATATTGAGTTCCGTGATTTTGCATTGATGGTGAATCAGCAAACAGGAATGTCAGAGAAAGGTGTATTACGGATCTATTACAGGGATGGAGATGGCGACCTTGGTCTGGAACAGGGTGATACCTTACCACCTTTTGAGGCATCAGGAAATTATTATTATAACTTAATAATCAATTATTTTGAAATACAGAAGGGTGTTCAAACTGCCGTTCCACTTGTAAGTTGGAATAATGCAACCCAGCAATACGACACCCTTACTTTAAGTGCACGTATGCCCCTGTTGCTTCCGAAAAATCAGAAAAAATCCATTCAGGGTATTATTGACTACGAGTTGTTTGTATATAATCCACTTTCTGATTTCGACACGATTCTGTTAAGTGTTCAGGTAGTCGACAGGTCGCTGAATCTGAGTAATGAGGTGTTTACTCCTCCAATCATTATTGTAAAACCATGATTATTAAAGATATACAATAGTCACGATTAAGTTAACATTTTGTTAATATAAGACTAACGTAAACTTAACTGGTTTTAATTGACCCGAACCATCTGGCCATCTTATTTTTGCAGCATCTAAAACTTGAATAATGATGAGTAAAATAATTTCTTTGGTTTTTGCAGTTATGATCTTTCTATCGGTTAATCTGAATGCCGAAAATGACGGACAGATGCCCAATGCTCCTGCACAGGCAACACTCAGTGGAGTGGTTGTTGATCAGGTTACAGGAGAAGCACTTGCAGGAGCCACTGTTTGTATAGAAGGCACAAGTACAAAAACCTATACCGACCTTGAGGGCCGTTTTACGCTCACACTGAATCCAAACAGCAGCTACAATCTTAAGGTTGATTACATTTCGTACAAGGAAACAATGCTTAGCAATGTTAAGGCAGACAACAAGGCCGAGGGTCTTGAAATCCGGCTGAGTCTTAGTGAGAACTAAAACAAGCATGTGTCCTGAGAATATTAAAAGACAAGCAATAAGCTTGTCTTTTTTTTCTTATTTCAAAAGCACAATCTGTTGTTTAATCGTATCTTTGAAGAGTTAAACTGTAACCAACAAACTGACTATTGCAGGTTGTTACTTATTAACCTAAGTGTAAATCGTCATGAAACATTTAATCATACTTCTATTGATTGTTACCGGTGGGTTTATTCAGGCACAAGAAGTTGAAAAGCGTGCGGATGGGTATTACCGTAACGGACAAATTTTCACCGGCACACATGAAGTATTTTATGAAAACGGTAATCTGAAATTAATCAGGGTATTTATCCGTGGACAGGAAGATGGGATTTCGAAGTATTATTTTGAAAATGGCATGTTAAAGGAAGAACGTGCATGGAGCAATGGTAAAAAGCACGGAACATGGACAACATGGAACGATAAAGGCCTGAAAACGGCTGAAGCCGGCTACGAGAACGACAAGAAACACGGCAAATGGTTTATCTGGGATGATAATCAGGTGCTCAGGTATGAGATGCAATATAATCAGGGAGAAAAATCCGGCACATGGTATATGTGGGATGAAAACGGCAAACTGCTCGAGGAAAAAGAGCATTAAGCACATGTTTACTCAGAAGGAATTAAGCACGGACAATTTGTTCGTGTTTTTTTTGCATATTATCTTATCTCCTTGCCAAACACCAATAGGTTTGAAAAAAATAGGTGTACTTTTGTTCAGGGCAGGAAAACAGGCTTTAATATATGATTATCAAGAATTATTCGGCACGCAGGAACGTTATCCTTGGTATATTCATAACCATAGGGCTGATTTTTCTCATTAAACTATTTTATTTGCAGATTGTCGACAGTTCTTATAAACTATCTTCCCAGAACAATGTATTGCGCTATGTAACACAATATCCTGCCCGTGGTATGGTTTATGATCGCAATGGTGCATTATTGGTTTACAACGAAGCCGCTTACGATCTGATGGTAATTCCGGGTCAGGTAGTCGATCTTGATACGCTCGAACTGGCCGGTTTACTTGGAATCAGCAGGGATCAATTCAGGGAGCGGATGATAAAGGCACGCCGCCATTCGCGCTTCAGGCCTTCCGTTTTTCTGGAACAGGTGGCCCGCGAGGACTACAACGTTATCATTGAAAAGATGTATCGTTTCGAGGGGTTTTATTTTCAACCCCGAACCTTGCGCAAATATCCCAGACCGATAGCAGCTCATATTCTGGGCGACATCGGTGAAGTAAATCAGGCCGATATTGACCGGAATCCATATTATCGTTCAGGCGACTACATTGGAAAATCGGGTATCGAGAAGTTCTACGAAGAAGAGCTTCGCGGACGCAAAGGTTTGAAGGTGATCATGGTAGATGTTTATAACCGTGAGAAAGGGAGTTTTCAGGAAGGAATTTATGATACAATGCCCCAAAATGGCAAAAGCCTGACTTTGGGCATTGATGGTGATCTGCAGGAGTATGGGGAGAAACTTATGCAGGGAAAAACAGGAAGTATTGTTGCCATTGATCCCATTTCAGGCGAGATTCTGGCATTGGTTACAAGTCCATCATACGATCCCAATTTATTGGTGGGAAGGATTCGCGGCAACAACTACAATAAACTCATGAATGACAGCTTGAAGCCTCTGATTAATAGGGCGATAGCAGGAACCTATCCGCCAGGTTCCACATTTAAGATGTTCAATGCTTTAGTTGCCTTGCAGGAAGGTGCTATTACTGAGAATAGCTATTTCAGTTGTCAGGGTAAAGGCAGTTTGCCTATTAAATGTACACACAGCCATTCAAGTCCGCTTGCACTTAAAGAAGCTATTGAACATTCCTGCAATCCTTATTTCTGGAACACTTTCCGCAACACCCTGACCAATCCTAAATATGTCAACCAAAAACGGGCTTATGAGAATTGGTATCAAACTATGATCCGGTTTGGATTGGGCCATAAGTTCGATACTGACATTCCTTTTGAAACTCCGGGTAATATTCCATCGGTGGACTATTTTGACAAATTGTACCGTAAAAGCTGGAATGCGCTTACTGTTCGTTCGTTGAGTATTGGTCAGGGCGAGATTCTGGTGACGCCGTTGCAACTGGCCAATCTTGCTGCGATGGTTGGTAATCGCGGTTATTATTACGTGCCTCATCTGATGCGGGAGATTGAAGACGACACTGTTCATGCTGCCAAACTCCGGCGCAGGATTGAATCTGGTATTGAGGCGCGTCATTTTGAGGTAGTAAGGGAAGCTATGCTCGATGTTTTTGAAGGGGATCATGGTACAGCCAGGCGCTATTATCTTCCACAGGTAAAGGCTGCCGGGAAAACAGGCACTGTTCAGAACCCTCACGGAGAAGATCATTCCATGTTTATTGCATTTGCTCCTTACGATAACCCGCAGATTGCACTTTCCGTAATCGTGGAAAATGCCGGATACGGTTCTGTATGGGCTGCTCCGATTGCCAGTCTCCTCATGGAGCAGTTTCTGACCGACACAATTACAAGACCGGAATTGGAGCAAAGAATTTTAGAAGGTACTATTAACTGATTGATCATGAGGAACGAAAACAGATTGTTGGCCAATATCGACCGCCCTCTGGTTATTCTTTACCTGATACTTGTTTTGTTGGGTTGGCTCAATATCTACTCTGCTGTTTTCGACGAGGCACACAGCAGCATATTTGATCTATCTCAAAGATATGGGAAGCAAATGCTTTGGATTGCCCTTGGTTTGTTCATCGGCATTTTGGTTTTACTTGTCGATGCAAAATTTTTTGTCGTGTTTGCTTTTCCAATTTACGGACTGATCAATCTGCTTCTGATCTTTGTGCTTTTGTTCGGAGTTACGATTGCTGGTTCCAAATCATGGTTTCAGATTGGCGGGTTCGCACTGCAACCTGCCGAGTTTGCCAAATTTGGCGCGGCACTGGCACTGGCAGCCTTGCTTAACAGAAGAAGTGCCGACATAACAAAAATCAAAGACCAGCTTATTGCCGGTGTGATCATTGCTTTTCCAGCTCTGTTAATTCTTGCCCAGAACGACACAGGCTCCGCTTTGGTTTTTATGTCATTTTATTTTGTCTTGTTCCGTGAAGGAATGACAGGGCGTCTGATGATACTGGCCCTGATTCTGATTGTACTTTTTCTGGTGACACTTTATGCCGGTCATTGGTTAGTCTTTGGTATTATTTTGCTGGCTTTTGTGATTTCTGTCTTGCTGGTAAAAAGAAATCTATCCAACATAATGTCCTTAATTGCAGCTGTTGCAGTTTCTGTGCTTTTTGTTTTAAGCGTTGAATACGTATTTGAAAAGGTACTTGAGCCGCATCAGAAAAACCGCATTATGGTGTTACTTGGCAAGGATGTTGACTTGTCCGGTGCAGGCTACAATGTCAATCAGTCGAAGATTGCCATTGGTTCGGGTGGTTTTTTTGGCAAAGGCTACCTGAGTGGCACACAAACCAAATATAACTTTGTACCGGAGCAAAGCACCGATTTTATTTTTTGTACAGTTGGCGAGGAATGGGGCTTTTTAGGTTCGACGGTAGTCATTGCACTTTTTATTGGATTTCTGTGGCGGATCATAGTGGTTGCTGAACGACAGCGCTCCCCATTTGCGCGCATTTATGGTTATGGAATCGCCTCGATAATGTTTTTTCACTTTGCCATTAATGTCGGAATGACAATCGGGCTGGCTCCGGTTATTGGAATACCACTACCGTATTTCAGTTACGGAGGCTCAAGTCTTTGGGCATTTACACTGATGCTTTTTGTGCTTATCCGTCAGGATGCTAACCGGCTGAATATTCTCTGATCTATTTTGTCTCAAGATCAGCATCAGAAAAAGTGAGTGTTCAACCCTTTTCTTTCATATCATGTAACAATACACCTTGGGCGATGTACTATTACTGATTTATGATCATCAATAGTTAGATAACAAGTTAATATAGAAATAGTAGGGTAAAAAAAAGCTGTCCATCTAACGGGACAGCTTTTCTGAATCTTAAAAAAGTCGCGATGAACCGCTAGAAGAATAATAAGCGGTTATCTTCAATTTTTGATGCTTTTTCGATAGCTCTGTAAGCTGTATTGTTTCTGATTTGCTGTTCAAACGCAGAGGACAGCTCGTTGCGGGTAGCATCGTAGTTACTTCTTTCGGACGATTTGGTTATATCATTCATCTTAAGAACAAATGCTGCATTGTTTCCTGCAAAGGGTTGTGAAATTGCAGCTGGTCTTAGTGCAAACAATTCGCCCAATGCAATGGGTTCATTGCCAAATCCGGCCAGGTTGCGTGTTTCAAATGTCACAGATGTTAATTCAGAAACTTCGGTATTAAAAGCAGTAGCCAGTTGAGACAAGTCGCTCGCGAATGGTTTCATGCGTTCGACGAGATATTCTCCTTTTTTCAGGTTTTTGACCTGTGGTTCCATCATATCTTTCACTTCTTCCAGTGGAGGAATTCCTTTTTCCTGGATCTTGGTAAGCGTGGCGATCACATACATATTATCGAGGTCGAAAATGGTGGACACATCGTCTATACCGGTGTTGCTGTCGAATGCCCAGCGAACCACCTGTCTGGCATTTTGCATACCTGCGATGGTATAGGTTGTAGAACGCAGTGCATTACCGATCCGTTTGTTGAGTCCAAGGTTCTCGATAGAGGCTTCAAACTGTTCGCGTGTTTTGCTTTGTGTTGCAAATCTGCTGGCTTGTGCAAAAACTTCCTGATATGTAAGTGTACTTGGAGTTACCTGATGTGTAATGATCGCGACGCGGATTTTTTTTGCCGGATCCTTTTTCCCCGTAACTTCAATGATATGGAAGCCAAAATCAGTTTCTACCAGTCCGAGGGAGCCAACTTTGTTATCCAGTACATATTGATTAAACTGGGGCACCATCTGTCCATCGCGGAACCAGTCGAGGTCGCCGTTGTTCTGGGCTGCGCTTGGGTCGTCGGACAAGGTTTTTGCCAGATCAGCCATTTTTGAGGGGCTGCGTTTAACAACATTAAAAATGCTGTCTGCTTTTGCTTTGGCCTCATCCTTAGTTCTTTTTTGTTCGCTCCTCATGGCACCGTCATAGGCGATAAGAATGTGTGAGGCGCGCATCGAATCAGGCCTTGAAGTGATGTCGACCAGACGTGCAATTTTATATGCTCCGTTATCGAAGTAGGGACCGTGAATGCTTCCTGTTTCGGCTTCAAAAAGATCGTTTTCCATGATCACCGGCAGGTCGGTACGGCCAAACCAGGTGCTGTCATAACGGCTTTCGCTGTTGGCATTTACAAATCCGGCGATGTTGTCGGTTGCTGCAAATTCCTGCATCATACCTTTCACCAATTCTTCAGCAGCACTCATATCCCTTTCGGATGGAACTACATCGAACACAACGTATTCAATATCACGACTCTCCTGACGTTCAAAACTTACTTTGTTTCTTTCATAGTAAGCTTTGTAATCTTTGTCGGTAGGTTTGATCAATGAATCGGCAACTGTGCTGAAACGCACACCAACAAGTTCACCGGAAACTTTATCGTTTTTTTCTTCGTAGCTCAGTTTGGCAAATGCATTCGGGATATAATACCCTTTAATGATCAGGTTTTGATACTTATTCCTCAGCCTGTCTTCTTTCAGAAATTTTTCGAAGATCATCCACTGATCCTTGTTTGCCTGAGGCATTTGATCAAGATTTTGCAGGTAACGAACCACAAGTTCGCGGTCGTATTGTCCGGTTTCGGGGTTGGTAAAATTCTGGATGATGGCAAAATGAGGATTGGGGCCTTGCACCATGTCGAAGAGTTCTTCGGGTGTGACAACGATTCCCAGATTTTCGTATTCCTTATTCATGATCATTTCCTGCATCAGCTGATTCCAGGTGTTTTCGCGTATCCTGGTGATTTCTTCCTGTGGGATACGGTCGTTTTGTGATTGACGACGGGTAGCTTCCAGGTTCTCTTCAAACAGGCGGTTGAAATCGGTTATGGTGATATCCTGCCCGGCTATGTTTCCGACATAAAAGGTTTGCTGACGTCCGGTTCCGGTGGCAAAATCACCAAGTACAAATGCTGCCAAAGCCACACCAATCACAACGATCAACAACACAGAGTGTTTTCTGATTTTTCCAATAACTGCCATAGTAAAATACGGTTTTTTAAAAGTGGCTGCAAATGTACAATAGAATTGTATAGTATGAAAGTTTTTTTGGGTTAAAAGCTGTTAATCAAGCAGCGAAAACGCAAAATTTTAACGGTTTTGGTCAAAGGGCTATGTTCAGTGGCTGATGCTGAAGTGCACTTCGTCGAGTCGTGTGGCGGTTGCTTTTGTTACCCTGATTCGGTATGGGGGGATGAGAATTTCTTCTTCAGGACGGGGAATACTCTCGTGATAATGAAGAATAAAGCCGGCCAGAGTTTCGTAATCATCGGATTCAGGAATCTCCAAATCATAAGCCTCATTGAGGTAATCGATCTCGAGCCTTGCCGAAAACAAATAAGCTCCGTTTCCCAAATCTTTTTCAATGGTTACTTCTTCATCGAATTCATCATCAATTTCCCCAAAAATTTCCTCAATAATGTCTTCCATGGATACGATGCCCGATGTGCCTCCGAACTCATCAACCACCACCGCAATACCCTGGCGGGTTTGAATAAACTTCGAAAGCAGGGTGTTTGCAGCATATGTTTCGGGATATACATGAACCGTTCGGAGCACTTCGCTGATGTCACCAGGTTTTTTGAACATATCGAAGGAATGCACGTAACCAATAATGTTATCAATGGTATCCTGATAGATTAGTATTTTGGAGTGTTTTGTTTCGGTAAACTTTTTCAGCAATTCATCTAGACCCGAACCGGCTTTGAGTGCTTCAATTTCGGTTCGGGGCACCATACAATCACGAAGTTTAACATGCCGGAATTCAATGGCATTCTGAAACAATTGTATATCTGCATTTACTTCTTCCTCGTTGTTTTCATCAGGAGTATAATCCTGCAGATATTCGTTGAGGTCAATAGCGCTGAATTTGTAATCAGTATGTGCAAGGTCGAGGCGAAGCAGTTTATTCAGGATAAAATTGCTGACGCCCATAAACAGCATATTAAGGGGATACAACAGGAAATAGAATAACCATGCGGGAACACCAAATATGTTGACCATTGCATTCGGGTTGAACCGGAAGAGTAAGCGGGGAATGAATTCGGCAAACAAAAGAAAAATCAGTGCAGCAATTAATGTAAGTGATACAAGCAAAAGTATGCCGGAAGTTGGCTGTGGTAGTAGTGATGCCAGCAAGGGGCTGAGCATGCCGGATAATGTTATTCCAAAAATTACCATTGAGATATAGTTTCCCAGCAGCATGGCGCCGATAAACTTTGAGGGGTCGTGATAAAACACATTGAGCAGACGTGCCGTGAACTTTCCTTTTTTCAAGTCAAGTTCGATGCGGAGCCTGTTGGCAGTGACAAACGCAATCTCCATGCCGGAGAAAAAGCCCGACAGCAGGAGTGATGTTGCTAAAATAAATATGTTGTCCAATGCTTAAATCATTGAATATGACAAAGCAAATATACAGGCAATTCCCGAACAGCCTGCAATATCATGAGAAAGATAATGTAGCAGGTAAGGTTTATTCATCTTCTTCAACTTCGATGGTAGCTCGGACATTGTGAATGGTTCGCCTGTCAAAGCCTTCTGTTGCTATAAGACTGTCGCCATAAACAACCTTATCGGGTGAGGTTATTTTAACGGGGGCGCTGGTGTAGATGATTCTTTTTTGCTGGTCCCAGTATAGCGAGCTGGTATTGAGTTTTTCTTGAGTTTCAAAGTTTTCTACTTCAACGCTGTCGCGGGCAATGATCAGTCTGGTTTTTTCGTAGCTAATTCCGTATTTAGCTTCAATCCTTGAAGTAATTGCCTGGGTTGAATCGTAGAAAAAGGCAGTAAAACCTTCGGGAAACTCCATTGCAGGATCATCGACTGCATAGCGATTCATCCGCGTTGCCATAAGGGTCATCTGCACCAGTCCTGAATCACTTCTGACATAGGTTATGTCGCGTGCGGTAATGTCGGCAATGGTATCTTCACGTGTAAGTTCCTGAACCACAGACAAGGAGTTTTCGCACGAAAAAAGCATCATGATTGCACTGACAGCCATGATGCTTTTGACAAATTTCATAACCCTGGATTATCTTAAAGGTGTTATTTGGCTGCTCTGATCGTGGTTGTTTCGTTGATCCAGCAACCTACGGTGTAGGAGTCGCCTTCTTTGTAATCGTGGAAGAAAATGGTTGCCATATCCGGAAAATATGCCGAATAGGTTGATATTCTCTTGCTTGCGGCTTCTGCCACGGTGGAGTCAACATTACGTGCACGGTTGTACTTGTCAACGGCTGCCCAATAAGCAACTTTTGAAGTGAAGTCATTGTCGCCGCAATCCTTTGCACTGGCGGCATACAAATCGCCGATAATAATGAGCGCGTTGCCATCATTTGCATTGATATCAAGTGCTTTGAGTGCCATCAGGCGGGCTTTCGGATAGTTTCGGAGTGCAGTTAAGGCAGACGCATAGATTTTGTATGCAACACTCAGTTTATCTGTATCAGTCATTTTCTGTGCTTCTTCCATATAAGCGACAGCCTCAGAGTACTTCTCCTCTTTGATGAGTAACCTTCCGATGAGGTAGGCAGACTCGGGACTTGGTTCCAATGCATGGAGTTTCTTGCTGGCAGTCAGATAAAGCGGACTGTCCTGACAACTCCTTTTGTCAAGCATATTGGTGATTTTTTTCAGCAGGGCAACATCTTCAGGATTCTTTTTCAACTTGCTTTCATATATCCGCACAAGGTCTTCGCAGGTGGCAAAGGGTTCAAAAGTGGCATCAATGTTTCCTTTGAAGTTTTTATAATTCTCGACCCATTTCGTGTCGCCTTTTTTGTTGAGGGCCTCGATGTTGTGGTCGAGTATGTCAATCACCTGATCATATACATCCACGATCATGGTGCTGTCGACCAGGCCCTGGCGTGCCATTTTGATCACCGATCTGAAATAATATACGAGTACTGTTCCATCGGTGTTGTCGCCTTCGAGCTCAACTGACCTTTTGAGTATATTATAGGTTTCTTCATATCTGTCCTGATCATAAGTGTACAGATCGATTCCTTTTCTTCCAAGAATACTGCCTTCCTGAGGAGTGCCTTTGCTGAAGTGATTGGGAAAATATTTGATTCGCTGGTCATAAACCATCATTAAGGTGTCGATGAGTTTGCCTCTTTTGGCTGCATTTTTTTCATTTTCGATTCGGTATTGCATCAGTCTGGCACCATCAACATATATGTTCTCACTCCCAATAGGGCAATTCAGGAAAACCCAACGCCATGGTTTAACTATTTCGTCAAAGGTTGTTGTGTTTGTGTAGTCGGAGGCCCTCCATTGCTTAAAAAATTCACGGTAGAGTGACAAGTTGATTACACATGTGACACTGTCTTCACCATATTTCTTCAGGGTATCCTGCCTGAGGTGATTGGAGAAGTCAACCGGATTTACGGCAACAACAGGAAGCGCCAGCATCACTAACAGTGCCGGAAGTATTAATTTGCGTTTTGTGCTTCTTGCTATCATAGTTGATAGAATTTATATTAACAATTAGTTATATCTTCTTTTTTCGAACCATCTTTCATAGATCGAGACGCCGAGTGTCAGGTTCACGAAAGTCTCTTGAATGAGGTTATTCTGTATTGTTCCCCTCCGTCCGACTTCGGCACTTATGTCTATGGTTGTCAAAGTACGTGGTAATGGTAGTCCTAATCCAAAACTGATGCCAAACTCATTTATCTGCTGTCCGAAGAGTTGCAGATAGGTTTGTTCGTAACGTGCACCCATACGGTAAGACACTCTTTTCCAGTAGCCTGATATAGAAGTATGGTTTGGGGTGAATTGACCGCCCAGGGCTACATTTAAGCTATTTACGAGTGAATCGCTTCTGCCGAAAGCCTCAAAGTTTTTCCAGTTTCGCCAGTTTACATCCATAGCAACCAGCCAGCTGTTTTGTTTTTCCAGGGCAAAGCCAAAACCCACTCCGGCCGGGAGTTCAACCGTGCCTTTTTCGGATGGTCTGTAGTCGATGGTATCGAGTGTATATTCAACGCCACCATTCACACCTCCAAAAATACTTCTTACCAGATATTCCCTTTTGACCCCGAGGTTCATTTCCTGATTATAGGTCAATCCCAGTTTCAGGTTCAGCTTGTTGCCCAAATCCTTATGGTAAATAAGTCCGTAGTCGAGCACAAAATCATTTGCCTGAATTCGGTTTTCAATTTTTGTGTTGGCAAAATAGGCCGAATCAGGCGAGTAGATCAGCATGCTGTTGATGCTTCGTCCGAAAATATATCCGATGTTGAAACCAGCGGAAAAGTTTTTGTGGATTTTAAAGGCATTTCCGAAATACAACTGGTTCAAACCGCCGTCACCTTCAAAAATTTTGTAATACCTGCCTATCTGCTGGTTTTGGAATGGAACCTGAATGCTGTAACCCACCTGGCTGTAGGGCAATAATCCGATGCTCGACCTCCAGATGCGTGTTACCGGAAAACCCATGGTGATGTAGCTCAGCGTTGCGTGGCTGCCTTGCTCTGTTTGAGTGGTAGTTCGGTATGTTACCGACGAGGCATTAAGACCTGCATTGAACAGAAACGACAATGAGTCGAATGCTGCATAACTGGCCGGATTGGCCGGATTGATGAAACGATTGCCTGATAGGGCTGTGGAAACACCTCCCATGGCCTTAAATCGCGCAATATTGTTGTTGTTTTCAATTTGTCCGATGCCGAAACGGGAATAGGGCGAATCGACACCGATTTGCGCCAACATACCCGAACCAATAAAGATCAGCAGGATTAATAAAATATACTTACTCAAGCTTTTGATTCTCATTAAAATCCAAAATTACTTTCAAGCCCTCCAATACCAAGTTTGAGGCTGCAAAGATGCTATTTTTAAACTGATAATCAAAATATTTATTGTCGCCACCACTAACAATTACCGTTAAATCTTCGTAAATTTTGTAGTATTGATGAATGTATTGCTGCATTTCGAACCTTGTGCCGTTAACGGCACCCGACAGCATGCTTTCTGATGTGGTTTTCCCTGTCATCGGAGTATCGGGTAACGGCTCAAGAAGGGGCAGCCTTCCGGTAAAGGCATGCATAGCTTTCAGCCGCATCCTGATTCCGGGGCTGATACTGCCTCCCTGGTAAATTCCATCTGCTGTGAGCAAATCGAAGGTGATGCAACTTCCCATGTCGATTACAAGCACGTTCGTGTCTGGAAACCTTTTCCAGGCTGCAGCCACTGCAGCTATCCGATCGGCCCCAAGGGTCGCAGGTGTTCGGTATGCTATGCCAAATGGAAGGTTGGTGTTGTGACTCAGTTGTTGCACGTTAAATGCGCTCAGAAAAACGTGCAGTTTTTCAGGGATTTCTCTAACAGTTGCAATAAAACACAGCTTGGGCGTCCCGTACGATTCGGTAAGCTGCTTCAGTGTTTCGGTATCTTCGGCATCCATGGATGTCTCAGTCAGCAATTTCGAACCTTCCCAAAGGGCTGCCTTCAGGAGCGTATTTCCCAGATCGAGCAGAAGTTGCATGGACGGTGAATCATTTTGAGGCGGTAAAAATAGGGTTTTCGGATGGGGTGAAAGAAAAAAGGATCAAGATTTTTAGCGAATACAAAAAATAGTATTACTTTTGCACTCCCAAGTTCTTTTGCACAATGGTACCATAGCTCAGCTGGTAGAGCAACGGACTGAAAATCCGTGTGTCCTTGGTTCGATCCCGAGTGGTACCACCCAAACCTCCTCATTCGGGGAGGTTTTTTTGTCCGGTATGGTTATTTATTACCTGATAGTTTCAAATTATTCAAAGATTTCTCGGAGCCATTAATCTTTTGCCCAGACTGACTGAACGCCACTCCTGATGATTTATGGTGTACCTTTGTGTCTTAAATCAAATAGAAACATGAAGAAGATCATTTCCACAGACAAAGCGCCTGGGGCAATAGGCCCATACAGTCAGGCAGTTGAAGTAAACGGTATGTTGTTTATCTCGGGCCAGGTGCCAATTGATCCATCTGCCGGAAAAATAGTTGAAGGTGATATCACTGCTCAGACCGAACAGGTAATGAAAAATATAGGTGCTATTCTTGAAGCGGCGGGATACAGTTTTCAGGATGTGGTCAAGTCAACCTGCCTGCTGAGTGATATGTCCGACTTTGCAGCCATGAATGCTGTTTATGGACGTTATTATCAGTCAGAACCACCGGCACGCGCAGCCTTTGCCGTAAAAGGGCTACCACTGAACGCGCTGATCGAAATAGAAACCATCGCCGTAAAACGGTAGTATAATTTGTCAGTTACTGGTGAGCCAGTTGACCATCATCTTTTTTCCTACGGTGGTCATATAGGATTCGGGGTGGAACTGAAGACCTGTCACGGGCAGTGACTTGTGACGAAGCGACATTATGATTCCGGAAGCATCGGTTGAAGTTACCATCAATTCATCCGGAAGCGTGTTCCTGTCAACCGCCCACGAATGGTACCTGCCACAATCAGTGGGCATTCTGATGTCATTAAAAATGGGATCGCGATCCATGGTGGCGTAACATGATGATTTCATACCGTGTGCACTATGGGTTAGGTTGATGAGCCGGGCACCGAAATAAAGTGCAATGGCCTGATGGCCCAGACAAATACCCAACAAAGGGCAGCGTCGGACATAATAGTCAACCAGATTCATCAGGTTGCCCGATTCGGACGGTAAGCCCGGTCCGGGGGAAATCAGAACCTTGTTTATTTCAACCGGAAGTTCGTCCGGTGTGGCAGTGTTTTTTACCAGATGAAGTTGGTGAGAAACACCGCTCTCAGTCAATAACTGCACAAGATTATAGGTGAACGAATCAAAATTGTCGATTAGTAAAATGTGTTGCATAACTTATGTTTCCGGAGGCACAAAGATAAAGAAGCAATCACATTGCATATAACAATGTCCCTGCTTACTTTTGCGTTATAATATATGTTCCTGCATTGCTGTCCACTTAAAATAGATTGAGTGACAGTTGGTTATAAAAAGGGTCTTTGACATTTTGGGAGTATACGATTTTAAAAAGCTCATTTACAGGTGTTTTGTCTAAAAGTGATATTCCTAAAACCTGTAGAATTTCGTAGGTTGATCGATCTATTTTTAATGAAGATCCTACGA
>Ga0208244_100417_pt1 | contig 42982 bp, 46 predicted proteins | sample SubbioCR12Aug_5A_FD_184828 | JGI IMG/M metagenome (GOLD analysis project Ga0208244, IMG submission 184828) | Serpentinite rock and fluid subsurface biosphere microbial communities from McLaughlin Reserve, California, USA - CR12Aug_5A (SPAdes) | ecosystem: Environmental > Terrestrial > Deep...
CTCCTGCCGCCGTCGCAGCGACACCGGCCGCTGCATCGAGAGCGACCACATTTTCAGCCTGAACGAGCAGCGGCACCCGCCGGTCACCCGCGCAGCCCTCACCACCGATGTCGAGGTCGTCGCCGGGCACGTCGAAATCGTCGGCGAGTCCGGCGTCACGCCGCACAAGCTGATCGATGTGTTCCAGCGCGAAGGCATCGTGCGCGCCACGCCGCCGGAACGGCAGTCTGCGTTCCAGGCGCTGCTGGTTCAGCTGTATGGGCAATGAGTGCGGGGGGGCTAACCCGATCTGCCGCGACCGGGCCGTCTGCGGGGGAAAACTGAACTTCCGCCCGATTAAACTATCGCATGTACCGTTCTCACTTTTGGAGTCTTCATGTTTGCGCAACGCCTGACCGTCGCGGCCGCGGCCGCTTTGATCCTGCTGTCGATCAGTGCCTGTTCCACGGAATCCGGTCCCACCCTGACCGCGCCTGAAGCCTTTGAAAAGGCCCAGACCGGCCAGTTGACGCTGATCGACATTCGCCGCCCGGACGAATGGCGCCAGACCGGCGTAGCCCCGGACGCGCTGCGGATCAACATGGTCCATCCGCAGGGCGTGACCGGCTTCGTGCAGCAGGTGGGCGCCGAACTCGAAGGCCAGCGCGACACGCCGATCGGCATCATCTGCCGCACCGGCAACCGCACCACCCACATGCAGAAAGCGCTGCAGGAGGCGGGCTTCACCCAGGTCTACAACATCAAGGAAGGCATGGTCGGCAGTGGTGCCGGGCCGGGCTGGATCGCGCGCGGCCTGCCGGTGGAACCCTGCAAGACCTGCTAGGCTGCCCCGCAGCAACCGCCCGGCGTGCCGGCCAGTTGGATCGGCGGGCACGGCACCGAGGCGTAGGAACAGAACACGCAACAGTCGCCCGGCAAGGGCATCAGCACGGTCTGGCATCCTTCGCATTCGTAGTACCACTGGCAGGCGTCGGTCGGCATGGTCTCGGTTTTGACGTGGCCGCAGACCGGGCAGGTCAGGGTGGATTCCAGCACCACGTCGTTCACTTGCCCGACTCCTTGAGCGTCGAGGGATAGCCTGCGTCGGCGGTGGCTTGCGTCAGGCTCGCCACATTCGCCCTGACGTCATCAAAGGTCACGACAGCCTGGCGCTTGTCGTAGTCGACCACCACGCGCGCGACCCCGTCGACCCGGGTCAGCGCCTTCTTTACCGTGATCGGACACGCTGCGCAGTTCATGCCGGGCAGCTCAAGCGTGACGATCTGTTGTGCGGCAAAAGCGGGCGTGGCGAGGACGGCAAGCAGGGCCGCCAGGGGGATGTGTAGTTTCATGAGGAATCTCCTTCAGTAGAACAACGATGCGTACCAGGGAAAAGCGAGCAGAAGCAGCAGTGGCACGGCCACCCACCAGAAGATGCGTCGCTGACGCCGTAGCACAGACATGTCGGCACAGGCCTGTCCGGGCATGCAGACGACGGCACGGCGATACAGCGTGTGCCAGGCGAGCGCCAGCAGGCTGAGCGCCAAGACCATAAAAGTGGGGCGCAGTGGTTCAAGCGAGGCCAGGCTGGCGAGCCACGCGCCGCCCAGACCCAAACTGACGAGCACCAGCGGCGCGACGCAGCACAGCGAGGCGCCGATCGCGGCCAGGGCGCTGGCCCAGAGGGTGGATTTCGTGTCCATCTGTCTTCCTGAATGCAGACGAGGGACGTACGATAAGCGCCGTACCCAAGTACGGAGTCAAGATGGATCGCTACACGATCTCAGGCGTCGCGCAGGCGGCCGGCGTCAACGTTGAAACCATCCGCTTTTACCAGCGCCGTGGCCTATTGGTCGAGCCGGACAAGCCCTTGGGCGGCATCCGCCGCTACGGCGAAGCCGAGGTCGCGCGGGTGTTGTTCATCAAGGCGGCGCAGCGCATCGGCTTCACGCTGGACGAGATTGCGCAATTGCTGCAACTGGACGACGGCACCCGCTGTTCGGAAGCGCGGACGATCGCCGAGCACAAGCTCGCGGATGTGCGCCAGCGCTTGCAGGATTTGCAGCGAATCGAGACCGCGCTGGCACAATTGGTGAATCGCTGCGCCAGCCGGGGCGGCACGGTAAGCTGCCCGCTGATCGACGCGCTGCGGCCGGACGCATCATTCCAGGAGGAACCGTGAAACACTCGTTAAGCCTCATGACGGACGATGGCAGCGTGCTGCCCCGCTTGAAAGCCGGTCTTCTTTCACTTGTGCTGTTTGCGTTGGTGGGCTGCGCGTCGGTACCGAAGGTCGAACCGCCTGATCCGACGCAGCTTGATGCTGCAGGACAAGTCCGTCACTTCCAGGGCGTTACGCCGGACCAGGTGCTGGCGGCAGCTGAAACCGTTCTGCGCAGGCACCGGCCCGAAGCACGATTCAGCCATGCAGGCGATACGCTGGTCATGGAATCCGCGCGTCAGGGCTTCTACGTGCTTGCCGCAGGGTACGAACACGAACATTGGGTCGTCGTTGTCCGGCCGCTTGGGGCGGCTGCGGCCGCCTCGGTGGCGATGGGCTATGCCCTCGACGGATACATGTGGCCATTGGGGGGGCAAGGTGTCGAGTACCCGCATCCGGCCGGCTGGTATGGCGGCGCGGTTGATATCGACTACGGCATGTTCTGGAAACGCATGGAAAGCGTGCTGAGGGGTGAGCCGTGGCCGGATTGCGGGGAGCGCCGGTGGGAAGGTGGCTACCGGTTTTACGAGCCCTTGTGCGGCCACGCGACGATAAACCGGTCAGCCGCCCCTTGAGCGTAGCGAGCCCACCCCCCCCGCAGCGCCTAGGCTGCGACGTCCTTCGCCAGCGCGTTGCGCCGTGACGTCTCGCTGCCGGTGAGCGCGAAGCCCTGCAACTGGCCTGCCTCGCCCAGGAAGAGCGCGCACACGCCGCCGTCGAAGCAGTCGACCTTCCAACTGCCCGCGGCGCCGATGCGCGGCGGCAGCACGGCGACCGGGTGCGCGGGCGTCTTCACCATCACCGGCATCGACGGATAGACCACCGGCGTAGACGTGCCTGTCAGCGTCGCGGCGAGTGCGCGCGCCTGCAGCAGCAACGGCTGAACATAAGGCAGGTTCTGGCCTTCGACCTCGGCGCAGTCACCCATCGCGTACACGTCCGGCGCGCTGGTTTCGAGCAGGGCGTTGGTCTGGACGCCGCGGCCGGTCTGGATGCCGGCGGCCTGCGCCAGCAGGGTGCGCGGCTTGAGACCGATCGCCGACAGGACGACGTCCGCCTCGACGGTGTCGCCGTTGTCGAGCGTGACCGTGTAGCCGTTCCCGCTGCGCTCGACGCTTTTACCGGTGTGCCCGAAATGCCAGGCTACGCCCCGCGCGGCGAGCGCTTCGGCGAGCCGCTGGCCGGCTTCCACCGGCAACAGGCGTTCCAGCGGCCACTCGCCCAGGTGCACCACATCGACTTTGAAGCCGGCATGCGCGAGGTCGTTGGCGAATTCGCAGCCGATGAGGCCACCGCCGAGCACGGCGACACGCTGCTTGCCTTCGACCGCGTCGCGGAAGACGGCGTAGTCGGCGAGATCGTTGACCATCAGCACGTCGGTCGCAGCGTCGCCGGCGAGACCGTGCGCGAACGGGTCGGCACCGAGCGCGAGCACCAGCTTGCTGTACTCGAACTCACCATTTTCTGTACGGATGCGCTGCCCCTGGGTGTCGATCGCGGTGACACGGGTGTGCGTCAGCGCCGTTGCATTCTGGTCGGCCGCCATTTTTTCCGCGCTGGCGCTGGCGAGCGCCGCGGCCGTCCGGCCGGTGGCGAACGCGTTCGACAGGTTGGGCTTGGAATAAAAGGCGCCGTCGTCCGCCGTCACCAGCGTGACCGGTATGGCGTTGTCGCGCTTGCGGATTTCCTTCAGCAAGGTGTAGCCGGCGAGGCCGGAACCAACGATGACGATGGGGTGCATGACAGACTCCTGGATTCAAATTGCGGGAGAGGCACAAAGCCTCTCCCGATACAGCTTACGATCAGGCTGCAGTGATTTCGACCATTTCGAAATCCGCCTTGGTGACGCCGCAGTCCGGGCATTCCCAGCTCTCCGGCACGTCTTCCCAGCGGGTGCCGGGGGCGATGCCGTGTTCCGGGTCGCCTTTGGATTCGTCGTAAACATAACCGCAAACGATGCATTGCCAAGCTTTCATGATGTGTCCTCTCAAGAATTAAAAATAGTGTTCAGTGATTCGTTCAGGCGGCGATCGCGTCTTTTTGCGCCTGGTAGTGTTTGGCGTGCTTTTCTTCGACCTTGGCCAGCGCGGCGAAGCGCTTGGCGGCCTTTTCCAGCACGGCCTGGAACATTTCGGCGTGCTCTTTCGATTCGGCGATCTGCTCGTCGATCTCGGCCACCGCGGCGTCGTGGCCTTCTTGCATCGCCTCGTGGCGGAACTTCGGATACATCTCGGTGTACTCGTGGGTTTCGCCATCGATCGCATACTGCAGGCACTTGGCCGGCGTCATGGTCTCGTCGGAAAACAGCAGCTCGGCGTGGCCGAAGGCGTGCAGCATTTCCTGCGCGGCGGTGTCCTCGAACACTTTGGCGGTCGCCTCGTCGCCGACCTTGCGGCACTGGCGGGCGAACCACATGTACTTGATGTGGGCCATGGACTCGCCGGCAAAGGCAGCCTCGAGGTTCTGGATGGTCGGTGATTTCGTGTTCTGCATGGTGGGCTCCTGTGTGGTTGATTTGCGATGTCAATCAAGACAGGAGCGATATTAGAGATCATCAATATTATGATCCAACGGATAATATTGATATTTCCGATTGACAATATCAATCATTGATACTGTTCCAGCCATGCCCTGCTGGCAAATTTCGATTTGACTACATCCGGACGCCGCCGGATACTTCAGCAGTCATATTTGATTTCCATATCCTTAAATACTCGCTTTGCCCAACCCGAGCCAAGATCGCCCCCTGAGCAGTTTGCGCACCCGCTATACGATTTTTGCGTTGCTGGTGGTGGGTCTGGTGTTGCTGGTCTCGGCGTTTGCCTACCTGGGCCTGCGCCACACCCAGGGCCTGGCCGCCCAGAACCTGGAGGTGCGCGGCACGCTGTCGAAATCCATCCAGGGCGTCCGCGCCGGGCTGGTCGAAACCTACAAGTCGCTTGACCTGTTTCTGCTCGAACCCAGCGTGCAGTCGCATCAGTCCCACTTCGATGCCGCCCTGGCCGACGCCATCGCGCATGCCACCACCCTGAACGATTCCGAATGGGTTGCCCAGCACGGACAGCACCCGATCACCGAGGCGATGCTCGCGCGGCTGAATCAGCTGCAGGCTGAAATCGACGAGCTGGTCGAAACCCGGCTCGACTCCGCCCGACAGTACCCTTCGCTGGCGATTGGCAACCGGGTCATGGCGCCCAGCGTGGTCGACGCCGACAACGCGCTGGCCATCATCTTCAACGAAATGAACCAGGAAGGCGCGCAGACGCAGCATCCAAACACCTACCAGGCGTTCTTGCGGACGCAGCGGATGTGGATGCAGATGCTGTCGAATTTCAGACTGTATCTGGCCAACCGGGTCGGCTCGTTCAACGAGTCGTCGCTGACAGTGCAGGCCCAGGGCATCGCCACCCTGTACGGCGTGATGCTGGAAAATTTCAAGGAACTCGATCGCCTGAATGCGGAAGGCAAGGTCGGCTTCGAAGGCGGCATTGCGCTGGACGATCTGCGCCGCGCCGTGGCCGCCTGGCATGGCGGATTCGAGCAGGTTCGAAAAATTCACCAGAGCGATCGCTGGCGCATGGACGCGGTAATCATGAAGGAAAAGATCGCGCCCAGCGTCGACGCCATCAACCAGCAACTGCTGGGGCTTGAGCGCGCCTTCAGCGGCGCCTTTTCGCAGGATGCGGAGGCCATCGCCCACGCCGCGGCCAAGTTGGCCTGGAGCCTGTGGGGCGTAGCCGGGTTGGCCGTGGCGTTCATCATGCTGGTGCTGATGACCACGGATCGGCTGGTGCTGCGGCCGATTGCCGTGGTGACGCGCGCGCTCAAGGCCGAAGCCCTGGGCAAGCCCAGTCTGGAGATGCCGGCCTCACACACGCTGGAGACGCGCGACCTGGTTGAAGCCTTCGGCGAAATGCACCACCAGGTGAACCTGCGCCAGGCGGAACTCGAGCATCGCGCCCTGCACGATGCGCTCACCGGCCTGCCAAACCGCACCCTGCTGTTTGAACGCATCGCGCACGACATTCAGCTGGCACGCCGACACGACGAACAGCTTTGCCTGCTGATGATCGACCTGGATCGCTTCAAGGAGGTCAACGACACCCTTGGCCATCAGGTCGGCGATGCCCTGCTGGTCGAGGTCGGCAGCCGCCTGCGTTCCTGCCTGCGCGGGGCGGATACGGTGGCGCGCCTGGGCGGCGACGAATTCGCCATCCTGCTTCCCGGCACCACGGCCGACGAAGCGCTGCTGGCCGTCGGCAAGCTGCTCGACACCTTCAAGCTGCCGTTCAAGCTCGAGGGCGTCGAACTCTACATGGCCGGCAGCATCGGTGTGGCCACTTATCCGGAACACGGCGAACACGCCCAGGACCTGCTGCAGCACGCCGACGTGGCCATGTATACCGCCAAGCGCAGCCAGTCCGGCTATGCGCTGTACGACCCGGCCAAGGATGAACACAGCCTTTCGCGCCTGGCGATGGTGACCGACCTGCGTCTAGCCATTGAGCAGGGCCAGTTCCAGTTGTATTACCAGCCAATCCTGTCGCTGGCCACCGGCGAGGTGGTTTCGGTCGAGGCCCTGTTGCGCTGGCACCATCCGCAGCATGGCCAGGTCTCGCCGGAACTCGTGATCGAGTTGGCTGAAAAGATCGGCCTGATCGGGCCGCTGACGGAGTCCGTCATCGACATGGCGCTGGCCCAGGCCGCACGCTGGCACAGCCTGGGCCTGCCGCTGCATCTGTCGGTCAATCTGTCCATGCACAATCTGCAGGACAGCCGGTTGGCCGACAAGGTGGCGACGGCCCTGCGGACGCATGGCGTATCCGGACACGCGCTGACGCTGGAGATGACTGAGAGCGCGATGATGTCCAACCCGCCCCTGGTCATGCAGGTGTTGAACGGGCTCGATGCGCTGGGCATCCGCATCGCGGTCGATGATTTCGGCACCGGGTTTTCGTCCCTGGCCTATCTCAAGTCGCTGCCGGTGGACATTCTCAAGATCGACAAATCCTTCGTTTTCGGACTGGATGAGGACAAGAGCGATCAGGCCATCGTGCAGGCCACGCTCAGTCTCGGCCACAATCTCGGCCTCGAAATTGTGGCCGAGGGCGTCGAGAGCCGCGAGGTGTGGGACCTGCTGCACGCCATGGGCTGCGATCACGCGCAAGGCTATTTCATGAGCAAGCCCGTGCCGCCCGCCGAACTGGAAGCCTGGCTGAAAACCCAGCGCATCCACGACGACCCGGCTTCCCGGCCGACCGCCTGAGCCCATGTCTTCAAACCGGGCCGGGGCTGTGCAACACTGGCCCCTGACGACGTTCCGGAGAAATCCCATGCACCTGTTGTTCCGCCTGGTCCTGCTTGCCGCAGCGGTCCTGCCTGCGGCTGCAGCCGCAGCCACGCTGCAACCCGGCCTCTACGAAATCTCCCTGCAACTGGTGATGCGCGGCACGCCGCTGCAACTGCCGGCAAGGATGCTGCACGCATGCCTGACGCCGCGGGAGATCGTCAACGGCAGCGCCTATGCGGTCAGCGAAACGGGGCAGTTCTGCACCGTCAGCAGGCTGCAGCAGGTTGGTGAGCAGGTGAACTTCCACTTCGTCTGCGCCACGGCGGGGGGCGGCCGCATGGTCGGCCAGGCCCACGGCACTCACGTTGCCACCGGCTACGACATCCTGATGAGCGGGCGTTATGTGCCGGCGATGCAAGGCATGAGCGAATTCACCCAAAAAATCCGCGCCTCGCGCATCGGCGGCTGCACGCCGTAAGCGCAATGGACTGGACGCTATTCGGGTCGGCGCTGCTGTCGTCCACCCTGTTTCCGGGCGGCTCCGAAGCCTTGCTCCTGTATCGATTGCACCAGGGGGACGACCCCTTCGCCAGCGTGATGACCGCCACCGCCGGCAACGTGCTCGGCAGCCTGATCACCTACGGCATGGGTCGCTTTGGCCGGCAGGCCGTCGCGCGCCGCACGGTGAAGACCGAAGCACGCATGGCACGCGCCGAACACTGGTTCGCCCGCTTTGGCCGCCCCAGCCTGTTGTTTGCATGGCTGCCGGTGGTCGGCGATCCGCTATGCCTGGTCACCGGGATGCTGCGGGTCGGGGTGGGCAGTTTTCTGCTGCTGGTGACGCTGGGCAAGCTGGCGCGCTACGCCGCGCTGGCCTGGCTGATGTAATCAGGCATTCAGAAACCGAACCCCTCGCCGACGCCGAACAGGATGGCCACGCCGAGCAGCGCAAAAATGGCCGCGGCGATGCTGTGCACCCATTTCACCGGCACCCGATGGGCCACATGCTCCCCCAGATACACCGCCGGTACGTTGGCGATCATCATGCCGAGCGTGGTCCCCGCCACCACCCACAGGAAATCGCCGTATTGCGCCGCCAGCGCAACCGTGGCGATCTGGGTCTTGTCACCCATTTCCGCCAGGAAGAAGGCGACCAGCGTGGTGCCGAACACGCCGAACTGCACCAGCCTGGCATCGTCCTCGTCGAGCTTGTCGGGAATCAGGATCCACACCGCCATGGCGATGAACGACAGGCCCAGCACCCAGCGCAGGATTTCGGGCGAAACCAGGGTGGTGAGCCAGGCGCCGAGCGCACCGGCCAGGCCATGATTGAGCAGGGTGGCGACGAGGATGCCGAGGATGATGGGTGCCGGCTTGCGGAATTTGGCTGCAAGCAGGAAGGCGAGCAGCTGGGTCTTGTCGCCGACCTCGGCCAGCGCCACCACACCCGTCGAGATGAGAAATGCGTCCAATTTGAAGCTCCGGGCCGGTTCCACGCAATGACCCGATCGCCACGCCGGCCAGCCGGGACAATCGGGTCAAAGGTCTTGCCAAGCGTGGGTGCCGCGTGCGCCATGGCCGGGTGGCCAAGTCTGTTGACGCACGCCCCGCTGAACCTGCTGCGGGCGACTACTCCCCAATGACGGACGCGATCTTACTTGGACGCGGGAACTGCGTCCAGCTTGCCGATCTTGCGCCGCAGCCAGGCTTCCATCCGCGCCATGCTCACATAGAAGGTCGGCGTGATGTAGAGGGTGAGGAACTGCGAGAACAGCAGGCCGCCGACCACGGCGATGCCGAGCGGCCGGCGCGCCTCGCCGCCGGCGCCGAAGCCGATCGCGATCGGCAGGGTGGCGACGATGGTGGAGAGCGTGGTCATCATGATCGGCCGCAGACGCACCAGGCAGGCCTCGACGATGGCGTCCTCGGGGCTGAGGCCGGCACGCTGCCGGGTCAGCGCGAAGTCGATCATCATGATGCCGTTCTTCTTCACCAGGCCGATCAGCAGAATGAGGCCGACGAAGCTGAAGATATTGAGCTCCTCGCCCGTCAGCAGCAGCACCAGCAAGGCACCTGCGCCCGCCAGTGGTAGCGCGGTGAGGATGGTGAGCGGGTGCCCGAGGTGCTCGTACAGCACCGCGAGCACCATGTAGATGACGACGACGGTGAACAGCAGCAACAGGGGCAGCGTGACCGTCGATTCCTGGAATTTCTGCGCCGCGCCGGTCAGTTCTACGCTGACCTCGGCCGGCAGCGCCTCGCCGGCAGCGTCAAGCGCGGCGTTGAGACCGGCGTCGAGCGAGACATTGGGCGCCAGGCCGAAGGACAGGGTGACGGCGAGCTGCTGGCCGTAACGATAGACCGCGATCGGCCCGACGCCGGCCTCGACCTTGGCCACGGCATCTAGCCGCGTGAGTTCGCCCGAGGCGGCGCGCAGCGGCAGTTGGCCGATGACGGCAGGGTCGATCTGCGATTCCGGCAGGATCTTGAGGCTGACCGTGTACTGGTCGTCGACGCCGTAAATTTCGCTGATGCGCCGGTCGCCGAGCGCGTCGTACAGCACCTGCTGCACCTGCCGCGCGGTGATGCCCAGGCGCGCAGCCTGCACCGGGTCGAGCGCGACGCGCAGTTCCGGATTGCGCAATTCGAGATTGCTGTTGACGTCGATCAGCAGCGGCACCTGATCGAGACGCTTTTCCACTTCCACCGCGGTGGCCTTGAGCGCGTCGAAATCAGTCGACGTCAGGGTGAGCTGGTAGTCGCTGCTGGAAATCAGCGAACCGACGTTGATGGAAGCGGGGTTCTGGAAGCTGATGTTGACGCCGCCGACGCCGCGCGTGGCTGCGCGCAGTTCGTTGATGACGTCGTCGGCGCCGATGCGCGTGTTGCGCGGCGCGAGGCGGATCACCAGACGGCCGATGTTGCTGCCGGTCACGCCGCCGCCGCCCTGTCCGGCGGACGACATCAGGGCGTCGACCGCTGGATGCTTCGCCACGATGTCGGCAATCTGCTGCTGGCGCCGCGAAAGCTCCTCGAAGGGAATGCCTTCCGGATACTGGATGCTGGCGAAAATCCGGCCCGAGTCGACGCGCGGGATGAAACCCTGCTTGACCTCGCCGGCCAGCCACACCATTGCGCCCAGGATCGCCGCCGACAGCAGCAGCATGGCGCCGCGATGGCGCATGCTGGCGCGCAGCGTGTCGCCGTAGAAATCACGGAAAGCCAGGAAGGCGCGCTCGAAGCCGCGCGATAGCGGATTGTTCAGGGTTTCCTGCGACAGCCCGCGCGCGCACAGCATGGGGGTGAGCGTCAGCGCCACCACGCCGGAGAGCAGCACGGCGACGCCGATGCTGACGGCGAATTCCTGAAACAGGCGGCCGATCATGCCGCCCATGAACAGGATGGGCAGGAACACGGCCGCGAGCGAGATCGTCATCGACACCACGGTGAAGCCGATTTCCTGCACGCCGTCGATCGCCGCCTGGTAGCGCGGCTTGCCCATTTCCAGATGGCGCGCGATGTTCTCCATCACCACCACGGCGTCGTCGACCACGAAGCCGATCGCCAGGATGATCGCCATCAGCGACAGGTTGTTGAGGCTGTAGCCGGCCAGATGCATGAAGGCGAAGGTGCCGAGCAGCGAGCTGGGCAGCACCAATGCGGCGATGAGGGTGGCGCGCACGTTGTGCAGGAAGGCGAAGATGACCAGGATCACCAGCACCAGCGCCAGCAGCAGGGTGAGGTTGACCTCGTGCAGCGTGTCCTTGACGAAGATGGAACGGTCGATGAAGACCTCCAGGCGCACGCCGTCGGGCAGGTCGGCTTCGATCTGCGGCAGCAGGGTGCGGATGCGGTCGACCACCTCGACCGTATTGGCGCCGGGCTGGCGCTGCACCGCCAGCACGATGGCGCGGTTGCCGTTGTACCAGGTGCGCACCCGGTCGTTCTCGACGCTGTCCTCGGCGCGGCCAAGGTCCTTCAGCCGGATCGCGGCGCCATCCCGGTAGGCCACGATGATTTCGCCGAAGTCACCGGCATCGGCGAGCGCCACCGGCGCCTTGACCGAATAGCTGCGGGTGGCGCCGTCCAGCGTGCCCGAAGGCAGGTTGGCGTTGGCCGCCTGCACCGCCGTGATCACCTCGGAAAAGCTCAGCCCGCGCTGCTGCAGCTTGGACGGATCGAGATACAGGCGCAGCGCATATTTCTGCGAACCGAACACCTGCACCTGGGCGACGCCGCTCATGCCGGACAGGCGCTGCGCCACACGTGAGTCGGCAATGTGGTCGAGCTGGGTCAGCGGCAGGCGGTCGGACGACAGCGCCAGAAACAGGACCGGCGAATCGGCCGGATTGATCTTTCTCAACTGCGGCGGGTCGATACCGGCAGGCAGGTTGCGCTGGGCCTGGGCAATCGCGGTCTGCACGTCCTGCGCGGCCGCGTCGATGTCGCGCGACAGCTCGAATTGCAGGGTGATGGAGGTGGTGCCCTGACTCGATTGCGAGCTCATCGACTCGATGCCGGGCACCGTGGCCAACTGCCGTTCCAGCGGCATCGCCACGGTATTGGCCATGGTCTCCGGGTTGGCGCCGGGCAGCGAAGCGGTGATGCGCAGGGTGGGGAAATCGACCTGGGGCAGGTCGTTCACCGGCAGCTGCTTGTAGGCGAGCCCGCCGAGCAGGACCATCGCCAGCACCAGCATCAGCGTGGCAACCGGCCTTTCGATGAAGGGACGCGAGAGGTTCATGCGGCAGGCCTTGTCCGGCTCATGGCTGTGCCTTGTCCTGTTGGCCGGCCGCGTTCGCGCCCTGCGGTGCTGCGCCCGCGAGCTTGACCTTGCCGCCTGCCTTCAGGCGTTTGGGAATTTCGACCAGTACCGGCTCGCCGACGGCGATCTCGCCCTCGATCGCCAGCAGGCCATCGAGCCGGTGTTTGACCTGCACGGGCTGCACGGCGGCGACGCCTTCGCGCACGACATATACGTAGGTGCCCTGCTGACCATGCTGCAGCGCGGCCTCGGGCAGCACCTTGCTGTCCGGCTCGCTGCCCAGCATCAGCCGCAGGCGCACGCCCTGCCCCGGCAACAGCCCGACCGGCCGGTCTTTCATCTGCACCTTGATCGGCACCGCGCCGGTGGCCGGATCGATCTGCGAATCGACGAAGACCAGGTCGCCCTGCGCCAGCGGCGCGCCGCGCTCGGTGTGCCCCAGCGAATCAGGATAGATACTGGCGGTGACCGTGCCGACGCCGCGCGCCGCGCTGACGGCCGCCCAGTCCGATTCCGCCAGCCACGCGCGCACGTCGAGCGCACCCGGCGCGATGATGGTCGTAAGGACTTCGCCACCGGCCTGCACCAGGCTGCCCTGACGAATCGCGATGCGCCCGACGCGGCCCGCGATGGGCGAACGGATCTGCGTGTACTGGGCCTCGATCCGAGCCGACTCCAGTTCGGCGCTGGCGGTGCCGGCGCGCGCGCGCGCCGCCGCCAGCGCCACCTGCGCGTCGTCGAATTCCTGGCGGCTGATGTAGCCCGACTGCATCAGCGGCGCCAGGCGTTCCAGCTTTTTTTCCGCCTCGGCGGTTTCTGCGCGGGCGCCGGCGAGCACGGCCTGGCTGTGCGCGATGCGCGCCTGCGCCGGCCGCGCATCGAGCGTGAACAACACATCCCCCGCCCGCACCGCGTCGCCTTCCTGCACTGCCTGCCGCAGCACCGTGCCGCCGGTCTGGGCGACGATGGCGACTTGCTGCGCGGCTTCCAGCGTGCCGGGCAACTCGATCACGCGCGGAAAATCGCTTACCGCCACCGGCACGGTCTTCACGCTCAGCGCGCGGTCGCCGCCGCCGCGTGGGTCGTCGCCGCCCTGGAACTGCGTGCGAAACACCACGCCGGCAATCAATGCCAGCACGATGACGATGACCAGAATGCGAACTTTCATAGGGCTCTCTCGGGAGATGGGACAGGCAGGCGGCCCAGCGCATGGTTCAAACGGGAAAAGGCGGAAAGCCAATCGGCGTCAGCTTGCGCCTGCGCCTGCCGCGCACGCGCCAGGGCGGCCTGCGCAGTCAGCAGCTCGAGCAGGCTGCCGACGCCGGCGCGATAGCGTGCCTCGGCGGCCTGCGCCGACTCGTTGGCGCTGTCGAATTGAATCCTGATTCCCTCGCGCTGTAACTGGGCATGGCGCACGTCGTGGTAGGCCCCGGTCACCGCCAGCGCGATCTGGTTGCGCTGGACGTCGGCCTCGGCCTGCAGCCGCTCAGCATCACGCGTGGCTGCGCGCGCCTCGGCCGCCAGCCGGCCGCCGTCGAACAGCGGCACCGACAGGTTGACGCCAATGCTGTAGCTGCTGGAGGCATCCCGGTCACTCTCCGTGAAATAGGTCCGGCCGCCGTTGGCGCCAAGCGACACGACCGGCCAGCGCGCCGCGCGCGCGCGGTCGGCCTCGGCGCGAGCACTTGCCGCAGCCGCCTGCAGGGCCTGCAGATCGGGGCGCTGGCGCTGCGCCTCGGCCAGCAGCTCGGCCAGCAAATTCGCCGCCTCCTCCGCAACCGGCGGCGCGGTTTTCCAGTCGAGCACCAACGCGCGCGTCTGGTCGATGCCTGCAGTCCGTTTCAGGGCGGCTTCCGCCTTGGCCTGGTCACGCTCGGCAGTCAGGCGCGCGACTTCCGCCTCGGCCAGCGCCGCACGTGCCCGCAACTGGTCTGCCCGCGAGACCAGGCCGCCCTTGAGCCTCGCTTCGGCCGCTTCGAGACTGGCGCGCAAGGACGTTTCCAGTTGCTTCAGGGCTTCGACCTGGGCCTGCACGTCGAGCAGCGCGTAGTAGGCCGCCTCGACCTCGGCGACCACATCCTGCAGCACCCGATTGTTGTGCAGCAGGCTGGCGATGAGTTGATAGCGCTGGGCATCGATGCTGGCTGCGCGTGCGCCAAAGTCAACCAGGACATAGGCAAGACTCAGGCTGGGCCCGTAGCGGTGCAGCGTCGGCGCGGTCGAGCCGGAACTCGTCAGCGCGCGGCTTTGGGTGTAGCCCAGCTGTCCGGTCAGCGTCGGCCAGTTGGCAGCGCTTGCAGCGTCCAGCCGCGCCGCTTCGGCGTGGATGCCGAGCCACGCGGCGCGCGATTCGGGGCGCTCGCGCAGGGCGTGCTCGGTGAGCGCGGCCAGACTCTCGAAACGAAGGCTGTTGTTTTGTGCGGCCGCAGAAGGAGCGGCAGGGAACCGATCCAGTTGCAACCAGAATGCACCGTGCCGCTCAGGCAGCTCGAGCGCGTTCGCCAGCCCCGACAACGGCCACAGCACGGCGCACAACAAACAGGAATAAGCGGCAGGTTTCAAGGTGTGAAGATTCTAATCGACTCTCAAGCCGACTTCGCTACGCCGAAGCAAGTTCCATCCGCCCGCCCAGGACCCGGCAACAAACCCCGCCCGCCAGCCATTTCCAGGCGTCTTTCATCGCGACTCAAGCCGGCGTCACCGCATCCGGCAGGGCATTTTTCAGCGTTTGTGCCAGACGCTCGAAAGTCTCGGGAAACGGCGCCCGCTTGCGCCACACCAGGGCGATGGTGCGCCCCGGCGGCGGCGACTTGAAGGGGCGGATTTCGACCGCCTTCCTGTTCACGCGCGGCCCGGCATCGACCGACAGTGCCGGCAGCAGGGTCAGACCGAGCCCCATGCCGACCATCTGGCGCAGGGTTTCCAGACTGGTGGCGCGCACTTCCTCGCGGCCGCGCGATCCGCTGCCGCAGACGTCGAGCGCCTGGTCGCGCAGGCAATGGCCTTCATCGAGCAGCAGCAGTTTTTCGCCCATGATGTCGGCCACCTTCAACACGTCGCGTTTGGCCAACGCGTGCCCGGCCGGCAGCGCCGCAAAGAACGGCTCGTAGAACAGCGGCTCGACACGCAGGCTGTCGTCGGTCACCGGCAGCGCCAACAGGCCGGCATCGAGCTTGCCGTCGACCAGATGCCCGAGGATCTGCGGCGTCATTTCCTCGCGCAGCAGCATGCGCAGGCCAGGGTGCTTCTTGTGCACCAGGGTCAGCGCGTGCGGCAGGTAGTAGGGGCCGAGCGTGGGAATGACGCCGAGATGGATGGTGCGCGCCATCGGATCCTGCGCATGCTTGGCGACTTCGCGGATACGCTCGGCTTCCTCGACGATATTGCGCGCCGCCTGCAGGATTTCGCGGCCGATCGGCGTCGGGGTGACGCGCTTCAGGCTGCGGTCGAACAGGGTCACGCCAAGGAAATCCTCCAGCTTCTTGATCTGGGTGGACAAGGTCGACTGGGTAATGAAGCAGGCCTCGGCCGCACGGCCGAAGTGGCCGTGGTCCGCCAGCGCCACCAGATATTTCAATTCTTGCAGGGTCATGACGTTTGTTCGATTTTGTCAATTGAATCATTCTAGATTATTCATGAGGCAAATTCTTGTTTGTGGTCTTTAATGACATCGATGTTCCATTACAGTCATTCACTGGCAAACCGATATCTTTTAATGAGACAAGACACATGAAAGCTTTACTGATCAACCCCGAGAGCCAGTCCATCGAGTCCGTCGACATCGGCAGTCTCGCCGACCTCGCCAGCCTGATCGGCTACGACACGATCGAGTCCGACGCGGTTGGGACAGCGGGAGACCGCCTTTACTTCGACGAGGAATGCTTCCTGCGTGGCACCACCGGACGCTTCCAGATCGACACCCTCGTTCCGGTATCGGGACGCGCGGTGATCGTCGGCACCGCCGACGACGGGGTCACGCTGCGCGACGTGGCCTCCGATATCGAAGACGTGCGCAGCCGCATCAAATACCTTTAAGCGAAGGGAGACCGAACCATGATCGGACAAATGGGCAGCCACTTGCTTGCCGCGCTGGCGCGGCTCGGCGCCGGCCTCGAGGGGGTGACGCTGGAGATGCCGGAATGAGCGCTGCGGTTTTCGCGCCATCGCCGACGACCGCGTTCCGCCTGCGTCAGGCGCACGCGGAGGATCTGCCTGCGATCAATGGCGTGGTCGAGCGCGCCATTGCAAGCTGGCAATTGCCCGAGCGGGTGAAGCGCCTGAGTCTGCCGAGCTATCGCTACCACGCGCACGACCTCGTTCATCTTCATCTCGTGGTGGCGGAGGATGCGGAGCAGGCGCTGGTCGGCGTCGCCGCCTGGGAAGCGGCCCATCCGCGCGACCTGCCCGCCGGGCAAAGTGGGTTGCTGCTGCACGGGCTTTACGTCGATCCTGGCTGCCAACACCGCGGCGTCGGCAGCCAGTTGCTCGACGCAGCGGCAGCGGCTGCCCGGACGCAGGAATTCGACGGCGTGCTGGTCAAGGCGCAGGCGGATGCCAACGGGTTTTTTGAAGCGCGCGGCCTGCAGCGACTTCCGGTGGAAGACGCGGCGCGGCACTATCCGCACCGCTTCTGGCTGCCTGTCCGCCGAGGAGAATGATCATGGCATTAAGCTGGCTACGCATTGTCTGGACCTGGCGGCGCAGAGCGGCCGCGAAGCGCACGGCCGCAGAATACGGCGAAGATGTGCCGCTCGGCATCGGCTAGACGGACAACCCCCTGATGGAACTCGCGCAACCCGAACAATCTTTGAGCTGGCGTGCGACCTGGCTGGCCCAGGCGCACGATCATCCCTGGACCAGCGCCGGTCTGGCGCTGGCGCTGGCCGTGGTTGTTTTGCTGCTGCTGGCCAGTCTCTGGCGCGTGGCCACTGGCGAAGCCGACGCGGCGCTGCGTCTGGGGCTGCTGGGCGGCATGGCGGGATTCGCCGCCACCGCGCTGGGCGCCTTGCCCGCCCTGTTTCTGCACAATCTGTCCCATCGCACCGAGGACACCATGCTGGGGCTGGCGGCGGGCATGATGCTGGCCGCCAGTTCCTTCTCGCTCATTCTGCCCGGCCTTGCCGCCGGCGAAGCGATCACCGGCCACACCACGCTGGGCGCGCTCACCGTGGTGGCCGGCCTCGGGCTCGGCGTGCTGCTGATGCTGGGGCTCGACCAGTTCACCCCGCACGAGCACGAGCACGGCGGCCCCTGCGGCGCGGGCTGCGGGCGGGTGAGCCGGGTATGGCTGTTCGTGTTCGCCATCGCGCTGCACAACCTGCCGGAGGGCATGGCGATCGGCGTCTCGTTTTCGCAGGGCGACCTCAGCGTCGGCCTGCCGCTCACGTCCGCCATCGCCATCCAGGACATCCCCGAGGGGCTGGCGGTTGCCATGGCCTTGAAGGCCGCCGGTTTGAGCCCTTCACGCGCGGTGTGGGTGGCGGCCTTGAGCGGCCTGATGGAACCGGTCGGTGCGCTGCTTGGGGTCGGGCTGGCGAGCGGCCTGGCCCTGGCCTACCCCATCGGGCTTGGCCTCGCGGCGGGCGCGATGATCTTCGTGGTCAGCCACGAGGTGATACCGGAAACCCACCGCAACGGCCACCAGACCCCGGCCACCCTCGGCCTCATGGCCGGGTTTGCGGTGATGATGGTGCTGGATACCACGCTGGGGTGAGCCGATTCAGCGCAAGGCTTCGACCGGTTGCGGGACCGCTTCAGGCACCGCCTGCGGGACACCCGCAACCGCCAGCGCGTAAATGCGCTGCAGGTCTTCCTCGCTGACATCGACGAAGGTATCGATCTGGCTCAAAGCATAGACCAGGCTGCTGTGCGGAATCATGTGCTTCTCGACCGGTTCATCGTTCGCCGCGGCAGGTCGATGCCAGGCCTGCGGATAGCGCCGCCAGGGGAACGGGGCGTTGAATGCCACGGCCACGGTCAGCAACACCACGACGTTCAGCAGCACCGGGCTCAGAAGAAAGCCATACCCCAACGCATGCACGGCCTCGCCGCCGAGCACCGCGTACAGCGCAGTGGCGCCCCCCGGCGGATGCAGGCAGCGCAGGCCGTACATGGCAGCAATCGACAGCCCCACCGCCAGCGAGGCGGCCAGCATGGGCTCGCCGCCCAGCCAGCGTGCGCAGGTCACGCCGATCAGCGCCGACAGCAGATGGCCGCCAAAAACCGGCCACGGCTGAGACAAGGCGCCATGCGGCGCAGCGAACAAGAGTACGGCGGAGGCTCCCATCGAGGCGATGGCCAGCACGCCGCCATGCCCGTCGAGCCAGAAATGCCCCACCCACAACACCGCGAGAATGCCGAGCAAGCCGCCGCTGGCCGATATCCAGTGCTCGCGTTCCGAGACCGAGTACGCCAGCTTGCGCACGCTCAACCCGTGCTCCAGGCGCGCGGACGCTTCATGCCGGCGATCTTGCAGGCCTGCTTCACGTAACCGTAGGGAAACAGCATGAATAGCCGCTTGCGGGCATCGCCGCCCATGCGCTCGGCCAGGTGCTTGATGACGAAACGCGCATCGGCCGCGACCTGGTGCTCATCGTAGTAGGCGCGCATGAAGCGGATGACGTCCCAGTGGTCGTCGTTGAGCGAAATGGCTTCCTCTGCCGCGAGCAGATGGGCCAGGGGCTCACTCCAGTCATAGGGCTCGACCAGGTAACCCTCGGCATCGCGTTCGGGCATCAGGGCGACAGGATTTGAAATCTGGTTCATGACGATCTCCTTTCATTGTCACAAGGCATGCGCCTAGTTTAGGGATCGCTTATATATTGATCCAGCGATTAATTTTGGTATCTAATATCGACTATTCCGATAGATAAACATGGACACCGAACTCGCCCGCACCTTTCTGACCGTGGCTGCCACCGGCAACTTCGTCGCTGCCGCCAGCCGCCTGCATGTCACCCAGTCGACGGTGAGCGCGCGCATCCACACGCTGGAAACCACGCTCGGCGCGCGCCTGTTCCAGCGCGGCCGCAACGGCGCCGAACTGACGCCCGCCGGCAAGCGCTTCCTGCGCCACGCCAAGCACCTGGTGCGCACGGTCGAGCAGGCGCGCCACGACGTCGGCCTGCCGCAGGGCTATCACGATGTGCTGACGCTGTCCGGACGCATCGCGCTATGGGAAGGCTTTTTGCCGCACTGGGTGGCATGGATGCGCGAGGCGGCGCCGGACGTCTCGCTGCGACTGGAAATCGGCTTCGAGGCCGACATCATGCAGGGGCTGATCGAGGGCACGGTGGACATCGGCGTGATGTACACGCCCACTTCGCGCTCAGGCCTTACGGTGGAGCCGCTGTTCGACGAAACCCTGCTGCTGGTGACCAGCGATCTGGCGCGTGGCTGGCCGGATGCGGGCTACATCCACATCGACTGGGGGCCGGAATTCCACGCCCAGTTCAGCGACCATCATCCCGACATGCCGACGCCCACCCTGGTCGCCAACATCGGCTGGCTGGGCGTGCAGCAGTTGCTGACCTACGGCGGCAGCGGCTATTTTCCGGTGCGGCTGGTGCGGCGATATATCGAAGCCGGACAGTTGTGGCGCGTGCCGGACAGTCCTCAGTTCAGACTGCCCGCGTGGATGGTATTTCCCCGCGACAGCGACAGCGCCACGCTCAAAAGCGCACTCGACGGCTTGCGCGCCCTGGCGCGCGAGGAGCAGGCCAGCCCGTGAATCGATCCGGCACCAGGCTCGGCTCGCGTACGGACAAGGGTTCAGCCGAGGGGAGATAACGCAGCAGAGCCGCGGCCGACGTTCAGCCAGGAATATCCGACGGCCCGTACTGCTTGCTTACCGTGCCCCCGCCTTGGCCGCAGAGTCCAGGAAGTTGAAGCGGATCCTGCCGAGCGCCTTGCCCGGCTCGGTCGGAACTTTCCTCGACAGCGTGTTGTTGAGGCTCAGCTCGACCTCGTAAGCGGCGGTGAGCACCTCGCCGGAATTGGGCAGCGCTCTTCTCACAAATTCGATTTCGGTTTCTTCTTCATCGATCAGCCCGAGCGTTTCGAGCAGGGTGAGCTTCGGCATGGGATCTGCATCCGTGCGGCGGTGCGCAATGGCGCGCTTGAACTGCCTGAGGTCCTTGTAGAAAGGGTCTGACTCCTCGACCAGTTCCCCGGTCGAATAGATGCCGTCCATCAGAAAGGTCAGCGTACGGTCACGCACCTGCTGGCGCGCCCAGGAGCTGATCACGCCCTCGACGGTTCGGGCAAGGCAGTGTTCGAGATGCCCCCCCACGACGTAGACATGGGTAGCCTTCAATTCGAAAGGCAGTTCTCCATCCCGGGAAAACACGCGGTAATCCGGCGAGCAGTCGGCCGTGAAGTACTGCGCCTCTGGCGTCTTGTCCTCCAGATAGATGACGGGGATGCCATTTTTCCTGGCAAACCTGACCGCCCGGTCTATGCCCAGCTTGCTCGACTGCCGGCTATCGTAGGTGGCGCTGGCGTGCGTGACGAGCAACACCGCGTCGCTATCAAGCACGACCTGAGCGGGGTGGGTGAATGGGGGCTTCTGGCAGATGGCCTGCGCCGCTTCCGAAAATACGGCAAGGGCAAGGGCGAGGATGACGAACAGTTTCATTCTGTGCAATTTTCCGAGGAGGCCCGGAGGAGGCCCACCAGCGGGCCGGCCATCATAGGGGCGGGCGTGATTTCGAATCAAGATAATTCGATTGGTTCCTGACAGGGACGGCCCAAGGACGTCCGGTTGTCGGAATTCTTTACACCGATTGAATAGGGGTCCAGCCCGATGCAGCAGTTGCCGGCCAGAAGCAGTCATCCATCAGTTATGCTCAACACCTAAGAACCTTCCTGCGCCCTCAATCCATTGGCAAAAAAGAGCATAGTTGTCGAAGGCAATATCTTCCCATCAGCCCGAGCAGCGGCAATTCACTTCGGCGTGCCGTATAAAAATGTTGCCCGAAGGCTTGCGAGTGGGTGGTCTGTCGAGGAGGCTTTCGAACTTAAGGCAAGGAAGCCGCTTAAAAAAAGTATTGTCGTTAAAGAAGTTAGCTTCCCCTCAGTTCGAGCGGCGGCAATTCATTTCGGCCTGCGGTATCAGAATGTTGCCAGAAGGCTAAACAGTGGATGGTCTGTCGAGGAGGCACTTGGCCTCAAGACGAGGAAGCGGCCAGGAAGGGGCAAGGCTTTGCTCACATCTTCTGGCACGTTCCCTTCCATCAGGGATACCGCTGAACACTTCGGTATCGAGGAAGCCACTTTGCGTAGGCGACTTGGACTGGGGTGGTCACCGGACGAAGCTGTTGGGCTACGAGCCTATAAAAAGAAACCCAGAGCTACGAAGATGGTCGTGTGCCAAGGGGTCGCCTATCCAAACAGCTGGACTATGGCAAAAGCGCATGGAAAAGGCTGCAAGCTCGTGGCGAAGCGACTCCTATTAGGTTGGACCCCAGAACAGGCTGTGGAACTTGAACCGCCGCCCCCGCGCTTTAGGAACCAGATTGGTGGCGCACGCGATAGGTCGTGGAAAGAAGTTGAGATCGTAGACGAGAAGGCATATCCCGCCACTGGCGTTGGCGAGTACAAGCTTTACGTTATCAGGAATCTCATGAACAGTAAGGAATACGTTGGCATCACCATCACGCCTCTGTGGATGCGATTTAATGGACACAAGAATTCAGCAAAAAAAGGGGCTAAATCCAAGCTCTATAACGCCATTAGATTTCATGGGGCAGAGAATTTCACCATTAAACTCCTCAGAAGCGATGCCCGATCATTCGCAGAACTTCAGAATCAGGAAGTCGAGGAAATATCTAAGAGAGACACCATCTCCAATGGTTACAACGTAAGCCCAGGAGGGGCGATAGGTACGCCTGAGCCAATACAGGTCGGAGCACAAGTTTTCCCATCCAGAGCATCGGCGGCGGAATATTTCGCTATTGATCCTTCAGTTTTCAATTTAAGGCTTTCTCGACTCGGCTGGAGTCCTGAACAAGCCGCAGAAATTGAGCCACGTGGCAAGTATGCTCGTAGAAAAATCGAGGTAAATGGCATTAGCTTTCCATCATTGAAGGCTGCAGCTGAACATTTTAAGATCGACTACAAACTCGTTCATGATCGATTCACAACCAAGGGTTGGACACTCGAGCGGGCATTAGGCTTATCGGTTTTACGCGAAACCGCTAGAACTGAGGGTGTTCCTGTAGAAGCATTTGGGAAGGAATTCCCTTCAATTTCGGCTTGTGCTAGAGAGTTTCATATCAAGCCAGCGTCCTTACGGAAGAGGATTGTCGATTATGGACAGTCTGCCGAGGAGGCAATCAGACATTTGCAAGGCAAGGCAAAATCTAGTGCTGGATGACCGCAACAGGTCGATAGCGGGATATCGCGTTTCCCTATAACGGTCACTCGCAAGGGGTGCAATTGCAGAAAGCAGTGGCCTGCATTGATCCAACGTTTTCCGGCACGTTTGAAGCCGATCAACACCCACATGAACATCAACAGAGGCCAGAAACCCTCCATCCGCAGGAACACTTGACGCTCAATCAGGCTGTCTTCTTCGCGACCAGATCGATCAGCGCCGACATGCCGTGGTGGTGGCTGCCTTCGCTGATAAAGGATTCGTGCTCGGCGAGATGCTGGATGTCCCAGTCGCCGAACCATTCGCGCAGCAATTCGGCGGTGTACATATTGGCGGCGCTGGGCGGGCCGCCGGTACCGAACTCGATCTGCTTCGGCGTGTAGCCCTGCAGGATGAGCACGCCGCCCGGCTTGAGGGTGCGGTGGATGCCTTCGATGATGCGGTCGCGCTCGGGCGGCGGGGCGAACTGGATGAAGATCGCCGCTACCAGGTCGTAGGCGGCTTCCGGCCAGGTCCAGTTGAGCACATCCACCTGCTCGGTTTCCAGCGTCACGCCGCGCTCTGCGGCCAGCTTGCGCGCCTTTTCCAGCGCCGGCGGCGAGACGTCGATGGCGTGCACCTGCGCCCCCTGTTCGGCCAGCCACACGCCGTTGCGGCCCTCGCCGTCGGCAATCGCGAGCGCGCGCATACCGGGACGGATCAGGTCGGCCTGGCTCGCCAGGAATACGTTGGGCGCGGTGCCGAAGATGTAGGCTTCGGTGGCGTAGCGCGCGTTCCAGAACTCGGACATGCTTATTTCGCGTTGGCGGCGAGCAGGCGTTCCAGCTGCGCGGCCGGCACCATGCCGGGCACGCGCTGGCCGTTGGCGAAAATGAGCGTGGGGGTGCCCGACACCTTCAGCTGATTGCCGAGCGCGATGGTGGCGTCGACCGGGTTGGCGCAGGTTCCGGCATTGTTCGGCACGGTGCCGCGCGTGATGTAGTCGTCCCAGGCCTTGTTGCGGTCGGGCGCGCACCAGATCTGCTTCGATGTCTGCACCGCTTTCGGATGCAGGCCTTCGATCGGGTAGAGGAAGGTGTAGACGGTGATGTTGTCGACCTTGGTGAGCTCTTCCTCGAACTTGCGGCAGTACGGGCAATCGACGTCGGAGAACACGACCAGCTTGCGCTCGCCCTTGCCCTTGACGACCTTGAGAGCGTTATTCAGCGGCAGCGTGTCCCACTTCACCGCCTGCAACTTGTTCAGGCGGGCCTGGGTCAGGTTGGTACGGTTTTTAAGGTCGATCACGTCGCCGGTGAACACGTATTGCGCCTTGGCGTCGGTGTAGATCAGCTGGCCGTCGAGATAGACCTCGAACAAGCCGCTGTAGGGTGTTTTCGTCACCGAGGCTATGTTGGCGCCGGGGAATTGCTGCGCCAGCGTCTTGCGTATGACCGACTCGTTGGCCTGCGCGGTGGCGGAGATCAGCAGGGTGGCGGCCAGCGCCAGGGAAGTGAATTTCATCAGGACTCCAGAAAAAAACAAAAATAATCAGGCCATCGCTTCGCGCACCAATGCCGCTTTCAGGGGCGGCAACTGGTTGACGAAGCTCATGCCGGCATTGCGCAGCCAGCTTGCGCGGCTGTCTGCAAACAGATGATGCAGGCCGTGGGTCAGCGCCTGCATGCGCTGCACCGGCTCGGCGCGCTGACGGGCATAGGTCTGCAAGATTCGCAGGTCGCCCAAATGCGTGCGGCGATGCTGTGCCAGGACTTCGACCAGGGCTTCGGCATCGCCAAAGCCAAGGTTGACCCCCTGCCCCGCCAGCGGATGGACGCCGTGCGCCGCATCGCCGATCAGCGCCACGCCGGGCGCAACCGCCGACTCGACCCGGATCAGGCGCAACGTAAACGCGGCGGCGGGTGTGAGCAGGCGCAGGCTGCCGAGCCGGTCGTGGCCCGCCGCCTGCACTCTGGCGGCCAGCGCCGCCGCATCCAGTGCCAGCAGTTCATCCGCGTGGGCCGCCTGAGTTGACCAGACCATCGACAGATGGTTTCCGGGCAGCGGCAGCCAGGCCAGGATGTCGCTGTCGAAAAACCACTGGAAGGCGGTGCCGCGGTGCGGCGTTTCGCATTCGAAATTCGCCACCACGCCGCTCTGTCCGTAGGGCGTCAGCGTCGAGGCAAGTCCGGCCCAGTCGCGGATGCGCGAAGCGGCACCGTCGGCACCGACGACGAGTTCGGTTTCCAGCACTGCGCCATCGTCCAGCGCGATGCGCGTTGAGCGTTCGCCGTGCTCGAGTGAAGCGATCGACGCCGGGCAATGCAGCGCCACGTTGCCGTCGGCCTCGAGCGCCTGCCACAAGGCATGCTGCAGACGCCCGCTTTCGAGGATGGTGGCCAGATGCGACACGCCCGCCTCGTAGGCATCGAGGCGGGCTGCGCCGCGCGTGTCGCCCGCCACGTCCATGCGGAACACCGGCTGGATACGACCCGCGTCCAGCCGCTGCCAAACGCCGATGCCTTCGAGGAAGCGCTGGCTGGCGGGGCTGATGGCATAGATGCGGGTGTCCAGCGCTGCATCCGGAACCGCGGCTGGCTGGCGTTCGATCAGCGCGACCCGGAGGCCCTGCCGGCCGAGCGCCAGCGCAGCGGCAGCCCCGACCAGGCCGGCGCCGACCACCGCCACCTGATAGCGTTCGCCATTCATCCGCGCGCCCCGAACATCATCCGCCGCGCGACGAAGCTTTTCAGCGGCGGCAGCACTTCCAGCGCCAGCAGGCCGAGCCCGCGCAGATGGCGCAGCGGTGCGATGTCGTTGGAGAACACGCGTACCAGGAAGTCGGTGAAACCGACGCCGCCCAGCACGTCGGCGCGCCGGCCGCGTGCATAGGCGGCGAGCATGGCGGCGCTGCCGATCTCGCTTGCGGGCGTGTCGCCGCTCAACGATGCCAGTTCCCAGGCGTCGCGCAGGCCGATGTTGAAGCCCTGCCCCGCGACCGGGTGCAGGGTCTGCGCGGCGTTGCCGATGCGCACCACGCGGTTGGCGGCTTCGCTACCGACATAGGCAAGCTTCAGCGGAAAGGTCTTGCGCGGGCCGGCCTCAAGGAAGCGTCCCTGACGGCCGCCAAAGTGGCGCGTCAGGGCAGCAAGAAAATCAGCGTCCGAAAACTGGGAGATGCGTTCGGCGTCTGCGCGGCTGGCGGTCCACACCAGGGCGTATTTTTCATCTTTAGGCAGCAGCGCCGCGGGGCCTTCCGGGGTGAAGCGCTCATACGCCTGGTTGGCGTGCGGCAGTTCGGTCTGCACTTCGCACACCACCGCCATCTGGTCGTAGTCGCGCTCGAATTTGGGTTGGGGTGCAGCGTCGCCGCGCCCGCCGTCGGCCACCACCACCAGGTCTGCTGCGACGCTGCGTCCATCGGCCAGATGCAGCGTCGCGGCGTCTGCGCCGGATTCGATGCGCGCCACCGCCACGCCGTAGTCGACCTGGATAGCGGCGTCTGCAAGCGCCCGCTTCAAGGCGGCAGTCAGGGTGGCGTAAGGCAACACATAGCCCAATGCCGGAACCTTCACCTCGTCGGCCGACAGCCTTGCCACGCCGAGCGCACCGCGCTGGGAAACATGGATGCGGGTGATCGGCGTGACATTTTCCAGCCGGTCCCACACACCGAGGCGCTCGAGGATCAGGCGAGAACCGTGCGACAGCGCCAGGGTGCGGCTGTCGGCGCGCGCAGTTTCCGGCTGCGCCTCGACCACCTGTGCCGCGATGCCCTGCTGCTGCAGCGCCAGCGCACACACTGCACCGACCGGCCCGGCACCAACGATCAGGACTGTGTTCACGCCTTCATCCAGTCTTGGATCTCGGCAACGGTTTTCGGCGGCGTGGTCAGCACCTCGCAGCCGGACTCGGTCACCGCCACGTCGTCCTCGATACGGATGCCGGTGTTCCAGAACGCCTCGGGCACGTCGTCCGCCGGACGGATGTACAGACCCGGCTCGACGGTCAGCGTCATGCCCGGCACCAGCGGGCGCCATTCGCCAGCGAGCTTGTATTCGCCGGCGTCGTGCACGTCCATGCCCAGCCAGTGGCCGGTACGGTGCATGTAGAAGCGGTTGTAGGCGCCCGACTCGATGAGGCCGTCAACCTCGCCGTGGAGCAGGCCGAGGTCGACCAAGCCTTGCGTCAGCACGCGCACCGCCGTGTCGTGCGGATCGTTCCAGTGACCGCCCGGGCGCACCGCTGCGATGGCTTCTGCCTGCGCGGCCAGCACCAGTTCGTAGGCATCCTTCTGCGCCGCCGAAAAGCGGCCATTGACCGGAAAGGTGCGGGTGATGTCGGCCGCATAACTGCCAAATTCGGCGGCGGCGTCGATCAGCAGCAGGTCGCCATCCTTGAGCGGCTTGTTGTTGAAGACGTAGTGCAGCACGCAGGCGTTGGCGCCGCTGGCGACGATGGAGGTGTAGGCCGGCGCCTCGGCGCCGCCGCGGCGGAAGGCGGACAGCAGTTCCGCCTCGATCTCGTATTCGTGGCCGCCCGGCCGGGTGGCGCGCATCGCACGACGGTGCGCTTCGGTGGAAATCTCGGCAGCGCGGCGCATCAGGGCGAGTTCGTGGCCATCCTTGACCAGGCGCATCTCGTCCAGCCAGATGCGCGCGTCGACCATTTTGTTCGGCGCGTGCACACCGCTGCGCGCCTTGGCGCGCACCACGTTGAGCCAGCCCATCATCTGCGTATCCCAGGCCATGTCGCGGCCGATGAGGTAGGCCAGCAGCGGCTGGTTTTCGAGCAGTTTGGGCAACTCGGCATCCAGGGCGTCATAGGAAAAAGCTTCGTCGAAGGCGAAGACCTCGCGCGCCGCCGCCGGGCCGTAGCGGAAACCGTCCCAGATCTCCCGCTCTTCGTTACGCTCGCGACAGAACAGGATGTGTCGCGGCGCTTTGCCGCCCACCAGCACCACCACCGCTTCGGGCTCGTTGAACCCGGTCAGCCAGTAGAAATAGCTGTCATGCCGATAGGGATAGTGGGTGTCGCGGTTGCGCGGCACCTCCGGCGCAGTGGCGATGACCATCACGCCCTCGCCCATTTGCTCCAGAACCCGCTGGCGGCGGGCATAGTAAATTGCGGAATCAGGCTGCATGGTGCTGTTTCAGTTCCTCGTCCAGGGCGGTCAGGCGGGCCGGCGTGCCAACGTCTTCCCAGCGCCCGGCATAGTGTTCGCCGCTCGCGCGCCCGGCATCGATCGCCAGCCGCAGCAGCGGGGCCAACGGGGCTTTTTCGCCTGCCCGGGTATGGGCGAACAGCGCGCGGTGATAGACCCCGATGCCGGAAAAAGTGAAGCGCGCCGGGTGTGGCGTGAGCGGGATATCGGCGTTGGTCAGCCGGCCGCCCTCAAGCACGAAATCGCCCTGCGGATGGTGCGGCGGATTGTCGACCATCACCAGATGCGCCTGGTCGTTCCCGGCGGCCAGCCGCGCCATCGGCTCGGCCAGGCGACTGAAATCGTATTCGCAGTAGATGTCGCCGTTCACCACCGTAAAGGCCTCGTTTCCAATCAGCGGCAGCGCCGTGGCGATGCCACCTGCCGTTTCCAGCGCGCTGATTTCGCGCGAATACTCGATCGACACGCCGAATGCCGCGCCGTTCCCCAGCGCCGCCTCGATCTGCTCGCCGAGATGGGCATGGTTGATGACGATATGGCTGTAGCCCGCCGCGCGCAACCGCTCGATGTGCCAAACGAGGAGCGGCTTGCCGCCGACCGTCAGTAGGGGCTTGGGCGTGCGGTCGGTCAGCGGACGCATGCGCTCGCCGCGCCCGGCGGCGAGGATCATTGCGGTGAGGGGTTTTGCAGCGTTCAAAATGAAGACTTTTTCGAGCCGATCTAAAGCACAAATAATAATCGCAAACACCCAGTCATCACCGCCCTGGTTTTGACTTTCCGCCCCTCTCAGTCCCGCCGAAAACCGGGCCTTCCGGGTGGATCAGCGGCAAAGGTGTTTGAGCTCCGCTCACAAAAAACAAATTAAAACAGCAAAACGGGGCGAGTTCTTTGCCGCCCACCCGGCAGGCTCGGTTTTCGGGAATTCGGGGATGAGGGGGGTCGCCTTCTTTTGGTTACTTGATGAACATGCCTTGGCATGTTCATCCTCAAAGCAGCGGCGAGGCAAGCGAGGGAACCGAGCAACTAGCCGCCGGGCTACCCCCGGCCAACGGTCAGCAGTCCTGCGCGGGTTTCTTCATCAAAAGTGCTTCGCGCCAATCCACCCTGGATTGCTTCGTCGCTACGCGCCTCGCAATGACAATCCCCTAAAACGTATACCCCACCTGCGGCTGCCTGTCCTGCAGCGCATCCAGCAAAAACAGCAGCGGCTTGAGTTCGTCGTAGCGCTCGCAGACCTTGCGCAGGTAATGCATCACCAGCGGAATATCCTTCAGATAGCCGTCCTTGCCGTCGCGGTGATACAGCCGCGCGAAAATGCCGAGCACCTTGATGTGGCGCTGCGCGCCCATCCATTCGAAATCGCGCCAGAACGCGCCGAAGTCGTCAGGCACCGGCAGCCGGGCGGCGCGTGCCTTCTCCCAATAGCGGATCACCCAGTCGAGCTGCAGTTCCTCGTCCCACGGGATATAGGCGTCGCGGTAGATCGAGGCGAGGTCGTAGGTGATGGGGCCGTAGACGGCGTCCTGGAAATCGAGGATGCCGGGGTTGGGGTCGGAGACCATCAGGTTGCGCGAATGCCAGTCGCGGTGCACGTAGACCTGCGGCTGGGCAAGATTGTTGACCAGCAGGCGCTCGAACACGGTGTCGAGAACGGCTTTCTGGTCGTCCTTCATTTCGACGCCCAGGTGCTTCGCCACATACCACTCGGGAAACAGCATCAGCTCGCGGGTCAGCAGCGCACGATCATATTCGGGCAGCACGCCGGGGCGGCTCGCCTGCTGGATGCGGATCAGGGCGTCGTTCGACGCCAAATACAGCTCGCGTGCGGTGCTTTCGTTCAGAGCGGACAGATAAGTGGTGTTGCCCAGATCGGTCAGCAGCAGGAAGCCCTGATCCAGGTCCTGCGCCAGCACCTGGGGCACATGCACGCCGGCGTCTGCGAACAGCCGGGCGACGGCAATAAACGGCCGGCAATCCTCGTGCGCCGGGGGCGCGTCCATCACGATATAATCCCGGCCTTTGGCAGTGACGCGAAAATAACGGCGAAAACTGGCATCCGCCGACGCCGGGGCGATATCCAGCGAGTCGCCGCCCAACTGTCGGGCGGCCCAGTCCTGTAATGCTTGCAAACGTTCCACTGCCACGGCGCTCCGAATAACGAACTTCCGGATTTTACATCCTTGTCCATCCTGCCCGGCTTTGCGTTCGTCGTGTTGTTTCTGGCTGCAAGCCTGGCGGCAGCGGACGGACTCGGGCTGAAAATGGACGTCGAACTGAAAGGCTCGACGGTGGCCGGACAGGAAGGGCCCTTGTTCCTGATGGCTGACCGCATCGAATCGAACGTCCCCAACGTCATCGAAGCCAGCGGCCATGTCGAAGCCCGCCAGGCTGGACAGAATTTTTTCGCCAACTGGCTGCGCTACGACACTCGCCTCAATTCGGTCGAAGCCCGTGGCCAGGTGCGGATGGAACAGCCGGCGCTGCTGCTGGGCGGCGATTCGCTCAAGTTCAATCTCGACGATTACAGCGGCGAACTCACCCAGCCGGTGTATCAATTCACGGCCGAGCCGGGGCGGGGCGAAGCCGAGCACATCGAGTTCATCGACAAAACCCACTACAAGCTGAGCGACGCCACCTATACGACCTGCCCGGTCGACAACGACGACTGGTTCCTCAAGGTCGGCGAGCTCGACATCGACAAGACCCGCAACGTGGGCGTCGCGCGCAATGCCTCGCTGCAGTTTCTCGGCGTGCCCATCCTGTATACGCCGTGGCTGGATTTCCCGCTCGACAATCGGCGCAAGACCGGCATCCTGGCGCCGACGATCGGCACCACCGAGCGCAGCGGCCTTGATATTCTGGCGCCCTATTACCTCAACCTCGCCCCCAACTACGACGCCACCCTGTATCCGCGCCTCTTGTCTAAGCGCGGCGTGCAGTTGGGGGGTGAGTTCCGCTACCTGCTCGACAATTTCCGTGGCGAGAACCGCCTCGAATACCTGGCCAACGACAGGGAAGCCGACCGCTCACGCTGGAGCGCCACCCTGCAGAACGAATACCGACTGAACGCCAATACCAGCGCGGGCATGCTGTACAACCGCGTGTCCGATGACGATTATTTTCGCGACCTGTCCAACCTGATTTCCATTACTTCGCTCAGCCACCTCAACCGCGAAGCCTGGGTGACCACACAGCACGCCAACTGGAACGCCGAATTGCGCGCGCAAAGCTTCCAGACGCTGCAGGACTCCACCGCCGCCCCCATCCTCGAACCGTATGCGAGGCTGCCGCACGCCCGCCTAGGCGTGGCGCGCGCTTTCGACAACGGCCTGGAATTCAGGATGGAAAGCGAAGCCACGCGCTTCGCCCATCCCACCCTGACCGAAGGCACCCGGGTGCTGACCTACCCTACGCTGCGCCTGCCACTCACCAATTCGTTCGGCTTTCTCACGCCGCAAATCGGCTGGCACAGCAGCTATTACGCTCTGGACGACAGCGTGGCCGAGCAGCGTATTACGCGCAACGTGCCGATCTTCAGCCTCGACAGCGGCGTCACCTTCGATCGCCCGTTCAACTTTGCCGGTGTCGACTACGAGCAAACGCTGGAACCTCGCGTCTACTACGTCTTCGCGCCATTCCGCGAACAGAATGCGATCCCGGTATTCGACACGGCACTGCTGGATTTCAGTTATGCGCAGATGTTCACCGAGAACCAGTTCATCGGCGGCGACCGCATCAACGATGCCAACCAGTTGACGCTTGCGGTCACCAGCCGTTTCATCGAAGCGGGCAGCGGACTGGAACGATTGCAGGTCACCCTCGGCCAGCGCTACTACTTCAGCGAACAACGGGTCACCCTGCCCGGCGTGGCACCGCGCAGCAACAACGCCACCGACCTTCTTGCCGCCGTCAGCGGTCAGATCACGCGCGACTGGCGCGTCGACACCGCCTGGCAGTTCGACACCCAGAACGGCACCACCATCCGCCAGAACCTGGGCGCCTCCTACCGTCCTGGCCCGGGGCGCGCCTTGAACTTCGGCTATCGCTTCATCGACCAGTCCACCGAGCAGATCGATCTGTCCGGACAATGGCCGCTCGGCCAACGCTGGTACGGCATGTTCCGCTACAACTATTCGTTCCAGGATGACAAGCTGGTCGAAGGCCTGGCCGGGGTTGAATACAATGGCGGTTGCTGGGCGGTGCGCGCGGTATTCCAGCGTCTGGCCACCAAGGAAGACCAGTCCACCGATGCAATTTTCTTCCAGCTCGAGTTGAACGGCATGGGGCGAATTGGCTCCAACCCGCTCGACGTTTTAAAACAAAGTGTTCCCGGATACAGGACTAGCAATGAAATTCATCAAACGCCCTGAATGGTGCCGTCCCTACTGGATGTTGGCGCTGCTGATCGCTGCATCGGCCCTGCAGATGCCGGCGCACGCCCAGGTGCAGCCGCTCGACCACATCGTCGCCATCGTCAACGATGAAGTCATCACCCGCCAGGAGCTCACCCGGCGTTATCGGGAAGTGGTGCAAGGCCTGTCGCGGCAGAACACTCCGCTGCCTCCGCGCGACGTGCTGGAAAAACAACTGCTCGAGCGCATGGTGACCGAGTTGGCGTTGCAACAGCATGCCCGCAGCACTGGCATCCGCGTCGACCCAACGCAAATCGAACGCGCCCTGGAGCGCATTGCCGCGCAGAACAAACTCGACATGGCGGGCCTGGCAGCGGCACTGGAACGGGAAGGCCAAAGCCTGGAAAGCATGCGCAAAACGCTGCGCAATGAATTCCTGATCGCACGCGCGCGCGAACGCGACGTCGACAACCGTGTCACCGTCAGCGATGCAGAAATCGAGGGCTATCTGCAAACCCGTATCCAGCAGGGCGTGGAAACCGAATACAACTTCGCCCACATCCTGATCACCGTGCCGGAAAACGCCTCGCCCGAGCAAGTGCAGGCACGCCGTGCCCGCGCCGAGGATGTCCTCGCCCAGTTGGCCCAAGGGGCGGATTTTGCCCAGCTGTCGGCCAGTTATTCCGACGCCCCCAATGCCCTGCAGGGCGGCGACTTCGGCTGGCGCGCCAGCGGCAAGATGCCGGCACTGTTTGCCGAAGGCTTGAAGCCGCTGCGCCCGGGCCAGGTCTCGCCCCTGCTGAGAAGCGGCAACGGATTTCACATCCTCAAGCTCAACGACAAGCGCGGACTCGAGGCCACCCTCAGCGTCACCCAGACGCGCGCCCGCCACATCCTCATCAAGACCAATGAACTCACCTCGGAAGCTGACGCCCGCAACCGCCTGCTGCAACTGAAAGAGCGCATCGACAACGGTGTCAAATTCGACGAACTGGCGCGCCTGCATTCCGAAGACGGCAGTGCGGCCAAGGGCGGCGACCTCGGCTGGGTCAATCCCGGCGACACCGTGCCGGACTTCGAGAAGGCCATGGATGCGCTGAAACCCGGTGAAGTCAGCGGCCCCATCAAGTCGCCCTTCGGCTGGCACCTGATCCAGGTACTGGAACGCCGCGACCAGGACGTCACCCAGGAGCGCCAGAAATTTTTGGCGCGCCAGGCTATCCGCGAGCGCAAGGCCGAAGAGGCCTTCGAAGACTGGGTGCGGCAGATCCGCGATTCGGCCTACGTCGAACTGCGCCCGATCGACTGAGTTGAACCCGGCCTCGACGCTGCCCGTCCTCGCCCTCACCGCCGGTGAGCCAGCGGGAATCGGCCCCGATCTTTGCATCGCGCTTTCGCAGCAAATCCTGCCCTGTCGCCTGACGGTGCTGGGCGATGCCGACGTGTTGCGCGCGCGCGCCCAGCAACTCGGCCTCGCGGTCGAATTCGCCCGCGACGATGCCATCCCTCCGCATCAGGCCGGCAGGCTGCACCTGCGCCATATTCCGGTGGCTGCCCCCGTCCGCGCGGGCCTGCTGGATGCCGACAACAGCGCCCACGTCCTGTCGCTGCTCGATGCCGCGATCGAGGGCTGCCTGAGCGGCGCCTACCACGCCGTCGTCACCGCACCGGTGCACAAGGGCATCATCAACGACGCCGGCTTCGCCTTCACCGGCCACACCGAATACCTGGCCGACCATAGCGGTACGCCGCGCGTGGTGATGATGCTCGCTGGCGGCGGCTTGCGCGTCGCACTCGCCACCACCCATCTGCCGCTGCGCGAGGTGGCCGACGCCATCACGCCGGCGCTGCTCGACGAGGTGATTCGCATCCTGGTCGCCGATCTGCACAACAAATTCGGCATCGCCCGCCCGCGCATCCTGGTGGCCGGCCTCAATCCGCACGCCGGCGAATCGGGTCACCTGGGGCGCGAGGAAATCGATATCATCGAACCCGCGCTCGACCGCCTGCGCGGCGAGGGCATGGACCTCGTCGGCCCGCTGCCCGCCGATACCCTGTTTTCGCGCATCCGCCACGATCCGTGCGACGCCGTGCTGGCGATGTATCACGACCAGGGCCTGCCGGTGCTGAAGTACGCCAGCTTCGGCGCCGGCGTCAACATTACGCTCGGCCTGCCCTTCATCCGCACCTCGGTCGACCACGGCACCGCACTCGATCTGGCCGGCACCGGGCGGGCCGAAGTGGGGAGTTTGTTGAAGGCGATCGAGGTGGCGATGGAGATGGTGGGTCAGGGGTCAGGGGTCAGGGGTCAGGGGTCAGGGGTCAGGGAATAGCGTGATGCCGGCCATTCAAAACGCGGCGACAAGCCGCACAAAAAACCCTGAATCCTGATCCCTGAATCCTGACCCCTAAAAAATGCACACCCCGCGCAAACGCTTCGGCCAGAACTTCCTTATCGACGACGGCATCATCCATGCCATCGTCAACGCGGTGCATCCGCAGCCTGGAGAAACCGTGGTCGAGATCGGCCCCGGGCTCGGCGCGCTGACCCGGCCCCTGCTCGAACGCCTGCCGCATCTGCACGCGGTGGAGCTCGACCGCGACATCGTCGCGCGCCTGCAGCGCAGCTGGCCGCCCGAGCGACTCACCGTGCACAGCTGCGACGCCCTGAAATTCGATTTCGGCGCGCTGGGAAACGACCTGCGCATCATCGGCAACCTGCCCTACAACATTTCCACGCCGCTGCTGTTTCATTTGATGGAGTTTGCAGCGCACATCCGCGACATGACTTTCATGCTGCAAAAGGAAGTGGTCGAGCGCATGGTCGCCGAACCTTCCAGCGGCGATTACGGGCGGCTGACCATCATGCTGCAGCGCCGCTTCCATCTGGAATGGCTGCTCGATGTGCCGCCCACCGCCTTCAACCCGCCGCCCAAGGTCGACTCGGCCGTGGTGCGGCTCATCCCGAAAACGCCGGATGAAATCGTCGCGCTCGACGAAGCCCTGTTCGCACGCGTGGTCGCCGCCGCGTTTTCTCAGCGCCGCAAGACGCTGCGCAACACGCTGGGCAGTCTGATGAAACCGGACGATTTCGCCGCGATCGGGATCGACGCCGGCAAGCGCGCCGAGAATCTCGCCGTCGCTGACTACGAGGCCATCACCCGGCACCTCGCCAGCCAGCAGAAGCCCGCGGGATAAGTCTCAGTCGGCCAGGAAGGGATAGTCGGTGTAGCCCTTCTCTTCCCCCGTGTAGAGCCTGTCGTAATCGGGAGCATTGAGCGGCGCGCCGCGGCGGAAACGTTCGACCAGGTCCGGGTTGGCCAGCAGCAGGCGGCCGAAAGCGATCGCATCCGCTGCGCCAGAGGTCACGGCCTGTTGTGCCGTGGCGAGATCGTAGCCGTTGTTGCGAATGAAGTTGCCCGAATACAGCGCGCGCATGCGATCGTAGTCGAACGGAACCCATTGCTCTTGCGGTGCGCCGCCGGTGCCCTGCAACACGTCGAGGAAGGCCAGCTTCAGCGGATTCAGGTGCGTGACGACGTAATCGAACGTCTCCTGCGGGTGGTCGTCGCTGATGTCGTTAAAGGTAGTCACCGGCGACAGCCGCAGGCCGACACGATCGCTGCCGATGGCAGCGCACACCGCCTCCATGACTTCCAGCAGCAGGCGCGCGCGATTTTCAATGCTGCCGCCATAGGCATCGCTGCGCTGGTTGGTGGACGAGCGCAGGAACTGGTCCAGCAGATAGCCATTGCCGGCATGCACCTCCACCCCGTCAAACCCCGCCTCCATCGCATTGTGGGCAGCCTGCGCATAGTCGGCGATGAGACTGGGAATTTCCGACAGATCGAGCGCGCGCGGCGTGACGAAATCCTTCATCTCCTGCCCGGTGAACACTTGTCCGGCGGGGCGAATCGCCGACGGCGCGACCGGCAGCGCGCCGCCCGGCTGCAGGTCGGGATGCGAAATCCGTCCCACATGCCACAGCTGCAAGGCAATTTTGCCGCCGGCGCCGTGCACTGCCTCGGTGACGGGCATCCAGCCGGCGACCTGCTCGGGCGTATGAATGCCGGGCGTTCGCGGATAGCCATGACCCGCCGCGCAGATCGGCGACGCCTCGGTCAGGATCAAGCCGGCCGAAGCGCGCTGGCGATAGTATTCGGCGATCAGCGGAGTCGGCACGTTGCCGGCACCGGCACGGTTGCGCGTCAGGGAGGACATCACCACCCGGTTGGCCAGGTCGATGGCGCCGAAGCGCGCGGGGGAAAAGAGGTCGGTCATGTTGGCTTTCTTGAGTGGACTCGTCGAAGGGGGATTGGCTTGCAAGCAAGATGAGGCCGGATTCATGCAGACAAGTTCCAGAGCGGCGGGGGCGCAGCCGGTTTTCGTCCAAGGCTCTGCGCATCGGGTTTACTTGCGGGCGCGTACCTGGTGACAATTGCATCGGGTGTCGCAAATCGACCCCGTAAACCAGGACACGAAACATGATCGAGAACCCGAAACGCTTCAACCAGGCCTTGGCGCTGTTCGATGCCGCCAACGCGGAAGACCCCAACCAGGACGAAGGCCTGCCGAAGGAACTGCTCTACGGCCGGCGCATGTCGGACATGATCGCCCGCTTCGCCCCGGAGGCTTCCGAGGTGGCCCAGCTGGCCGTGCGTGCCCAGCACATCCAGCGCTGGAAGGTGCCGCGCAGTACCTACCCGATGAACAAGGAGGGCTACCACGCGTGGCGCACCGGACTGTACACCTTTCACGCGGACACCGCGGGCGAACTGATGCGCCAGGCCGGCTACGACGACGCGATGATCGAACGCGTGAAGAAAGCGGTAGGCAAGCGCGGCATCAAAAGCAACCCGGAAACGCAGCTGCTGGAAGACATCGCCGACCTCGTCTTCATCGAGCATTACATGCTGGCTTTTGCCCAGAGCAAGCCCGACTACGACGAAGAAAAGTGGCTGGAGATCATCCGCAAGACATGGAAGAAGATGTAGAAGCAGGCCCAGGCCTACGCCCTGTCCGGCAAGATCAAGCTACCGGAACCGCTGGTGCCGCTGATCACCAAGGCGATCAGTTAGTCTTGGGCGTGTTAACACGCCCTAACTACTCCGCCCACTCCTTGACCCAGCCCGCGGTGCCTTTCTGGATGAACTCGATCGGGTAGCCGTCGGGATCCTCGATGAAGGCAATCACCGTGCTGCCATGCGACATCGGCCCGGCCGGGCGCAGGATTTTGCCGCCCTTGGCCGCGGCTGCATCGCAGGCGGCATAGGCATCTTCGACCTCGATCGCAATGTGGCCGTAGCCGCTGCCGACCTCGTATTTGTCGACGCCCCAGTTGTAGGTCAGTTCCAGCACCGCCGCCTTGTCTTCGCTGTCGTAGCCGACGAAGGCAAGGGTGAACTTGCCGCCGGGATAGTCCTTGCGGCGCAGCAGCCGCATGCCGAGGACATTGGTGTAGAAATCGATCGAGCGGTCGAGATCGCCGACTCTGAGCATCGTGTGCAGTATTCGCATGACTTCAGACCTGAAAAAGCGTGGCACTCATTGTGCGCAATTCGGCGCGCCGTGCCAACGCATCCGGGCACAACGCCGCGACCTGCGCCCAGAAGCGCGGCGAGTGGTCGAGGTGAACCAGATGCGCCAGCTCGTGCGCAGCGACGTAGTCGATGACCGCGAGCGGCGCCTGCACCAGCCGCCAGTTGAGGCGGACATGGCCGCGCCGGGTGCAGCTGCCCCACTGCGTCTGCGCGTCGGACAGGGCGAAGCGACTTGGCGCACGCCCGAGCCTGCGGGCGATGCGCGCGAGCCGCCAGGCCAGCAGCCGTTCGGCCCGCGCGATGAGCCAGGCACGCACCACCGCGCTCACTGCCACGCCGGGCGGCGCATACACCCGCAGCGTATCGCCGTGGCGGCGTATCTCGTGGAACAGCGAAGGCCGGATATCGAGCGTCAGCCGGCGGCCCAGGTAATGCAATGCGTTGACAGGCTCCGCCTGCGGCGCGCGCGTCTGCAGGTGGGTCCAGGTGCGGCGCAGCCAGTCATGCTTTTGCAACACGAAGTGTTCGATTTCGGCACGCGGGGTCCAGCTCGGCGCATGGATGCGCACTTCGCGCGCGGTGACGGTCAGCCCGAGGGTGCGGCGGCGTCGCGAGCGGCGCAGCTGGTACGGGACGGCGGCGTCGCCGATCTGCAGGACGCCGCTATTGGTGTGCGGCAGCAGGGGGCAACCTCGCCATTTCGGCTTCGATCCAGGCCTCCACCGCGCGGGTGAGCTCGGCGGCGCTTTTGCCCGCGGTCTCGATCACCGGACCGATGCTGACGGTGATAGTGCCGGGGCGCTTGATGAAGGCGTTCTTCGGCCACACTTCGCCGGCGTTGTGCGCCACCGGCACGATGGGTGCGCCGGTTTCCGCCGCCAGCCAGCTGCCGCCGATGCCATAGCGGCCTTTCTCGCCGGGCGCCACGCGGGTGCCTTCCGGAAACACCAGCACCCAGAAGCCCTGCTCGAGCTTGTCACGTCCCTGGCTGACGATCTGCTTCAGGGCCTCGCGGCCGGCGCCGCGATCAATGGCGATAGGCGAGAGCATGCGGAACGCCCAGCCAAAAAAAGGTACCCTCAGCAATTCCTGCTTGATCACCGGCGACACCGGCGGAAACAGGAACAGGAAGGCCACCGTCTCCCAGGCCGACTGGTGCTTGGCGAGGATGATGGCCGGCTGCTGCGGCAGGTTCTCGGCGCCCCGCACCACATAGCGGATGCCGAGCACCCAGCGCGCCAGCCAGATCACGGTGTGGTTATAGCCGGTAATCAGCTGGTAGCGCGCGTGGGCCGAAAACGGAAAGCTCAGCATCGCAATCACGCTGAAAAAGATCGTCAGCGCGGTCTGCAGCACCAGGAAAATCAGCGAGCGAATCAGGCTCATGCCAGGGCCTTGAGCAGGGCATCGACCGCTTCGCCGAGGTCGGCAAACACCGGCGTGTTGGATGGCAGGCCACCGGCGGCCAGGGTTTTTTCACCCTTACCGGTTTTGACCAGTATCGGTCTCGCTCCCACCCGCTCCGCCGCCACCAAATCGCGCAGCGAATCGCCAATCACCGGCACCTCGCTGAGATCACGACCATAGCGCGCAGCGATTTCGTCGTACAGCCCCGACTTGGGCTTGCGGCATTCGCAATCCATTTCCGCCGCATGCGGGCAATAAAACACCGCCTCGATGCGCCCGCCCGCTTGCGCCGCTGCCTTGTGCATCTTGGCGTGGATGGCGTTGAGCGTCGCCATCTCGAACAGCCCGCGCGCGAGGCCGGATTGATTCGTCGCCACCACCACGCGCCAGCCCTCGCGCGTCAGGCGTGCAATCGCTTCCAGGCTGCCGGGTATGGGCTTCCATTCCTCCGGGCTCTTGATGAATTGGGCGGAGTCGAAGTTGATGACGCCGTCGCGGTCGAGAATGATGAGCTTCATGCGCGAAAGTTTACGCCGCCAGACGCGACAAGTCCGCAACCCGGTTCATCGTCTGGTGCAGCTGGTTCAGCAGCGCCAGACGGTTGGCCTTGAGGGCGGGATCGTCGGCGTTGACCATCACCTGGTCGAAGAAGGCATCGACCGTTGTCCTGAGCGCCGCCAGCATCTGCAAAGAGCCGGTGTAGTCGCCCGCGTCGAAGGCCGCATTCGCCCGCGGCGCGATTGCCGAGAGCGCGCTGAACAACTCGGATTCCGCCGCTTCGACGCAGCGTGCGGGGTCGGCCGCAGCCCCCACTTCGCCCTCGGCTTTCTTGAGGATATTGCCGACGCGCTTGTTGGCCGCGGCAAGACTCGGCGATTCCGGCAATTTCGCAAATTCGCGCACCGCACGGATACGCGCCACGACTTCATTCAAAGGCGGCATGTTGGCGAATACCGCTGCCACCGCCTCGGCCCCATACACGGGAGCAAGCTGGTTGGCGTTGCGCTCGTAGATGAAGAGCTTGAGTTCCTCGGCGACGTTGCCGCCGAGCACGCCGTCCGGGAAAACCGACTGGCCGAATTCGATCAAATCGTCGAGGTCCAGCGGCAACTTAGCCTTGTCCAGCGCGAACAGCGCGCCCAGCAACTGGAAGGACTTGATGATCGACAACGCGTGGCGGCGCAGCGCGAACGGATCCTTGTCGCCCGTGGGCTTGAGGCCGATGCCCCAGATGCCGACCAGGGTTTCCATGCGATCAGCGATCTGCAGCACTTCGCTGACGAGATTGGTCACCGCTTCGGTCTCGTCGCGGCGCACCCGATACTGGTCGGCGATCGCCTGCGCAACCGCCTCGTCCTCGCCGTCGTGGCGCGCGTAGTAACCGCCCATGATGCCCTGCAGCTCCGGGAACTCGCCGACCATGTCGGTCAGCAGGTCGGCCTTGGCGAGCAGCGCGGCGCGGTCCGCCAGCGCGACGTCCGCGCCCACCTTCCCGGCCACCCAGCGGGCGATCGCGCGCACACGCTCGACGCGCTCGCCTTGGCTGCCGAGCTTGTTGTGGTACACCACCCTGGCGAGCCCCGGCACGCGCGATTCCAGCGTCTTCTTGCGGTCCTGGTCGAAAAAGAACTTGGCGTCGGCGAGCCGTGGACGCACCACCCGCTCGTTGCCCTGGATCACCGCCGAGGCATCGTCGGGCGAAATGTTGGAGACGATAAGGAAGCGATGGGTCAGCTTCCCGCGCTTGTCCAGCAGCGGAAAATACTTCTGGTTCGCCTTCATGGTGAGAATCAGGCATTCCTGCGGCACATCGAGGAAGGCTTCCTCGAACTGGCCGAGCAACACATTGGGCCGCTCGACCAGTGCGGCGACTTCGTCCAGCAGCGCATCGTCCTCGATCGGCGTGAGGCCCAGCGGCGCGGCGGCGGCCTGCAACTGACGCACGATCTCGGCACGGCGCACGGCGAAGCTCGCGATCACCGCGCCCTCGTCCTGCATCTGCTGCGCATAGCTGTCGGCATGCCGGATCGACACCTGGCTGACCTTCGCCTCGAAGCGATGGCCCTGTGTTTCGCGCCCGGCATCAAGGCCGAGCACCGACACCGGCACGATATCGGCGCCGTGCAGCGCAACCAGCCCATGCACCGGCCGCACGAAGTTGACCGTGCTCCAGCCGTCGGCCAATTGATAGGTCATCACCTTCGGGATCGGCAGCTTGGCCATTGCATCCTGAAGTGCGCCTTCCAGTCCGACCTGCAAGCTTGTCCCCTTTGCCATCGAACGCCAAAAAATTGCCTCTGCCTTGCCGTCATTGGCAACGTAGAGTTGATCAGGCCCATCTACTGCGTCGGGCCAGCGCTCGACCAAATCGGCACATCCGACTTTCGCAGCGCTTTTCTTAAATGCTTCCGTGGGCCTACCGTTTGCATCCAAGGCAACGGAGACCGGCATCAGCTTCTTCTTGATTTCCTGGTCAGGTGCCTTTGCGAAGACATTGCAAACATGCACAGCCAAGCGTCGAGGTGAAGCAAAGGAAGTCGCTTTCTGGTCTGAGCCGACAAGCCCTCTGGACTGGAGGCCCTCAAACAGCTCTTTTGAGAAACTCTCGCCCAGCTTCTTCAGCGCCTTCGGCGGCAGCTCCTCGACGAAAAGTTCGACCAGCAGGTTTTGCGCACTCATGCGGCCTCCTTCTTCGCCAGCATGGCCTGCACTTCTTCCGCCCACGCGCGCGGCGCCATCGGGAAGCCGAGCCGCGCGCGGCTGTCGAGATAGCTCTTCGCCACCGCACGCGCCAGATTGCGGATGCGGCCGATATAGGCCGCGCGCTCGGTCACAGAAATCGCGCCGCGTGCGTCGAGCAGGTTGAAGGTGTGGGCGGCTTTCAGCACCTGTTCATAGGCCGGCAGCGCGAGCTGTGCGGCCATCAATTCCTGCGCCTTCTTTTCGTGCGCGCCGAAGGCCGTTAGCAGGAAATCGACGTCGCTGTGCTCGAAGTTGTAGGTCGACTGCTCGACCTCGTTCTGGTGATAGACGTCGCGGTAGGTCAGCCCCTCGGTCCAGACGAGGTCGTACACGCTCTCCACACCCTGCAGGTACATCGCCAGGCGCTCGAGGCCGTAGGTGATTTCGCCGGTGATCGGCTTGCAGTCGATGCCACCGACCTGCTGGAAATAGGTGAACTGGGTGACCTCCATGCCGTTCAGCCACACTTCCCAGCCCAGCCCCCAGGCGCCGAGCGTGGGGTTTTCCCAGTCGTCCTCGACGAAGCGCACGTCGTTTTTTTTCAGGTCGAACCCCAGCGCCTCGAGCGAGCCGAGATACAACTCCAAAATGTCGGCGGGTGCCGGCTTCAGCACCACCTGGAACTGGTAGTAATGCTGCAGTCGATTGGGGTTGTCGCCGTAGCGACCGTCCTTCGGCCGGCGGCTCGGCTGCACGTAGGCGGCCTTCCACGGCTCAGGGCCGAGCGCACGCAGAAAGGTCGCGGTGTGCGAGGTGCCGGCGCCGACTTCCATGTCGTAGGGCTGCAGAAGCGCGCAACCGCGCTCGGCCCAGTAGCGTTGCAGGGTGAGGAGGGTGTCCTGAAAGGTGGGTTTCACGGGGGATTTGCGGCTTTTCGGGAAAGGCGCATTTTAACGTGGTTGGGATTGGTTTCGTTGCTGGTTGTCGTGTGGGATGTCGCTTGACTACTGACCGTTGGCCGGGGGTAGCCCGGCAGCTAGTTACTTTCTTTTGCTTCGCCAAAAGAAAGTAACCCAAGAAAAGGCGACCCCACTCATCCCCGAAACCCCGGAAATCGAGCCTGCCGGGCGGGCGGCAAAGAACTCGCCCCGCTGTTGTAGATATTCGGAGGTGAGCGGGGCTCAAACACCTTTGCCGCTGATCCGCCCGGCAGACTCAATTTCCGGCGGGA
>Ga0208244_100418_pt1 | contig 42383 bp, 40 predicted proteins | sample SubbioCR12Aug_5A_FD_184828 | JGI IMG/M metagenome (GOLD analysis project Ga0208244, IMG submission 184828) | Serpentinite rock and fluid subsurface biosphere microbial communities from McLaughlin Reserve, California, USA - CR12Aug_5A (SPAdes) | ecosystem: Environmental > Terrestrial > Deep...
CCATTCAGAGCCTGCTGGGTACCGCCAGGCTCAACGGCCTGGATCCTCATGCCTGGCTGAAGGATACGCTGGAGAAATTGCCGGCTTGGCCCAATAGCCGGATTGATGAGTTGCTGCCGCTGAGGGCAACATTACCGTAAATCCTGCTGCTGTTGGGGTGGGGCGGTTGGACGCTTACGGTCGCGATCGCACACGACCCGCACCCGCCCGGCCTCTTCGTCAAACAAAACCTTCTTGATCACTTGCCCCTCAAGCCCCAAAATCTTCGCCGGGATGACCGCCCCCATATGCCGTATCTGCTCGCGTCGTTAGAAAACCGTGTAGATACAGCATTTCAGGGGTGCCGGTCATCCCATTTCTTCCGTAGGATTTACCGGAAGAGCCTTATTGTCGCTATGCATCGCCCGGCCTCACGGCCGGGCGCGGATTGAAACTTACCTGCCCGGCGATGCGCGACCGTGATGGCGTGCATCGCCCGGCCTCACGGCCGGGCGCGGATTGAAACTGCCATTCCTCGAACGTGGCGCTGATTTTGCCTTTAGGCATCGCCCGGCCTCACGGCCGGGCGCGGATTGAAACTGCCCAGCGACCAGCCCGGTCGTGCTGACGATGTCGCATCGCCCGGCCTCACGGCCGGGCGCGGATTGAAACGAGTTGTTCGACCTGATGAAAGAAACCAATACCGCGGCATCGCCCGGCCTCACGGCCGGGCGCGGATTGAAACAATACCCCTGCCCACAATAGCTTGAATCCCCCGCCCTCCGCGGCGGATAATGCAGCATTGCGCCGGACCAGCCTATTTTGGAAACCTACATCCTCATCCTCATTTCCACGGTGTTCGTGAACAACATCGTGATGGCCAAGATTCTTGGCCTGTGCCCGTTCATGGGGGTATCGAAGCGTCTGGAAACTTCAATCAGCATGGGGTTGGCGACGACTTTCGTGCTGGCGCTGGCGTCCGGCGCGAGTTACCTCATCAACGAATATCTACTGGGCACGGAGCTGTTCTACCTGCGCACGCTGTCGTTCATCGTGGTGATCGCCGGGATCGTGCAGTTCACCGAGATGTTCATCCGCAAGACCAGCCCGGTGCTGTACCAGGTGCTGGGCATCTATCTGCCGCTGATCACGACCAACTGCGCGGTGCTGGGGATTCCCCTGCTCAACGTGCAGGCGCAGCACGGCTTTGTCGAATCGCTGTTTTTCGGCGCCGGCGGGGCGATCGGCTTTTCCCTGGTGCTGATCCTGTTTGCCGGCATCCGAGAGCGGCTTGATACCTGCGACGTGCCGTCCCCGTTCAAGGGCACCAGCATCGCGATGATCACCGCCGGGTTGATGTCGCTGGCCTTCATGGGCTTCTCGGGACTCGTCAAATAATGATCGCCGCCATTCTGGTGATGGTCGGCCTGGCCGTGGCCATCGGCCTGGTGCTCGGCTGGTCGGCGATCCGCTTCAAGGTGGAGGGCAATCCGCTGGCGGAAAAGATCGACGCCATCCTGCCGCAGACGCAGTGCGGCCAGTGCGGCTTTCCCGGCTGCCGCCCCTATGCCGAGGCGATCGCCCGCGGCGAGGCCGAGATCAACCAGTGCCCGCCGGGCGGCGAGGAAGGCGTGAAGAAACTCGCCGAGCTGCTGGGCGTGGAACCCAAGCCGCTCGACGAAACCCACGGTACGCCGAAGCCGAAATCGGTGGCCTTCATCGACGAGCAGCTCTGCATCGGCTGCACCCTGTGCATCCAGGCCTGTCCGGTCGACGCCATCGTCGGCGCGGCCAAGCAGATGCACACCATCGTCGCCGCCGAATGCACCGGCTGCGAACTGTGCGTGGCGCCGTGCCCGGTCGACTGCATTTCGATGGTGCCGATCGCCGAGGATCTGCCGCACTGGAAGTGGAAGTATCCGGTGATCGAGCTGAAGCGCGTCGCATGAGCCGCAAACTGTTCAAATTCAAGGGCGGCGTGCATCTGCCCGAACACAAGGCGGAATCGAATGCGCGTCCGATCCATGCCGCGCCGCTGCCGGGGAAACTGGTCATCCCGCTGCGCCAGCACATCGGCAATCCGGCCAAGCCGGTGGTCGAGGTGGGCGAGCGCGTGCTGAAAGGCCAGATGATCGGTGCGGCGGACGGCTATATTTCCGCCGCCGTCCATGCGTCGAGTTCCGGCATCGTCACGGCAATTGGCCCGGCCGCCGTGCCGCATATCTCCGGCCTGCCCGATCTGTGCATCACCCTCTCGACCGACGGCCGCGACGAATGGATCGCCCACGCGCCGCTCGATTACCAGGCGATGGCGGCTGCCGATCTGCGCATGAAACTGCGCGACATGGGCATTGCCGGCCTCGGCGGCGCGGTGTTCCCCAGCGCGGTCAAGCTCGACCCCGGCGCCGCGCATTCCTGCCCCACGCTCATCATCAACGGCGCCGAATGCGAGCCGTGGATCACCTGCGACGACATGCTGATGCGCAACCGTGCCGGCGAAATCCTGCAGGGGGTGGCGGTGATGCGCCACCTGCTGGGCAGCACGGAAATCCTGGTCGGCATCGAGGACAACAAGCCCGAAGCGCTGGCTTCAATGCGCGCCGCTGCCGCGGCGCTGGACTTCACGGTGGAAGTGGTGGCGGTGCCGACGATCTATCCCGCCGGCGGCGCCAAGCAGCTGATCGAGACCCTGACCGGCAAGCAGGTCCCCTCCGGCAAGCTGTCCACCGACATCGGCATCCAGGTGTTCAACGTCGGCACCGCCTACGCGCTGGCGTGCGCGGTGCACCACGGCGAGCCGCTGATTTCGCGCCTGGTCACCGTCACCGGCCACGTGCTGCGCCCGCAGAATGTCGAGGTGCTGATCGGCACCCCGATGCGCACGCTGATCGCGCTGGCGGGCGAGCGCGGCGGCAGCACCGGCGTGCTGATGGGCGGGCCGATGATGGGCATGCCGATGCCCGACCTGGAGGTGCCGGTGGTCAAGGCCACCAACTGCATCCTGGTGAAGTCGAACGCGCTGTTCCCGCCGCTGCCCAAAGCGCTGCCGTGCATTCGCTGCACCCGCTGCGCCGACGTCTGCCCGGCCGCGCTGCAGCCGCAGGAGCTGTTCCGCTTCGCCAAGGCGGGCGACTTCGGGCGCGCGCAGGAGTACCACCTGTTCGACTGCATCGAATGCGGCTGCTGCAGCTATGTGTGCCCCAGCCATATCCCGCTGGTCGATTTCTACCGCTACGCCAAGAGCGAGATCTGGGCGCGCGAGAAGGACAAGCGCGCCGCCGACCTGGCGCGCGAACGTCACGAATTCCGCGAATTCAGGCTGGCGCGCGAGAAGAAGGAAAAGGCCGAGAAGCTCGCCGCCAAGGCGCAGGTCAAGCGCGCCGAACTCGCTGCAGCGCCTGCATCCGAGGGGGCTGCCGTCCCCAGCGAAGCCGACGCCAAGAAGGCGCTGATCGCCGCTGCACTGGCGCGCGCGCAGGCGAAAAAGGCCGAAGCCGCGCCGAAGAACACCGACCACCTGCCGCCCGGCACGCAGCGCGAGATCGAGGAAATCGAGGCGCGCCGGGCTAAAATCCGCGAGCTGGCGCGCCAGCCGCTGGAATCCGAAGAGAAGAAACCCTGATGCCATCCCCTTTCATCCTCGACCGCAGCAGCGTCACCCAGGTCATGGCCTGGGTGCTGGCCGCCCTGCTTCCCGGCGTTGCGGCGTACGTCTGGCTGTTCGGGCCGGCCATCCTGGTCACCCTGGCGCTCGCCACCGTCACCGCGCTGGCGGCCGAGGCGGCGATGCTGAAGGCGCGCGGCTATCCGGCCAGGCCCTTCCTCACCGACTTGAGCGCCATCGTCACCGCCTGGCTGCTGGCGCTGTCGCTGCCCGCGCTGGCGCCGTGGTGGCTGATCGTCACCGGCACGCTGTTCGCCATCGTGGTCGCCAAGCACCTGTACGGCGGACTGGGGCAGAACATCTTCAATCCGGCGATGGTCGGCTATGCGGTGCTGATCGTGTCGTTCCCGGTGCAGATGACGCAATGGCCCGGGCCGCTTGCGCTCACGGAGACGCCCCTCACGCTGGCGCAAAGCGCGACGGTGATATTTGGCGGCGGCGTGCCGAAAGCCACCCTCGACGCGGTGACCATGGCCACGCCGCTGGATGCGCTGCGAACCGGCCTGCTGCAGCAACTGACGGTGGACGAGATCATGACGCAGCCGGTCTTCGGCCAGTTCGGCGGCGTCGGTTTCGAATGGCTGGCCGCGGCGTTTCTGCTCGGCGGACTGCTGCTGTGGGCGCTGCGCATCATCAGCTGGCAGGTGCCGCTGGCGTTTCTCGCCGGCATCTGGCTCGCCGCCGGCTTCCTGCACTTCTTCGACGCCGGCCGCTTCGGCGCGCCGTGGTTCCACCTGTTCGCGCCGTCGGTGATGCTGGGCGCCTTCTTCATCGCCACCGACCCGGTGTCGGGCGCGACGACGCCGCGCGGCAAGCTGATTTTCGGCTTCGGCGCGGGCCTGCTCACCATCGTCATCCGCACCTGGGGCGGCTACCCGGACGGAGTGGCGTTCGCGATCCTGCTGATGAACCTCTCCGTGCCGCTGATCGACCAGTACACCCAGCCGCGCGTCTACGGCACCGGCGGCCGCGGCAAGGAACCCCCGGCGTGATTTCGCAGATCAAGGCCGCCGGCCGCAACGCCCTGCGCACCGGGACGATCCTGTTCGCCTTCGCGGTCGTCGCCACCGCGCTGCTGGCCTTCACCTTCGCCCGCACCCACCCCACCATCGAGCGCAGCCAGCAGGCCGAGAAACTGGCGCTGCTGAGCCAGGTGTTGCCAGCCGCGCTGTACGACAACGACCTGCTCGCCAGCCAGCAAAGCGTGCCGCCCGACGACCTGCTGGGAACGCGCCAGCCGTCCGCGCTGTGGGTCGCCCGACGCGACGGCGCCGTCACCGCCGTGGTGCTGGAAGCCATCGCGCCCGATGGCTATGGCGGCAACATCCACCTGGTGGTCGGAATCGATACAAGCGGCGCCCTCACCGGCGTGCGCGTCACCGCGCACCGCGAAACGCCCGGGCTGGGCGACTACATCGTCCGCAACAAAAGCGCATGGATCGAGCAGTTTGTCGGCAAGTCGCTGACCGCGCCAGAAGCCAAATACTGGAAGGTTGCCAAGGACGGCGGCCGCTTCGACGCCCGCGCCGGCGCCACCATCACGCCGCGCGCCGTGGTCAGGGCGGTGCGCGGCGCACTGGACTATTTCGCCCGCAACCGCGCCGCGCTGCTGGCCGAAGATGAAACGCCCGACGCCGCACCCAACAAGGAAACGCCGCCATGACCCCGCAGGAATTCCGCACGATTTTTCACAACGGCCTGTCGAAGCAGAACGCCGGCCTGGTGCAGCTGCTGGGGCTGTGCCCGCTGCTCGCCATCAGCACCACCGTGGTCAACGCGCTGTCGCTGGGACTGGCGACGATGCTGGTGATGGCGTCCGCCAGCGGCGCGGTGTCAGGCGTGCGCCATTTCATCCCGCACGAAATCCGCATCCCGGTGTTTGTGCTGGTCATCGCTTCGCTGGTCACGGTGATCGATCTGCTGATGAACGCGTTTGTGCATCCGCTGTATCTGGTGCTGGGGATTTTTATTCCTCTCATCACCACCAACTGCATCGTGCTGGCGCGCGCCGATGCCTTCGCCTCGAAGAACCGCCCCCTGCACAGCGTGGTCGACGCCATCGCGATGGGCCTTGGCCTGACGACGGTGCTAGTGGTGCTGGGCGGCGTGCGCGAACTCGCCGGCCAGGGCACGCTGCTGTCCGGCATCGACCTGGTCTTCGGCGAGGAATCCAAACAATTCGTGCTGCATGTGCTGCCCGATTACCAGGGCTTCCTGCTCGCCATCCTGCCGCCCGGCGCCTTTATCGCACTGGGCCTGTTGATCGCCGCGCACAACTGGCGGAAGGCCCGCGCCGAGCGGCGCGTCCCGATTGCCGCGCCAATGCCGGCATGAAGCCGCCGCTGAAAAGGCGCGTGCCGAAGCCGCGCAATCCGTATGTTCCGCTGGCGCTTTCCCGCCGCGCCGGCGAGCACGAAAAATCGGCCGATGCCAAACGCCGGGCCGAAAAGCAGGCATTGAAAAAGCGCCTCGCCGAACAGTGATGTCGCGACGATGAATGCCATAAAACGACGCGAAATCTTCACCCGCTTCCGCGCCGCCAACCCCCATCCCGCCACCGAGCTCGAATACCGCACGCCGTTCGAGCTACTGGTGGCGGTGGTGCTGTCGGCGCAATCCACCGACAAGGGGGTCAACCTGGCCACCCGCAGGCTGTTCCCGGTCGCCCGCACGCCCGAAGCCCTCTATGCGCTGGGCGAAGCGGGGCTCGCCGAGTTCATCATGACCATCGGGCTCTACAAGAGCAAGGCCCGCCACCTCATCGCCGCCTGCCGGATGCTGATCGAGCGGCACGGCAGCCAGGTGCCCGCCGATCGCGCCGCGCTCGAGGCCCTGCCCGGCGTCGGGCGCAAGACCGCGAACGTGATTCTGAACACCGCGTTCGGCCAGCCCACCATGGCGGTCGATACCCATATCTTCCGCGTCGCCAACCGCACCGGCCTTGCCCCCGGCAAGACCGTGCTGGAGGTGGAAAAGAAGCTGGTGAAGACCATCCCGGACGAATTCCGCATCGACGCCCATCACTGGCTGATCCTGCACGGGCGCTACGTGTGCCAGGCCAGGAAGCCGAAATGTCCAGAGTGCATCATCGCGGACCTGTGCGAGTACAAGAACAAAACCCTGCCGTCCGTCCCGCCTCCGCCCAGCAGGCGCGCGAGCCCCGGCCCCAAGCCGATTAACCCGGTAAAAAGCGGTTAACCACAGAGGCACAGAGACACAGAGTTGAAAAACAAGGAAAAAGTCCCGCGGCGGTCGTTCACCGGTCGGGGACGGCATGTCTTCCTTTTCTTCTCTGTGCCTCTGTGCCTCTGTGCCTCTGTGGTGAATGAACTGAGGTTTTCAAGATTAATGTTTAATCCCAGCCGCGACCAGGTTCGCCAGTTCTTCTTCGACGTGTGGGCGAAATACCGTGCGGGCCAGCCGCTGACGGGCGCGGAGCAGCCGGCGCTCGAGGTCGTGCTGGCGCATCCGGAATACCACGCCCTGCTCGATCAGCCCGATCGTTACATCGAGCGGGACTACCTGCCGGAATCCGGCGAGACCAACCCCTTCCTACATTTGTCGATCCACCTGGCGATCAACGAGCAGTTGTCGGTCGACCAGCCGCCCGGAATCCGCGACCGCTATCAGCGCCTGCTGAAGCAGCATGGCGACGCGATGGACGCCCAGCACGCAGTGATGGACTGCCTGGCCGAGATGATCTGGCAGGTGCAGCGCCATCGGACGGCGTTCGATCCGGCGGCCTACCTGCACTGCCTCGACCTCAAGCTCGGCGAGCCCTGAGCGGACGGGCGGCGCCCGGCGCCGGCCGACTTCATTTTGTCGGAGTTCTGCCGTTATCCTGATGAACGCATGACATTGGCTGCCTCGCAGCATCCACTGTCTGCATGCCCCCTGCGGTCCTTGATCGGCCCGGCGGGAACACCACCTCCGTAAATAACAGTAGCGCATTCGCTTCATCGAAACAGGTTGATTGATGGCACAGCTCGAACAACTCAAACTCAGCGCTCAGTTGCCCACGCCCCGGGGGGTCGCGCTTGCGATCCTTGAGATATCCCAGCGCGAAAATGCGACGCTGGAAGCCATTGCACGGGTGGTGCAGACCGATCCCGCGCTATCCGGGCGGCTGATCAAACTGGCCAACTCCGCTTCGTATATTTCACGTCCGGTGGTATCGGTACAGGACGTCGTCGCGCGCCTGGGCATGGCGACGGTGCGCCACCTGGCGTTGGGGTTTTCGCTGGTGGACCACTACCGCAGCGGCGCCTGCCAGGCATTTGATTATCAGCGGTACTGGTCGCACTCGCTGCTGATGGCACTCGGCATGCAGGCCCTCGGGCGGCGGGTGCACGTGGCAGATGCGGACGAACTGTTTGTCTGCGGCCTGCTGGCACAGGTGGGCCAACTGGCGCTGGCAACAGCGTACCCCGATGAGTACAGCGCGGTCCTGATGGCGCATCATGCCGATCCCGCGCAAGCAATCATCGTCCAGGAGCGCGCCCGTCTTGAAACCGACCATATCGAACTTGGCATCGTCATGATGTCGGACTGGGGCATGCCCAAGATATTCACCGGGCCGATCACCCACTACGAATATCCGGATAAGCCGAGCCACCCCCTGGATTCGCGGTCCAACAGTTTGATGCTGATGCTGCGATTGTCGCATCGACTGGCCGATCTCGGGCTGGCCAATGCCGACCTGCACCCGAAGCTGGCGCAGGAATGGGTTACGCTGGCAAAGGAGCTCGACATTTCGCAGGAAGATGCCGGGCGCTTTATCGACGAAGTCATGGCCAGCTGGCGGGAATGGAGCGAACTGCTGAAGATTCCGGCGACTGCGCTGCCGTCGTTTGCTGAAATCTGCCACGGCCATCACGAGGCCGAGGCAGAAACGAAGGAAGGCGACATCCCGCTGCGCATCGTGGTGGCGGACGGCAATGCCATCAACCGCCGCAAAACCATGGCGCTGCTGGCCGAGGACAGCGAGCACACCGTGTATCCGGCCAAAAACGGCAACGCCGCGCTGGCGCTGGCGATGGAGGTGCTGCCCCACGTCATCGTCGCGCATGTCGACCTGCCGCTGCTCGACGGCCTGGAGCTGTGCCAGGCCCTGCGCGCAACCGACGAAGGCCGCCGCATACATATCCTGCTGACGGCCGACGCGCACGGCGAGGAACAGCTGACCCGCGCCTACGAGGCGGGCGCCGACGGCTACGTGCCCAGCGCCATCAGCGCCAAGGGGCTGCGCACCCGGCTATGCGCAGCCCAGCGACTGATGCAACTGCAGACCGCCTGGGAAAAAGACCGCATGCAGCTGCGCCAGATTGCAGCCGAGCTGGCCGTGGCCAACCGGCGGCTGGCCACCGCCGCGCTCACCGACCTGCTGACCGGGCTGCCCAACCGCCGCTCGGCCATGGACCAGCTCGAACAGGCCTGGAGCGCCGCTTCACGCTCCGGCCTGCCGCTTTCGGTGATGGTGGTCGACATCGATCACTTCAAGCAGATCAACGACAGCCACGGCCACGCCACCGGCGACCTGGTGCTGCGCGAGGCTGCGGCCATCCTGCGCGCATCGGCACGCCGCGAAGACAGCGTCTGCCGCATCGGCGGCGAGGAATTCCTGGTCATCTGCCCCAACACCGACCTCAAATCCGCGATGCTTTCAGCCGAACGCCTGCGCGCGAGCCTGGGCGCCAAACGGATGACCATCGGACAGACCATCGGACAAACGGAAAAAGCCCTCACCGTCAGCATCGGCGTGGCTACGCGCGAATCCGGCACCGTCGACATGGACGTGCTGGTGAGCCTGGCCGACCAGGCGCTGTATGCGGCCAAGGCGGCCGGCCGCAACCAGACCTGCACCCTGCAGCAAAGCCTGTTCTCTTGATCCTGGAAAAAACCGATTCACCACGGAGGCACAGAGGCACAGAGTTGAAAAAAAGAACAAGTCCTGTGACCGTCATTCACTGGTTCGGGTGGCAGGTCTTTCTGCCACCGATTGTTTTCTCTGTGCCTCTGTGCCTCCGTGGTGAATGAACTAAGGTTTTCAAGTTGATTCTGAGCGCGCTACAGCGCGCGTGAAATCTTCCGCACCGCATCGTCCTCGGGATGCGGCTCGATGCGGAAGCCCAGCGCTTCCACCAGCTTCAGCATGGGGCGGTTGGCTTTCAGCACTTCGCCTTCCATCACCTTCAGCCCCCTGCCGCGCGCCACGTCCATCAGCACATCCATCAGCTTGTGGCCGATGCCCTGCTTCTGCCACTGGTCGTTGACCACCAGCGCGAATTCGCAGGTCTCGCCATCCGGGTTGATGGCGTAGCGCGCCACGCCGAGTTCCACGTCCTGGCCATCGACCCGGGTCAGCGCCAGCAGCGCCATCTCGCGCGTGTAGTCGATCTGGGTCAGGCGCGCCAGTGCAACCGGGGACAGTTCGCTCACCGCGTCCATGAAACGGAAGTATTTCGATTCCGCGGACAGGCTCTTCACGAAGCCCTGGGTCAGCTCGGCATCCTCGGGGCGAATCGGCCGGATGACGACGTCGTGGCCGCTCGGCAATTGCCAGTGCGTCACCAGATGCGTCGGATAGGGGTGGATCGCCATGTGGCCGTAGCGGTCGGCCTGCGGCACGCGCGGCGCGATGATGATGCGCGCATCCAGCGCCAGTGCGCCGTGCTCGTCCACCAAGAGCGGGTTGATGTCGAGCTCGGCCAGCCAGGGCAGTTCGCACACCATTTCCGACAGGCGCAGCAGCACGTTCTCCAGCGCGGCCATGTCGACCGGGGGGCGGTTGCGGAACGGCCCCAGCAAGGTGGCGACGCGGGTGCGCTGGATCAGGTCGCGCGCCAGCAAGTGGTTGAGCGGCGGCAGCGTCACCGCGCGGTCCTGGAAGGCTTCGACATCGACGCCGCCGGCGCCGAACACGATCACCGGGCCCAGCACCGGATCGGACGTCATCCCCAGCAGCACCTCGCGCGCGTGCAGGCGCGCCACCATCGGCTCGATGACGATGCCTTCGAGGATGGCGTCGGGACGCAGGCGCTTGATGTCGGCGAGCATCTCGCCGAAGGCGGAGCGCACCGCCTGACCGCTCGACAAGCCGAGGCGCACGCCGTTGACGTCGGACTTGTGGGTGATGTCCGGCGAATTGATTTTCATCACCACCGGGAAGCCCATCTGCTGCGCCAGCAGCATCGCTTCCATCGGATCGCGCGCGATCAGGGTCTGCGCGATCGGGATGTGGAAGGCCGCCAGCAGCGCCTTCGACTCCACCTCGTTCAGCAGATGGCGGCCGTGCGCGAGCGCGCTCTCGATGATCAGGCGCGCGCCTTCGACATCCGGCGCGGCCTGGTGCGACAGTGGCCCCGGCGTCTGCATCAGCAGGCGCTGGTTTTCGTAGAAGGCCGAGAGGAAGGAGAACACCTCGACCGCCGGTTCCGGCGTGGTGAAGTAGGGAATCCCGGCTTGCTTGAACAGGCGCCGGCCCTCGTGCACCTGGGCCTCGCCCATCCAGCAGGTCAGCACCGGCTTGCTCGAGGCCTTCGCCACCTCGATCACGGCCTCGGCCACCTCGGTCGGCCGCGTCATCGCCTGCGGCGTCAGCATCGCCAGCACGCCGTCGACGTTGTCGTCGGCGAGGCAGGCGGCCACCGCCGCGCGATAGCGCTCGGCGGTGGCGTCGCCGATGATGTCGAGCGGATTGGCCTGCGACCAGTTGGCCGGCAGCACGGCGTTGAGCGTTTCGAGTGTAGCCGGCGACAGCTCGGCCATGCGCACCCCCATGTCGATGGCGAGGTCGGTCGCCATCACGCCGGGGCCGCCGCCGTTGGTGACGATGGCCAAGCGGTTGCCGCTGGGCTTGATGTGGGTGGACAGCGCGCGTGCCGAGGCGAACAGCTGCAGGATGGTGTTGACCCGCACCACGCCGGCGCGCCGCACCAGCGCGTCGAACACCGCGTCCGATCCGACCAGCGCGCCGGTGTGCGACTGCACCGCTTTCGACCCGGCCTCGTGGCGCCCCACCTTGACCATGACGACGGGCTTGAAGCGGGAGATCGCGCGCAATGCGCTCATGAATCGGCGCGCGTCGCGTATGCCCTCGATGTAGAGCAGGACGCCGCGAGTCTGGGTGTCGAAGGCGAGGTAATCGAGGATCTCGCCGAAATCGAGGTCGGCCGACGCGCCGGTGGAGATCACGCTGGAAAAGCCGATGCCGTTGGTTTCCGCCCAGTCCATCATGGCGGTGCAGATCGCGCCGGACTGCGACACCAGCGCGAGGTCGCCGGACAGGGTCGCGCCCTGGCTGAAGGTGGCATTGAGCCCGATGGGCGGCCGCTGGATGCCCAGGCAGTTGGGACCGATGAAGCGGATGCCGTGTTTTTTGGCCGCCGCCTTGACGCCGTCCTCCAGCGCCGCGCCTTTCTCGCCCACCTCGCGAAAGCCGGCCGAGAGCACGATGGCATGGCGGATGCCGTGCTGACCGCATGCTTCCATGATCGCCGCCACCGTCGGCGCCGGCGTGGCGATCAGCGCCAGTTCCGGCACCGCCGGCAGCTCGCTGGCCGACGCATAGCAGCGCACGCCGAACACCGTCTCGTGCTTGGGATTGACCGGGTAAACCTCGCCTTGGTAGCCGGCATGGCGCAGGTTGCGGAACAGGATGCCGGCTACCGAATCCTCGCGTTCGCTGGCGCCGAAGACCGCCACCGAGCGGGCGTTGAACAGGGGATGCAGATAGTGTTGGGGCATGGTTTGCTGGGATGGGCACGAAAAATCGGTTGGACCGCGAACGACCTATGCTAAGCCATCCCCCGTTACCGCGCCATCTCGCCGGGCGTATAGTTTGTTTATTCCCCTGATTCCCCCGCCCATGCATACCGCCTACATCACCCACCCCAGCTATCTCCTGCACACCATGGGCAGCGGGCATCCGGAAAGTCCCGCGCGGCTACGCGCCATCGACGACCGGCTGCATGCCGCCCACCTGTTCGATTTCCTGACCCATCACGAAGCCCCGCCGGTGCAGCGCGATCAGCTGCTGCGGGTGCACGACGCCGCCTATATCGAGTTCGTCGAAGCCGCCTCGCCCAGCGCAGGCTTCCACGCGCTCGACCCCGACACCAGCATGAACCCGCACACGCTTGACGCCGCCCGCCATGCCGCGGGTGGCGCCGTCATGGCGGTGGACCGGGTGATGCGCGGCGAAGTGGCCAACGCCTTCGTCGCCTGCCGCCCGCCCGGCCACCACGCCACCCGCAACCGGGCCATGGGCTTCTGCTTCTTCAACAACGTCGCCGTCGCCGCCGCGCATGCGCTTGACGCGCACGGCCTCGAACGGGTCGCCATCGTCGATTTCGACGTCCACCACGGCAACGGCACCGAGGCCATCTTCGCGGACGACCCGCGCGTGATGCTCTGCTCCACCTTCCAGCATCCCTTCTATCCCCACTGCGGCGCCGACACCGCCAGCGAGCACATCGTCAACGTGCCGCTGCCGGCCGGCACCACCGGCCAAGCCTACCGCGAGGCGTTCAGCGCGCAGATCATGCCGCGCCTGGAAGCGCACCGCCCACAGATGCTGTTTTTCTCCGCCGGCTTCGACGGCCATCGCGAGGACGGGATGGCGCAGTTCGGCCTGGTCGAAGCGGATTACGCGTGGATCACCGAGCAGGTGATGGGCGTGGCCGCCCGCCACGCCAAAGGCCGCATCGTCTCGGTGCTGGAAGGCGGCTACGAGCTCAGTTCCCTGGGGCGCAGCGTGGCGGCGCACATCAGGGCCATGGCGGGTTTGTAGGCTGCGCCGGCACGGCGTGTGCGCCGACCCTGGCGTGACAGTCGCCGTCCATTTGGCGGGCAAAACAGCTTTTCATCCAATAAAAAAACGGGCGCGGCCTGTTCAGCCGCGCCCGTTTTCTTTCTGCCCCCTCAAATCAATACTTCAGATACAGGCCTTTCTGGCTTGAGTAATTCAGCGCCAGATCAAGCATGTCGGCATCGGTCAGCGCTCCCACCTGGCTGCTCATGAGCGGGTTGTTGCGCTTGCCCGACTTGTAGTCCCTGAGTGCAGGGTACAGATAATCGCGCATGTCCTGCCCGGACAGACTGCCCACGATGCCCACCATGCTCGGATGGCCGCGCTCGCCGCTCTTGTAGGCTTTGAGCGCGGTCACCATGTATTCGGCGTGCTGTCCGCCCAGCCTGGGAGCGCTGTATACAGTGGGATAGGCGGTGCGCCAGTCGGGAATGCCATGGCAGCCTGCACACATCGGAGTTTTGAGTTGCCCGGCCTTGGGGGCGCCCGCCGCCTGTACCGGCACGGCCAACGCAATCAGCACGGACGCGCACAGCGTCATCGTGCTGGCCTCATCTTCTCCGCTCTCTCTGGTTGTGTTGTCGTCAGACCCTGTCTAATGCAGGGTTTGGGGCAAATCATAAAGCCGGACGACCCGGTTGATGAACGGCTCCCCATGTAAAAATCCTTTTATACCAACGAGTTATAGTATTATTCACTAATATGCTTCTGGAGTTTTCGTGATCGATCTCAAGGCCTGCCCGCTCTGGCTCTACCGCCTGCTCCCTTTTTTGCGCTGGTGGCCCAGCGTCACCCCGCAGACCTTCAAGGCCGACACGATCGCCGCGTTCACCGGCGCGCTCATCGTGCTGCCGCAAGCGGTGGCGTTTGCCACCATTGCCGGGCTGCCGCCCGAATATGGCCTGTATGCGGCGATGGTGCCCGCCATCGTCGCGGCGCTGTGGGGGTCGAGCTGGCACCTGGTGTCGGGCCCGACGACCGCGATCTCGATCGTGGTGTTTGCCTCGATCAGTCCGCTGGCCGAACCCGGCAGCCCGCAATTCATCGGCCTGGTGCTCACGCTGACGCTGCTCGCCGGCCTGATCCAGCTGGGGATGGGCCTGGCGCGGCTGGGCATGCTGGTCAACTTCATCTCGCACAGCGTCATCATCGGCTTCACCGCCGGCGCGGCGATCCTCATCGCGGCCAGCCAGATCAAGAATTTCTTCGGCCTCGAGATGCCGCGCGGCGCGCATTTTCACGAGGTGCTGATCCGGTTCGGCTCGCATATCCCCGACATCCAGCCCTGGGTGCTGACGGTGGGCGTGGTCACGCTGGCAACGGGCATCCTTGCCAAGCGCTACCTGCAGAAGCTGCCGTACATGATTGTTGCCATGGTGGTGGGCGGCGTCGTGGCGGCGATCCTCAACGCGCAATTCGGCAGTGAGGCGACCGGCATCCGCACCGTCGGCGCACTGGTGGCCTCGTTCCCGCCGCTGTCGGTGCCGGACTTCTCGCTCACCGCCATTCACCAGACCCTGTTTCCGGCCACTATTATCGCGATCCTGGCGTTGACCGAGGCGGTGGCGATCGCGCGTTCGGTCGCCACCAAGTCAGACCAGCGCATCGACAGCAATCAGGAATTCGTCGGCCAGGGCTTGTCCAATATCGCCGGCAGCTTTTTCTCCGGCTACGCCGCCAGCGGCTCGTTCAACCGCAGCGGCGTGAATTACGCCTCGGGCGCCCGGACGCCGCTGGCCGCCGCGCTGTCGGCGGTGTTCCTGCTGCTGATCGTGCTGCTGGTCGCGCCGCTCGCGGCCTACCTGCCGGTGGCGTCGATGGCGGCGATCCTGTTTATCGTGGCGTGGAACCTGATCGACTTCCACCATATTGGCGTCATCATCAAACGCCACAAGCGCGAGCGCATCGTGCTCGCGCTCACCTTCATCGGCACCCTGGTCGACCTGGAGAAAGGCATTTTCCTCGGTATTCTGGTGTCGCTGATGTTCTATCTGTATCGCACTTCGCAGCCGTCGATCCGCGAACTGGTGCCGTCCCACGTCAACCGCGACAACCCGCGCCGCAAGTTCGTGCCGGCAGACATCGAGACGCCGGGCTGCCCTCAACTGACCATGCTGCGCGTGGAAGGCTCGATTTTCTTCGGTGCGGTCGAGCACGTGCAGAAGTATTTCCGCAACGTCGATGAATCCGACCCGCAGAAAAAGCATCTGCTGCTGACCTCGCGCGCGATCGGCTTCATCGACCTGGCCGGCGCCGAACTGCTGGCCAAGGAGGCTGCGCGACGGCGCAAGCTGGGCGGCGGCCTGTATCTGGTGGGGGTGCAACCGGACCTGTGCGAGATGCTGCGCCGCAGCGGCCAGGTCGAGACCATCGGCGAGGAACAGATTTTCCGCCGCAAGGGCGACGCCATCCAGGCGATCTATCCGCGGCTGGATGGCGAGATCTGCCGCAACTGCACGGCACGGGTTTTTCGCGAATGCCACATCGCGCTGCCGGACGGCACGCCGCGCGAAGCCGCCGGCTAAGGCGCGGGCACCGACTGGGCGCGCCGCCACGCCCACGGCGGCATCGGCGCTGCGTCCGCCCACAACCCGCGCCGCGCCTGTTGCGCTTCACCCTCACAGCACCGTGTCGCCGTCGATCACGCCTCCCGAGACCTATTGATCCGGCATCATTTATCCGTGAGTGAGCGTAGGTCGGCAATACTTTGCCGACGCGGCCACTGGCGGGGGTGTTGGCAAAGTATTGCCGACCTACAAATGCAATCCGGTATAAAACGTGCCGAATCGACAAGACCTGCCCAACCGCTATAACACCCACCCCGCCAGTTCCATCGGCCAGCGCACCGCAGCCGCCACGACGAGCGCCACGCCGATGGACAGCCCGACGGAATAGAATGCGTCGCGCCGGCCGAGCAGCCTCAGCATCATGGCGAAGGTGGACACGCAGGGCACGTAGAAGGTCAGGAACACCAGGAAGGTGGCGATCTGCGTGGTGTCGAGCACGCCGGCCAGTTCCTGCGTGCCGAGGGCGGTGAATACCATCAGCAGGGACAGTTCCTTGCGCAGCACGCCGAACAGGATCGGCACGCCGAGCGCCACCGGCAGCCCCAGCCACCAACCCGTCACCGGCGTGAGCGCGAGATTGATCCAGTCGTCCATGCCGACATGACCCAGCAGCGCCAGCACCACGCTGCCCGCCACCAGCAGCGGCAGCACGATGGTGACGATGTCGCGGCTGCGCTCCCAGGTATTGACCAGCAAGGCGCGCAGGGTGGGCACGGCGTAGGGCGGGATCTCCTGGATCATGCCGGGCGTGGTCTCGGGATAGCGGCGCTTGAGAAGCTTGCCGACCAGGCTGACGACGACGGGGACGAGCATGAAGAGCGCGAACACGCCGAAGCCGCCGAGGTACTTGCCGCCCACCGCCAGGATGATGGCTGAACGCGCCGAACAGGGCAGGAAGGTGATCAAGAGCGAGGCCACGGTGCGGTCGCGGCCGTGGGTGACGGCGGCGGTGGCGGCCAGCGCCGGCACGTTGCAGCCCAGCCCCATCAGGAAAGGCAGGGCGACGCCGCCGTGCAGGCCCAGCCGGTGGAAGCCACGGTCGACCACGAAAGCCACGCGATGCATGATCCCGGATTCTTCCAGCAGCACCAGCACCACCACCAGCGGGATCATGTAGGGGATGACGATGCCCGCCAGGCCGATGAAGCCGTCCAGCACGGCGCGGGCGACCACCCCCATGAGGTCGGTCGGCTGCCACGGCGCGGCCCATTCGATCAGGCGCGCGACGGTGAGTGCGTCGAGAAAGGCGCTCACCTCGAACACGACGACCAGCACCAGGGCAAAGATTGCCAGCGAGCCGGCGAAGCCCCAGCGCGGGTGCAGGAAGAGGTCGTCCGCCCAAATTTGCCAGCGCGGCGGCGCGCCTTCCTGGCCGGGGCGGGTCACAGCCTCGACCAGCATGGCGGCGCGGTGATGGCGGTCGGCATGAATTTCCTCCGCCAGCGGACGCGGCAAGGCCGCGCCGGCGGCGGCGCGCGCGGCCAGCAGGGCGGCGTGGCGGTCGGGGAAATGCGCCTGCAATTCCTGCGCGAAGTAGCCGTCGTTTTCCGCGAGCTGCTGCGTCAGCAGGGACTCGGGCACTGCGAATGCCACCGCCACCTCGGGCTGCCGGGCGATCCCGGCAATGGCGCGCAATTGCGCCTCGATGTGCGCGCTGGGCGGTTGCGCCGGCGGCTGCGCGTGGCCATGCCGGGCCTCGCGCGCGACCCGCACCGCGGTGGAATACAGATCGGCCAGGCCGATGCCCATGTGCGCCACGGTCGGCACCACCGGCGCGCCCAGTTTGGCCGAGAGCGCGCGCACGTTGATGAAGCGCCGCCTGGAACGCGCCTCGTCCATGCGGTTGAGCGCAAACACCATCGGCCGGCCCAGTTGCATCAGTTCCAGCGCGAGTTCGAGGTCGCGCTCCAGCGCCGTGGCGTCCATCACCATCAGCAGCACGTCGGGGGCGGCGAAAGCGCTCGCCGGCTGATGCGCCTCGTGCCCGGCGATGGCCGGCCAGCGGTCGCCCCACAGCAGGTACTTCAGCGTCACGCAGGCATCCGCATCCAGATCATGCAGGCCGTCGACGGCGGGCAGGGCGACCAGGGAAATCTGGTCGATTCCCACCTCGACCAGGCATTCCTCGTACGCGGGACCGATGCCGGCGAGGCGCTCGTGGCGGGTAGCGGTGGCGGCGGCAGCGCGGAAGATGCTGTGCTTGCCGCTGCCGTCGCGGCCGACGATCGCCACGCGAGGCCGCCTTGTGCCGCGCAGGCCGGGGCCGTGGAGAGGGAAGGCATGCGCGGTCGGGGTCATGTATTAGTGATATTCATATGAGAATATCTCTCATTCGTATTTGTTTTTAGCGGGGCTGTCAACCTAAAAACCTCACCACAGAGGCACAGAGGCACGGAGAACGTCATGAAATCAATGGGCTGTCGATCAATCAGCCTTCACCTATCGGGTGGGCGCACTGACCCATGCAAGGTATTGTTTTGGCTATGTCACTGTTGGTCGTTGGAGTCATGTCTGCCCTCTTTGATGAAGACCCCTCCCACAGGGGTGTGTTGTTGTGGGAGGGCCGCCCCCGGCCCGAAGCCGTGGGGATTGCATCGGTGCGAAATTCGGGGCGAGGGCGCCCCTCCCACAATGCCAGCCCATGTTGCCGGGGACCTTGCGAGGAACAACACTTAACGGTGAAAGAGCCATTGTTTTTCCTCTGTGCGCTCTGTGCCTGTGGTTCAACCACGGTTTCAAGGGTCAATGCTTGCATTGCCCGGATCGGTGCCCGTGTTCGCTCCACGGCAAGCATCGGATGCCGACCGCGCGCGTCCGGCCAACCGAGCGATCAATAGGCGGGAGCCGCCCGCGCCTTCCGCCACTCCCAGGGCGGCGTCGGCGCGGCATCCTGCCACAACCCGATCCGTTCATCCTGCGCCTCGCGCTGCAGCGCCCGCATGGCATGGCGATCCATGCCACGCGCCGATGCCCTGAAGGACTCCGATCCACTACGTGCTGAAGCACGTGTGGAGTCGTATGCCCTGAAGGACTCCGATCCACTACGTGCTGAAGCACGTGTGGAGTCGTATGCCCAGGCCAGACCGCGCCGCACCATGTCCGCATTAACCGACCGGGCATCCACGGTAAGGTGCCCCAGTTTGCGGCCGTAGGCATCGGTGGCGACGATTTCCAGCTGCGCCCGCTGCTTCAGCACCCGCGCCTTCAGCGCTTCGGTGGCGGCCTCGCCAAATGGCTGGCCGGTTTCGGGGGCGTCGATATCGGCCAGGCGGACTTTCAGGAAGGTGCGCGAACCGGGGGGATAGTGGTCGGGCTTGAACAGCACGGTGTCGCCGTCGATCACCACGATGACGACGCCGTGCAGTGTGTCTGCGCAAACCGTGCCGGACGCGGCGAATAGCAGCCACAGCGCCAGCAGGGCTCTCACCCGGCGAGCATCTCCGCGGCGTGCTGCCGCGTGGTGGCGGTGATTTTCAGCCCGCCGAGCATGCGCGCGACCTCCTCCACACGCTTGTCGGCGTCGAGCAATTCGATATTGGATGAGACAAAGCTGCCGCTGGCCTGCTTCGCCACCCGCAGGTGCTGCGCGCCGCGCGCCGCCACCTGCGGCAGATGGGTGATGACCAGCACCTGGCGGGTTTCGCCCAGCTTCGCCAACCGCCGTCCGACGGCCTCGGCCGCGCTGCCGCCGATGCCGACATCGACCTCGTCGAAGATCAGCGTCGGCACCCCGGCCACGCCGGACAGCGCGGTCTGGATCGCCAGGCTGATGCGCGACAGTTCGCCGCCGGATGCCACCTTGCCGAGCGGTCCCGGCGCCAGGCCGGGATGGCTGGCGACCAGGAAGCCGACGTCCTCCAGGCCGTGCGCGCGTGGCTCGGCGACGGCTTGCAGCTGGATGTCGAGATGACCGCCGGCCAGCGCCAGTTCGTGCATCGCCGCCGTCACCTGCTTCGACAGCGCCGTCGCCGCCTTGCGGCGCAATGCGCCGAGCTGCTTCGCCTGCGCCTGGTACTGCGTCCAGGCAGCGTCCTCGGCGGCCTGCAAGGCGTCGAGGTCGTCGCTGGCGGCCAGTTCGGCCTGCCGCGCCTCGAACTGCCGCAGCAGATCGGCCAGCGCTTCCGGCTGCACCCGGTGCTTGCGCGCCAGCCGGTGCATGTCGGCGAGCAGGCGGTCGAGTTCGGCCAGCCGTTCGGGGTCGAGGCTGAGATGCCCGGCGTAGCGGCGCAGCGCATGCACCGCCTCGGCCAGATCGGCGCTGGCCGAACCCAGCAGCGCGGCGACGTCCTGCAGGCTGTCGTCCACCGCCTGCATGGCGTCGAGCCGCGCGCTCATTTCGCCAAGGCGGCCGGACACCGCCGCCTCGCCCTCGTCCAGCCCGTGGATCAGCGCATGGCTGCCTTCGAGCAGGGTGGTGACGTGCGCCAGCCGCGCGTGCTCGGTCTGGATCTCGTCCCAGCGCGCAAGGTCGTCGCCGAGCGCGCGCAATTCCTCCACCGCCAGGTTCAGGCCTTCGCGTTCGATCTGCCGCGCCTGGCTGTGGGATTCGGCGTCCAGGCGCTGCGCCCGCGCCGCCTGCCAGGCGTGCCAGGCGGCGCCGACCGCGGCGGCCTGCTGTTGCGCGCCGGCGTAGGCGTCGAGCACCTCGCGCTGGGCCTGCGGGCGCAGCAAGACGTGATGCGCGTGCTGGCCGTGGATGTCGAGCAGGAATTCGGCGGCGTCCTTCATCTGCGCCAGCGGCGCCGCGCTGCCGTTGATGAAGGCGCGCGAACGGCCGCCGGCGTCGATCACGCGGCGCAGGATCAGCGCGCCGTCGTCCGCCGCGTAGCCGGCCTCCTCAAGCCAGGCCGTAAGTTGCGGCAGGCGGTCGATCATGAACTCGGCGGCGATTTCGGCGCGCGGCGCGCCGCTGCGCACCACGCCGCCCTCGGCGCGGTCGCCCAGCGCCAGCGCCAGCGCATCGATCAGGATCGACTTGCCCGCGCCGGTCTCGCCGGTGAGCACGGTGAGCCCCGGCGCGAAATCGAGCTCGACCGATTCGACCAGCAGGTAGTTGCGGATGGACAGATGCGCGAGCATGAACTGCTCAGCCTGGAAAAAACCGTTTAACCACAGCAGCACAGAGGCACAGCGGGGAAAGATCAAATTGTGATCGTGCCGGTCGAGCCCCGTTGGCAGGCAAGAAAAAACGCTGCGCAGGGATTTTCTCTGTGCCTCGGTGTCTCTGTGGTGAAGGGTTTTCGATTTCCCGCTTCAAAGCTTTTTTCCCCAGTGCAGCTTCTGCCGCAGGGTGTCGTAGTAGCTGTAGGAATGCGGGTGCAGCAGGGTGACCGTGCGGCTGGCGCGGGTGACCCACACATGGTCGCCGCTAAGCAGGTCGAAATGATGCTGGCCGTCGAAATGGACGCGGGCGTCGTCGGCATAGATCAGGTGCAGCTCGATGCGCGAATGGCTGCTGACCACGATGGGGCGCGCCGACAGGGTATGCGGGCAGACCGGCACCAGCGAGAAGGCTTCCAGCGTGGGATGCACGATGGGGCCGCCGGCCGACAGTGCATACGCCGTGGTGCCGGTGGGGCTGGTGACCACCAGGCCGTCGGCCCGCTGGCTGTAGACGAACTCGCTGTTGATGGCGATTTCCAGATCGATCAGGCGGCCCGACCCCCCCTTGCCCACCACCACATCGTTGAACGCGGTGGCTTCGAACACGCGCTCGCCGTCACGGCGGACCTGCCCGTTCAGCAGGATGCGCTCTTCCGCCACGTACTGGCCGCTGAGGATTTCGGCGACGGCGTCGAACATGTCGTCGACCATGATGTCGGTGAGAAAGCCCAGCCGCCCCTGGTTGATCCCGATCAGCGGCACGCCGTGCGGCGCCACTTCACGCGCGATCGACAGCATAGTGCCGTCGCCGCCCAGCACCACGACGGCATCGCTATCGGTCGCCAGATCGTGCAGGCTGCGCCGGGGGAAATCCTCGATCCCGAGATGCTCCGCAGTCTGGCTGGCCAGCAGCACCGCATGCCCGCGCGCGCGCAGAAATTCCCCCAGCGCGCGCACGGACGCGCCCATGTCCTGATGATCGTATTTGCCGACGAGACCGATGGTGTGGAAGGGGGTTTGCATGGGGGACGATTATAAGCGGAGAGTCGAGAGCGGAGAGCGGAGAGCGGCAGCCCCCTCTCGACTCTCCGCTCTCCGCTCTCGACTTATAATTGCAACATGCTCAACGACCGCGCCCGTATCCTGCTGAAAGCCCTGGTGGAACGCTATATCGCCGACGGCGAACCGGTGGGATCGCGCACGCTGTCGAAGTATGCCGGCCTCGACCTGTCGCCCGCCAGCATCCGCAACATCATGTCCGACCTCGAGGAAATCGGCTTTGTCACCAGCCCGCACACCTCGGCCGGGCGGGTGCCGACGCCGCTCGGCTACCGCTTTTTTGTCGACACGCTGCTGACGGTGCGCCCGCTGGAGCAGAGTGCGGTCAGCCAGCTCGAAAGCAGCCTGACGCCGGCCGACCCGGCGCGGCTGATGACCGCGGCATCGACCCTGCTGTCCGACCTCAGCCAGTTTGCCGGGCTGGTGATGACGCCGCGCCGCAATCCGGCGTTTCGCCAGATCGAATTCCTTAGCCTGTCGGACAAGCGCATCCTGCTCATCATCGTCACCCTGGAAGGCGAGGTCGAGAACCGCGTCATCCTCACCGACCAGCCCTACAGCGCCTCCGCGCTGACCGAGGCCGCCAACTTTTTCAACAAGAACTTTGCCGGCCACAGCTTCGACCAGGTGCGCGGCAAACTGCGCGACGAACTCGGCCGCATGCGCGACGACATCACCCAGCTGATGGCCGCCGCGGTCGATGCCGGCAGCAAGGCGCTCGACGGCAGCCAGGAAAGCGTGGTGGTGTCGGGCAGCCGCAAGCTGCTCGACGTGCAGGAGCTCTCCAGCAACATGGGTAGCCTGCGCCGCCTGTTCGACGCCTTCGAGCAGAAAACCGGACTGCTGCAACTGCTCGACCGCTCGCGCAACGCCACCGGCGTGCAGATCTTCATCGGCGGCGAATCCGACATGCTGTCATTCGACGAATGCAGCCTGGTCAGCGCGCCCTATTCGGTCGACGGTCAGGTGGTCGGCACCCTCGGCGTCGTCGGGCCCACCCGCATGGCCTACGAGCGCGTGGTGCCGATTGTCGACATCACCGCCAAACTCTTATCCAGCGCGCTATCCCGCCACTGATGTCCTATCTCAAAGAACCCGGTTACAGCCACGGCCAGCAGTCCAAAACCGGCATCCTGCTGGTCAACCTCGGCACCCCCGCGGCGCCCACCGCCAAGGCATTGCGTCCCTACCTGAAGGAGTTTTTGTCCGACCCGCGCGTGGTGGAAATTCCGCGCGCGGTGTGGTGGCTGATCCTCAACGGCATCATCCTCAACACCCGGCCGAAAAAATCCGCCGAGAAATACGCCGCGATCTGGACCACCGACGGCTCGCCGCTGAGGGCACACACCGAAAAGCAGGCCAAGCTGCTGAAAGGCTGGCTGGGCGAAAAAATCGCCAGCCCCTTGATGGTCGAATATGCAATGCGCTACGGCCAGCCGTCGGTGCCCGACACCCTGTCACGGATGAAAGCCGCCGGCTGCGACCGCATCCTGATCCTGCCGTCCTATCCGCAATACGCCGCTTCCAGCACCGCCAGCGCGTTCGACGCCGCGTTTGCCTGGCTGCTGAAAACCCGCAACCAGCCGGCGCTGCGCACGCTCAAGCACTACCACGATCATCCCGCCTACCTCCACGCGCTGGCCGCCAACATCCGCGACACCTGGCAGATGCACGGCCGCCCCGACGTGCTCGTGATGAGCTTTCACGGCGTGCCGCGCTACACCCTGGACAAGGGCGATCCCTACCACTGCGAATGCCAGAAGACCGGGCGGCTGCTGGCCGAAGCACTCGGGCTCGAACCCGGGCAGTTCCGCCTCACCTTCCAGTCGCGCTTCGGCCGCGCCGAATGGCTGCAGCCCTACACCGACAAGACGCTGGAAACGCTCGGCCGCGAAGGCGTGGGCCGCGTCGACGTGGTCGCGCCGGGCTTCACCGCCGACTGCCTGGAAACGCTGGAAGAACTGGCGATGGAAGGCCGCGCCAGTTTTCTGCAGGCCGGTGGCAAGGATTTCCACTACATCCCCGCGCTCAACGAACACCCGCAATGGATCGATGCGCTCGGCCGGATCGCGCTGGAAAATCTGGGCGGCTGGGTCAGCGAAAACCAGGACCGCGACGCCGACGAGGCGTCGCGCCAGGCCAGTAAAAACCGGGCCCTGGCCATGGGCGCGCGCAACTAAACAAATCCATCCACGGAAAAAACCCGCGCTATACATTTATTTATGCAGCTAAAGCCGGCGGTTTAAACCTTGAGATGGACAATTAAACGTGCCGCCCGGAATCAGCGCTCGCCGATAGTGCATGTCATGCGGGGGCGCTGGGGCACTCCGCCCAGGCCGTCGCGTCAGGCCTGGAACCCTGCGGCGCCGAAGGGAGGGGTCCGGACGTCGGTACGCGCCGAGCGTCTTGCCGAACTCTATTATGCTTGACGGGTCAACGATCACATCTCAGCCGATCCTGCGATGGATTGCCCGGCCCGATGCCGCGGGCGAGAACATCGCGATCTCGAGCTGCACGCCATTAAATACACGAGATGAACGACATGTTGAGAAAGACGATTATGGGCAGCGCGATAGCGGCGGCCCTGATTCTTCCCGCACTGGCCGACAAGCCAGCGAACAGCCGGCAGGCAGAGAAAGAGGAACTGGGCCGGGCCCTGTTCTTCGATCCCGGCCTGTCCTCGCCGCCGGGCCAGTCCTGCGCCACCTGTCACGACGCGAATGTGGCTTTCACCGATCCCGACCGCAGTCTGCCGGTATCGAAGGGAGTCCTGCCCGGCCGCGTCGGCAACCGCAACACGCCCACGGCCATGTATGCCGCCTTCAGCCCGGACTTCCATTTCGACAAGGAAGAAGGCCTGTATGTCGGCGGCCAGTTTCTCGATGGCCGCGTCCCCACCCTTGAGGAGCAGGCCAAGGGCCCCTTCCTGAATCCGCTGGAAATGGCCAACCCGGACAAGCAAAGCGTGGTGGAGAAGGTGCGTCGCGCAGCCTACAGTCCGATGTTCGACAAGGTGTTCGGCCAGGGCGCGCTCGACGACACCGAGCAGGGGTACGAGCGCATCGCAGAAGCCCTGGCTGCGTTCGAGCGCACCCCTGAGTTCAGCCCGTTCTCGTCCAAATATGATGCCTGGCTCGCCGGCAAAGCGAAGCTGACACCGCAGGAACTACGCGGCCTGCGCCTGTTCGAGGCCGAGGACAAGGGTAACTGCGCGGCCTGCCATCCCAGCAAGCCGGGCCCCAAGGGAGAACCGCCGCTGTTCACCGACTTCACCTACGACAACTTGGGAGTGCCGCGCAATCCCGACAATCCCTTCTACAAGCTGCCGGCCCAGCTCAATCCTGCCGGTGCGGCATGGATCGACCGCGGCCTCGGGGCCACGGTGAACAAGCCGTCGGAGGACGGCAAGTTCAAGGTACCGACCCTGCGCAATATCGAACTGACCGCCCCGTACATGCACAACGGCTACTTCAAGAGCCTGCGCGGCACCGTAGTGTTCTACAACGACCGCGACAAGAAGCCGCGGTGCAGCCAGGACCTGGTCACCGAAGAGGTCGCGTTGAAGAAGAAATGCTGGCCTGCGCCGGAGGTGAGCGCCAATGTCAATGACGAGGAACTGGGCAACCTGAAGCTGACGGAGCGTGAGATCGACGACATCGTCGCCTTCATGAAGACGCTCAATGACGGCTGGCAGGCCATGAATGGCAAACGGTAACCGGCTTCATCGGAAGCCTGAAGCCCCAGGAATACGGCGCCCTCCAGGGTGCGCCGTGATATCCCGGACGAAGGAACGCAGTGTTGGGCTTCATTTCATCCTGAAAACCGCATTTGAACCACAGAGGCACAGAGGCACAGAGACACAGAGGAAAAAAACAAAGACTTGGGCTATGTCACTGTTGGCTGTTGAAGTCATGTCTTGCCCCCTCTGGTGAAGACCCCTCCCACAGGGGTGAGCTGTTGTGGGAGGGCCGCCCCCGGCCCGAAGCCGTGGAGTTTGCATCGGTGCGAAATTCGGGGCGAGGGCGCCCCTCCCACAATGCCAGCCCGCGTTGCCGGGACTTTGCGAGGAACAACACTTAACGGTGATAGAGCCAAGACTTACGTCGCGATGCCCGGTCACCTATCGGGTGAGCGGGAAAATGTGGGCAACCTATTGATTTCTTGTCCTTCTCCGTGCCTCCGTGCCTCCGTGCCTCCGTGCCTCTGTGCCTCCGTGCCTCTGTGCCTCTGTGCCTCTGTGGTGAGGAATTTAGATTCATTCAGCCCAACCTACAGGGGTCTTTTTTCCTTTAGCCATTCATCAAAAATCGTTGGGCTGTCAAGCCCAACGTCTTTCGACGGGACGCGCCATTACCCCCGCTCGTACACCACAAAATCAAACCTTAGCGCATCGCCCTTCTCGCCAATGTGCGACTCGCGCGCGACTTCCCTGAACGCGCGCTTGTCGTAGTCGGGGAACCAGGCGTCGCCCTCGGCTTCGATGTCGACTTCGGTGAGATACAGGCGGTCGGCGAGCGGAATGGCCTGGGCGTAGAGGTCGGCGCCGCCGATGAAGAAGACTTCGTCGGCGTCCCGGCACAAGGCGATGGCGGCGGGGATGGAGGCGGCGACCAGGCAGCCGTCCTGACAGTAGTCGGGGTTGCGGGTGATGACGATGTTGGTGCGCCCGGGCAGCGGGCGGCCGAGCGATTCGAAGGTCTTGCGTCCCATCAGGATGGGGTGGTTCAGCGTCAACGCCTTGAAGTGGGCGAGGTCTTCCGGCAGCCGCCACGGCAGGCGGTTTTCGATGCCGATGACGCGGTTTTTGGCGAGCGCGGCGATGACGCTGATGCGGGGTTTGTTTGATGACATAAAAAATCTCACCACAGAGGCACAGAGACACAGAGGAAAAACGATTTTCCCAAGGGATACCGTCCCTACGGGACATATCTCCGTGTCTCTGTGCCTCTGTGGTTAATGGTTTTGTTAAACCGCCACCGGCGCCTTGATCGCCGGATGCGGGTCGTAGCCGCTCAGGGTGAAATCCTCGAAGCGGAACGCGAAAATATCCTTTACGTCCGGATTGAGCGTCATGATCGGCAGCGGGCGCGGCTCGCGACTCAACTGCTCGCGCGCCTGGTCGAGGTGGTTGAGATAGAGGTGCGCATCGCCCAGGGTGTGGACGAAGTCGCCCGGCTCCAGGCCCGTCACCTGCGCCATCATCAGCGTGAGCAGCGCGTAGGAGGCGATGTTGAACGGCACGCCGAGGAAGATGTCGGCGCTGCGCTGGTACAGCTGGCAGGAGAGCTTGCCGTCGGCGACGTAGAACTGGAAGAAGGCGTGGCACGGCGCCAAGGCCATTTTATCGAGGTCGGCCACATTCCACGCGGAGACGATGATGCGGCGCGAGTCGGGGTTGGTCTTGAGTATTTTGACCGCTTCGCTGATCTGGTCGATGGTGCCGCCGTCGGGTTTGGCCCAGCTGCGCCACTGCTGACCGTAGACCGGGCCGAGGTTGCCGTTCTCATCCGCCCATTCGTCCCAGATCGAGACGCCGTTTTCCTTCAGGTATTTGATATTGGTGTCGCCCTGCAGGAACCACAGCAGTTCGTGGAGGATGGAACGCAGGTGGCATTTCTTGGTGGTGACGAGCGGGAAGCCTTCGGCGAGGTTGTAGCGCATCTGCCAGCCGAATACCGACAGGGTGCCGGTGCCGGTGCGGTCGTCTTTTTGGGTGCCGTGCTCGAGCACGTGGCGCATCAGGTCGAGGTAGGGTTTCATGGCGAGTTGGGGTTAGGGTTTTGCGGGTGCGGACTGGACCGCCTGATTATCGTATGTTGCCGTCGTTTCGCTGAGCGCACCGTCGAAAAATCCCGCGAGTTGGGTGGCGGGCCCCTGGCCGTAGGTATCCCAGAAGGCGATCTCGAAGTCGGTGTTGTCCTGCACGGCGAGCACCAGCGCCTTGAAGCGCGCTTCGTCCTGCGCCCGCAGCCAGCCGACCAGCAGCATGGACTGGCGGTAGAACTCGAAGTTACTAAGCCGGGATGCGGCTGCGCGGTGGCGCTTGTCGGGGGTGTCGCGCGCGCCGAGATTGACCCGGCGGCCGGCGCGGATGGCCGCGTAGGCCTGGGCATCGGTGGCGTAGTCGGCGCCGCCGCCATCGGCCGTCAGCGACGCCCAGCCTTCGTGGAACCAGACCGGCAGGGTGCTGTGATAGTGGCCGATGCGCTGGCCCAGATGCAGGTGCGCGAGTTCGTGCGTCAGCAGCGCAGCCAGCCGGTGCTTTTCGCGGCCGTCGAGATTGGGCGACAGGATGAGGCGGTTGTCCGGCACCACTGCAGCAGACAATTTCGGCGTCAGCACGTAACGGCTGAAGCAGGCTTCGCTGCCGCACACATGTATGCGCGGTGCGCGGGCAAACGGCAGGTAGTGCGCCGCCTCGACCGCGGCGATGGCCTGCGGCAAGGCCCGGGCAACTCGTTCGCCATATACCTCGAAACCGGGCTCGACCCACACCCGGGAATCGGCCGCCAGCGGGGCGAAGCTTTCGAACGGCGTGAGGGCGCGCGGATGGCTCACGGTGAGCGCGCAGCCCTGCAGGGTTGCCAGCAGGGCTGCCAGGAACCACAGCCTCATGCGTCGAGCGCCTGCCAGCGGCCGTCGACCAGTCCATGCAGCGGCGGGTACTGTTTCTTGTACGCCATCTTGCGGCTTTCGGCGATCCAGTAGCCGAGATAGAGATAGGGCAGTTCCAGCCGATTCGCCAGTTCGATCTGCCACAGCACGCCGTAGACGCCGAGGCTGTCGCGGTCGCGCGCGGGGTCGAAGAAGGTGTAGACAGCAGACAGGCCTTCGTCGACCTGGTCGATGACCGAAACCATCACCAGGGTATCGCCATCGCGGAATTCGACCATCACGCTGTCGACGTTGGACGACAGCAGGAACTGCGTGTACTGGTCGGGGCCGTCGCGGTCCATGCCGCCGCCGGCATGGCGGCTGCCGAGATAGCTGCGGTACAGCGCGTAGTGTTCGTCCTTGAAATCGAGCGGCAAAAAGCGGGCGCCGAGGTGCCGATTGCGCTTGAGGCAGCGGCGCTGGGTCCGGTTGGGCACAAAACCGGCCACCACGACCCGCACCGGCACGCAGGCATGGCATTGCTCGCAGTGCGGGCGATAGGTGAACTGCCCGCTGCGGCGAAACCCGGCGCGAATCAGCGCGCTGTAGGCGTCGCCATCGATCAGGTGAGTGGGCGTGGCGACCTGCGAACGCGCCTGCCGGCCCGGCAGGTAGCTGCAGTCGTATTGCGCGGTCAGGTAAAACTGGATGCGCTGAAGCGGCGGGTCAGTCGGGTGCATCGAAATTCCAGGGGCCGGGCCGATGCGGCAAGTTTACCAACTCCGCCAGCCTTGCAATAAACGCCGCGCGCGGCATCGTGCGCGCGCCCATGCTGGCGAGGTGCGATGTTTCCATCTGGCAATCAATGAGGCCGAATCCCCAGCGCTGCAACTGCTGCGCCAGCCGCACCAGCGCCACCTTGGAGGCATCGGGCTCGCAGCTGAACATCGATTCGCCGTAGAACATGCGGCCGATCGCCACGCCGTAGAGGCCGCCGACCAGCCGGCCGTCGCGCCAGGTTTCCACCGAATGCGCATAGCCTGCCTGGTGCAGGCGGGTGTAGGCCGCCACCATCGCCGGCGAAATCCAGGTGCTGGATTCCCCCTCGCGCGGCGCAGCCCCCGCAAGGGGCACGCCGGCGGGTTCCCCGCTGCTGTGCAGCGACCCTTCCGCAGTGTCTGGCGGCGTCCCCCTTGCGGGTGCTCGCCCTGCGGGCGGTCTTGGCGCAGCGCAGGCACGCATCGCCTCGGCAAACGCGGTGTCGGCGCGCACCTCGAAGCTGCCATTGCGGATGCGTTTGGCCAGCGAGCGGCTGACGCGCACCTCGTCCGGCACCAGCAGCATGCGCGGGTCGGGGCTCCACCACAGGATGGGCTCGCCGGGGTTGAACCAGGGGAAGATACCGTGGCGGTAAGCGTCGAGCAGGCGCGCCACCGACAGGTCGCCGCCCATTGCCAGCAAGCCGTTCGGCTCGGCAAGCGCGGTTTCGACCGGAGGAAAGAATGGGGCACTTTCGAGGCGTTCGCTCATGCCGCCATGGTAGCGGATTCGGCTGGGGCTCGAATGGGCTTGCGCCCGCAACACAGCTTTCGGCGCTACCGGCCGCCTGAATGGCCAGTGTCCCGCAGGCGACGCATCCGCCGGGATAGCCGAGGCGGATGGAACGGTTTCTTCGAATCGCAAAGGGCAAGGCCACATGAGGCGCGCGTTCAGCTTGGCGTCTGGACTCTGGCGGATTTCCCGGGCGCTGTGCGGGGAATTTACAAAAGTTCCCCTTTGTTAAACAAGGTCTTTGGTATTGATGTAGTCTTTGCTATTGACAAGTTCTTAATTAACAGGATAAATTTATCCCCAATGTGAAATTCATCTCACGTATACCAGTTTGATCATCAATCAAGGGAGAGGTATGGAAGCGACAACCTACAACTACAAGGTCGTCCGCCAGTTCGCCATCATGACGGTGGTATGGGGGATCGTCGGGATGCTGGTGGGGGTGATCCTGGCGGCGCAGCTGATCTGGCCGGATCTGACTTTTGGCATCGAGTGGCTTTCATACGGTCGTCTGCGGCCGTTGCATACCAATGCGGTGATTTTTGCTTTCGGCGGTTCGGCGATGTTTGCGGTCTCCTACTACATCGTGCAGCGCACCTGCCAGGCACGCCTGTGGGGCGAAAAACTGGCGGCGTTCACCTTCTGGGGCTGGACTGCGGTGATCGTGCTGGCCGCGATCACGCTGCCGCTGGGCTACACCAGCTCCAAGGAATACGCCGAGCTGGAATGGCCGATCGATATCCTGATCGCGGTGGTGTGGGTGGCCTACGCGCTGGTGTTCTTCGGCACCATCATCAAGCGCAAGGTCAAGCACATTTACGTTTCCAACTGGTTCTTCGGCGCCTACATCCTGGTGATCGCGATTCTGCATATCGTCAACAGCGCCGAGTTGCCGGTGACGATGACCAAGTCCTACTCGGCCTACGCCGGGGTGCAGGACGCGATGATCCAGTGGTGGTACGGCCATAACGCGGTGGGCTTCTTCCTCACCACGGCCTTCCTCGGCATGATGTATTACTTCATTCCGAAGCAGGCCGGCCGCCCGATCTATTCCTACCGCCTGTCTGTGGTCCACTTCTGGTCGCTCAACTTCATCTACATGTGGGCCGGCCCGCACCACCTGCAGTACACCGCGCTGCCGGACTGGGCGCAGTCGCTCGGCATGGTGTTTTCGCTGATGCTGCTGGCGCCTTCCTGGGGCGGCATGATGAACGGCATCATGACCTTGTCGGGCGCCTGGCATAAGCTGCGCACCGACCCCATCCTGAAGTTCATGGTGACGGCGCTGTCGTTCTACGGCATGTCGACTTTCGAAGGCCCGATGATGGCGATCAAGACGGTCAACGCGCTCTCCCACTACACCGAATGGACCATCGGCCACGTGCACTCCGGTGCGCTGGGCTGGGTGGCGATGATCACCATCGGCTCGATGTACTACCTGATTCCGCGCCTGTTCGGCCGCGAGTCGATGTTCAGCACCAAGCTGATCGAGTGGCATTTCTGGTTGTCGACCATCGGCGTGGTGCTGTATATCGCCTCGATGTGGATCGCCGGGGTGGCGCAGGGCCTGATGTGGCGCGCGTCGAACGTCGACGGCACGCTGACCTACAGCTTCGCCCAGGTGTTGAACACGATGTATCCGTTCTACGGCATCCGCCTGCTGGGCGGCGCGCTGTTCTTCAGCGGCATGCTGATGATGGCGTACAACGTCTGGAAGACCGTGCGGCAAGGCCGCGTCGTGAATGACGCCCCCATCCCGCAAGCCGTTCAAGCCTAAGGAGACCGAACATGATTTCGCATGAAACCATCGAAAAGAACATCGGCCTGCTGATCGTGCTGACCATCCTCATCGTCAGCGTCGGCGGCCTGGTGCAGATCGTGCCGCTGTTTTTCCAGACCTCCACCACCACCGCGGTGGCGGGTCTGAAGCCCTACACGGCACTGCAGCTGTCGGGACGCGACATCTACATCCGCGAAGGCTGCGTCGGCTGCCATTCGCAGATGGTGCGTCCGTTCCGCGCCGAGACCGAGCGCTACGGCCACTACTCGGTCGCCGGCGAGTTCGTCTACGACCGTCCCTTCCTGTGGGGCTCGAAACGCACCGGTCCCGACCTGCAGCGCGTCGGCGGACGCTATTCCGATGCCTGGCACATGGCGCACCTGCTGAACCCGCGCGACGTGGTGCCGGAATCGAACATGCCGGCCTACCCATGGCTGGACCGCCCACTGAAGGACGCCGCCATCCAGCGCAAGATGCGCACGCTGAACATCGTCGGCCACGGCTACAGCGAGCAGGAAATCGCCGCGGCGCCCGCCGAGCTGGAAGGCAGGACCGAGATGGATGCGGTCGTCGCCTACCTGCAGGTGCTGGGCATCCACGCGCCGAAGAACTGAGTCAGCCATGGATAGCGGAACCATCAGCGGCATCGTTACGGCGGTCTTCGTCGTGGTCTTCATCGGCATCGTCTGGTGGGCCTACAGCCGCGGCAACAAGCAGCGTTTTGAAGACGCCGGCCGCCTGCCTTTCGACGAAGACGACCCCCAGGGGACGCCGTCCCCGCGGGACATCACGCCCGGCAAACAAGGAGACAAGCAATGAGTGATTTCACACACGGCTTCTGGCCGATTTACATCAGCGTGCTCACCGTGCTGAGCATCATCGGCACCTGGATATTTCTCAGGTCGCAGACCACCCGCAAGCTCGCGCCCGGCGAGAAACCCGAGCTCATGAAACATACCTGGGACGGCGATTTGCAGGATTTGAACAACCCGCTGCCGCGCTGGTGGCTGGGCCTGTTCTACGGCACCATGGTGTTTGCCGTTGTGTATCTGCTGCTGTGGCCGGGGCTGGGCAACTACCCCGGCCTGCTGAAATGGACGCAGATCGGCGAATACGAGGCCGAGGTGCAAAAGGCCGAAGCCCAATTCCAGCCGGTGTACGCCGGGTTCATGCAGCAGGACATCGTCACCGTCGCCGCCGACCCCGATGCGCGCGCCATCGGCAGGAACCTGTTCCTGACCTACTGCTCGCAATGCCACGGCTCGGATGCGGCGGGCTCCAGGGGCTATCCCAACCTGACCGACGGCGACTGGCTCTACGGCGGCGACCCCGACACCATCCGGGCCACCATCACCGATGGCCGTTCGGGGATGATGCCGCCGATGGGTGAAGCGCTGGGCGCGCAGGGCACGAAGGAAGTGGCGAACTTCGTGCTGTCGCTGGCGGGACGCCCGCACGATGCCGCGCTGGCCGATGTCGGCCGTCCGAAATTCGCGGAAAACTGCGCGGCCTGCCACATGCCGGACGGCACCGGCATGCAGGCGATGGGCGCGCCCAACCTCACCAACAATGTGTGGCTGTATGGCGGCTCCGAAGCGGCGATCATCGAGTCCATTACCAAGGGCCGCAACGGCGTGATGCCCGGCATCGGCCAGACGCTCGGCACCACTTCCAACAAGGAAGCCAAGCTGCATCTGCTGACGGCTTACGTGTACGGCCTGTCGCAAAAGCAGTAAGCAGGAAACGGCTCGCCGGAATGTTCCGGCGGGCCGCTTGAGCGTATTGCGCTGGCCCGTCAGGCAGTGCGTTCAAGCGGCTCAGACCTTCCACGGAAAACGCAGTGACAGACGACAAGCAGCCCGCACCGCCCTCCGCCGACGTCCCGATCGAACAGCAGCTCTATGCGATCAGGCAAATCATCCAGCCGCGCGCGGTGCATGGGGTGTTCGCCAACTGGCGCATCGCGCTGGTGCTGCTGACCCAGGCGGTGTATTACGCCCTGCCCTGGCTGCAGTGGGACAACCGGCAGGCGGTGCTGTTCGATCTGGCCGCGCGCAAGTTCTACATCTTCGGGCTGGTGTTCTGGCCGCAGGATTTCGTCTACCTGACCGGCCTCCTGGTCCTGGCGGCGCTGGCGCTGTTCCTGTTCACGGCGGTGGCCGGTCGATTGTGGTGCGGCTATGCCTGCCCGCAGACCGTTTACACCGAAATCTTCATGTGGGTGGAAAGCTGGCTGGAAGGCGACCACCTCGCGCGCAAGAAACTCGACAAGTCTCCGTGGAATTCCAGCAAGCTGCGCCGCCGCGGCCTGAAGCATTTTGTCTGGGTGCTGATTGCGCTGTGGACCGGCTTCACCTTCGTCGGCTATTTCACGCCGATCCAGATGCTGGTGGCCGAAACGCTCAGCGCCAGCCTCGGCCCGTGGGAGAGCTTCTGGATCGTCTTCTACGGCTTTGCCACCTGGGGCAATGCCGGTTTCATGCGCGAGCAGGTATGCAAGTACATGTGCCCCTACGCGCGCTTCCAGAGCGTGATGTTCGACTCCGACACGCTGACCGTGACCTACGACACCTCGCGCGGCGAACCGCGCGGGTCGCGCAGCAAGAAGGCCGACTACAAGGCCCTGGGGCTGGGCGACTGCGTCGACTGCGGCGTCTGCGTGCAGGTCTGCCCCACCGGCATCGACATCCGCAACGGCCTGCAGTACGAATGCATCGGCTGCGCCGCCTGCATCGACGGCTGCGACCAGATCATGGACAAGATGGGCTATCCGCGCGGGCTGATCCGCTACACCACCGAGAACGTGGTGAAAGGAAAATATCCCGACAGCGGCATCGTCAAGCATGTCATGCGCCCGCGCACCATCATCTACACCGTGCTGCTGGCGCTGCTCTCCGGCGCCTTCGTTTACAGCCTCGCCACCCGCGTGCCGCTGCGCGTCGACGTGATACGCGACCGCGTGACACTGTCGAAGGAAACCGACGAGGGCCTGATCGAAAACGTCTATCGCCTGCAGATCATCAACAAGGACAGCCAGCCGCATCGCTACACCATCGAGGCGCATGGCATCGGCGGCCTGAGCGTGGTGATGGCCAGCCGCGAAATCGCAGCCGCCCCCTTGCAGACCATCGACATTCCCGTGAGCCTGGTGGCCGATCCGGTCGAGCTGAAAGGCCGCTCGATGGAGGTGACGTTCACCATCCAGTCCATCGACGATCCACGCGTCAAGGAAGCCGTCGCCACCAAATTCTTCAACAGATGACCCGAAGGTTCCGAAGATCATGAACAACACACTCAGCATCCCTGCAAGCAAGCCCTGGTATCGCGAATTCTGGCCGTGGTTTCTCATCAGCCTGCCCGCCACCGCTGTCATCGCAGGCCTCACCACGGTCTGGATCGCCTATAACAGTGCCGACGGCCTGGTGGTCGGCGATTATTACAAGGCCGGGTTGGCCATCAACCAGACGCTGGCGCGCGACGACAATGCCCGGGCGCTGGGGCTGACCGCCACCCTGCAGGGCGGCGACGACACCCTGGCGCTGACGCTGGCGGGCCGCCTGCAAACCTATCCGGATCAGCTCAGCCTCACGCTGGCCCATCCGACCCGTCAGGGCCAGGATCAGACGCTCGCCTTAATCCATGCCGGCGGCGGGCGTTACCGCGCCGCGCTGCCCGCCCTGCCGGACGGGAAATGGCTCGCCCTGCTCGCCGATGACGCTGCCACCTGGCGGCTGTCAGGCGTGCTGCACACCCCATTCAGCCAGTCCGTCACCTTGACGACGGATGCTGAAACAACCGTTCAATAAAAGGGAGACTGAAATGGACGTCGTACTGAACTTGCTGTTTACCCACCCGATTGGCCTGTTGAGCCTGTTTACCATCCTGTTCATGGTCGGCATGGCGATTTATCTGGTGATCTGGTACAGGCGCAAGATGAACGACCCGGACGAATAACGACATCGCGACGAGGGGCGCGCCATGATGCAGCGCCTGATCCACATTCCGGGGCGGCCGCATCGTAATCGGGTGCCATGGGGGTCGGCCAGTTCGTAGTAGCGGCAACATGCATATGATATGAGCATCTTCAATACTGCTATTACGTTTTCTTTCGAGACGGCTGGACGGGGGCGCAGAACTGAAACCCGCTCCCTTTTATAATGCCGATAATGCCGATAATGCCGATTTAACGGCTTGGCCCCGAGAGAAACCCCTCGCGGCGCATTTCGCGCCGGGTACATTGCAGCAGAGAAGAATGGCTATACCGAACACGACGTCAACAAAACCCGCATCGACGCTGAAGCCACAAGCCTCGGCACCAGGCTTGCCAGCCTGGCCATCCATCCGATGGTTCGGGGTAGCAATTGCGGGCTTTGCAAAAAAATTGTTCCCGACGCTGGCGGCCGGTCCGACCGCTCTCCCGGACCTGTCGCGTGATGGCGTTCTCCTGCGGGGCGATTCGTGAGCACCTCTCTTGGACTCACGGACGCCCCGTCTTTTTCGGGCTGCTTTCATTGCGGCCTGCCGGTGCCGGACGGCGCCCACTACCCGATCCAGTTCGACCGCGAAACGAAACAGGCGTGTTGCCGCGGCTGCCAGGCGGTGGCGCAGACCATCATCGACAGCGGCCAGGGCGCGTATTACACCCACCGCACCGTGCTGCCCGCGACGCCCCGCGAGGCCGAGGCCGAGCTGGCGCAGATGGGGCTGTACGACCTGCCGGAAATCCAGGAAAGCTTCGTGCGGACCGAATCGGAGCACATCCGCGAGGCCGCGCTGATCCTCGAAAACATCGTCTGCGCCGCGTGTATCTGGCTCAACGAGCGCCACATCGCCGCGCTGCCCGGCGTGCTGTCGGTCGAGATCAACTACGCCACCCGCCGTGCGCGGGTGCGCTGGGACAACAGCCAGATCCAGCTGTCGGCCATCCTGAAAGCCGTCTCCGACATCGGCTACATCGCCCATCCGTTCGATCCCGGCCGCTCCGACGACATCCACCGGCACGAGCGCAACACCGCGATCAAACGGCTCGCCATCGCCGGCCTCGGCATGATGCAGGTGATGATGTACGCGCTGCCGACCTACACCGCCACCGACATGACCGACGACATCCGGCTGCTGATGAGCTGGGCGAGCCTGGTCCTCACCATCCCGGTGGTCGGGTATTCGGCGTGGCCGTTCTTCATCGGCGCCTGGCGCGACTTCAAGCGGCGCATGCTGGGCATGGACGTGCCGGTCGCGCTCGGCATCGGCACCGCCTTCGTCGCCAGCGTGTACAGCACCTTCTCCGGCGAGGGCGAGGTGTATTACGACTCGGTCACCATGTTCGTCTTCCTGCTGCTCACCGGGCGTTTTCTCGAAATGAACGCGCGCCGCCGCGCCGGCGCCGCGGTGGAGGAACTGGTGAAGCTCATCCCCGCCGCCACCACGCGGCTGCCCCACTGGCCGGCGCGCGACGAGGAACAGGTGCCGGTGGCGCGCCTCGCGGTGGGCGACCACGTGCTGGTGCGCCCCGGCGAAACCCTGCCCGCCGATGGCGAAGTGATCGAGGGCGACAGCGCGGTGAGCGAGGCCCTGCTCACCGGCGAATCGCTTCCGCTATCGAAATGCCCCGGCGCCAAGGTGGTCGGCGGCAGCCTCAACCAGGCGAGCCCCCTGGTGGTGCGGGTCGACAAGCTCGGCGCCGACACGCGGCTGGCGTCCATCGTGCGCCTGCTCGACCGCGCGCAGAGCGAGAAGCCGCGCATCGGCCAGATGGCCGACCGCGCCGCCGCCTGGTTCGTCGGCCTCTTGCTGGTGATCACCTTCTTCGTCGGCCTGGCGTGGTATCACATCGATCCTTCCCGCACCCTGTGGATCGTGGTGTCGATCCTGGTCGTTACCTGCCCGTGCGCGCTGGGGCTCGCCACCCCCGCCGCACTCACCACCGGTACCGGCCGACTGACGCGGCTGGGCCTCTTGACCACGCGCGGCCACGCGCTGGAAACCCTGGCGCGCGCCACCGACCTGGTGTTCGACAAAACCGGTACGCTCACCCACGGCCGCCTGTCGGTGAGCCGCGTGCTGCCGCTGGGCGGGCGCAGCGCGGATGAGGTGAGCCGGATTGCCGCCGCGCTGGAAGCCGGTTCCGAGCATCCCATCGCGCGCGCCCTGCGCGAGGCCGGATCGGCCAGCCTCAGCGCCAGCGACGTCCGCAACACGCCGGGGCGCGGCGTCGAAGGCACCATCAATGGCCAGTCGTATCGCCTGGGCTCGCCCCGCTACGCCGCCGCCAGCGAGACGCCGCCGGAATCCGATGGCGGCGCGAGCTGGGTGGCGCTGGCGCAAGGCAGCGAAACCATCGCCTGGTTCGCGCTGGCCGACACGCTGCGCGCGGACGCCGCCGCCGCGCTCGCCGCACTGCAGCAACTGGGCGTGCGCCTGCACCTGCTGTCTGGCGACGGCGAGTCTGCGGTGAAGGCTGTGGCGCAGCAGCTCGACATTGCCGAATGGCACGCCGGCGCGCTGCCGGAAGACAAGCTCGCCTACGTCAAGGGGTTGCAGCAGCAGGGCCGCATCGTCGCCATGGTGGGCGACGGCATCAACGACGCCCCGGTGCTGGCCGGCGCGCAGGTGTCGATCGCCATGGGCGAAGGCGCCGACGTCGCGCAGGCCGCCGCCGACATGGTGATGCTCGGCAGCCGGCTCGGCACGCTGTCCGAAGGCGTCGCGCTCGCCCGCAAGACGCAGAAGATCATCCGCCAGAACCTCGGCTGGGCGCTCGGCTACAACCTCATCGCCATCCCCGCCGCCGCACTCGGCCACGTCACGCCGTGGATGGCAGGCATCGGCATGTCGGCCAGCTCGCTGCTGGTGGTGCTGAACGCGCTGCGGCTAAGCGAGTTCAAATCCAAGGAATCAGGATTCAGGATTCAGGATTTAGAGGAAAAGCCCCTAGAGGCCACGGCCCTAACCCCTGGCCCCTGACCCCTGGCCCCTGCAATGGACATCCTGATCCTGCTGATCCCCCTCAGTCTCGTCCTCGTCGGCGTCATCGCCTGGGTCATGCTGTGGGCGGCCAGAAGCGGGCAGTTCGACGACCTCGAAGGCCCGGCACACAGCGTCATCATGGACGACGACAGCCCGCCCAAATCCGACGACGACCCCAAACCCTAACGGACGCCGACCCACGCCGCGCCGAAACGGAATATGTCCTAAATCGGAAGTGGTCCTCCAACACCATGCGTAAGGCCCTTACGTGATCGCAGGCAGCAAAACGAGGCTCAATCCAACATGAACGCAACCATCCTCTGGTATTTCGCCGACCCGATGTGTTCGTGGTGCTGGGGGTTTTCGCCGGTGATCGAGGCCCTGCGCGACGAATATCGCGACCGCATGAAAATCGCGCTGGTACTGGGTGGCCTGCGGCACGAAACCGCGCCGATGACGGCAGCCGGGCGCGTGGATATTTTGCATCACTGGCAGCAGGTGCACGAACGCACCGGCCAGCCCTTTCGTTTCGACAATGCCCTGCCGGAGGGCTTCGTGTACGACACCGAACCCGCCTGCCGCGCGGTGGTGACGATTGGCGGCATCGAACCGACGCTGATCTTTCCCCTGTTCAGGGCAATCCAGAATGCTTTCTACGCCGAGGGGCGCGACGTCACCCAGGCCGGCGCGCTGGCCGAACTGGCAGCAGGGCTCGGCGTGGATGCCGCCGCATTTACGCAGGTATTCGACAGCGACGCCGCGCGCGCAAAAACCCAGGCGCATTTCAGGCAGGCGCGGCAGGCCGGCGTGCGCGGCTTCCCCGCGCTGATCCTGCAGCAGGACTCGCAATTGCACGCGGTCGGCAACGGCTGCCTGCCCCTTGAGACGGTGCGCGGCAAGGTCGGTGCCTGCCTGACGGCCTGAGGCGTAAGCGCACCGCCCGGCAATTTTTTTAATTGTGCTGGGCTACCCCGGCGCCCGCCGGATAAAATTCATCCACCCTTACCCTGGAGCATTCCCATGACCCGCCTGTCCCTGTTTTCAAACGCATTGTTTCTCGGCGCGCTGATGCTCGCCATCTCCGGCTGCGGTGCCAGCGAGCCCGGCACGCAGACCGTCTCCACCGCCGCCGGCCAGCCGGGCAACCCGCGCGTGCTGATCGAAACCAGCAAGGGCAACATCACGGTGGAGCTATTCCCCGGCCAGGCGCCGAGGACGACGACGAATTTTCTGCACTACGTAAAGAACGGGTTCTACAACGGCACGATCTTCCATCGCGTCATCCCCAACTTCATGGTCCAGGGCGGCGGCATGATGCCGGACATGACCGAAAAACCCAAGGGCCCGCCCATCCGTAACGAGGCCGACAACGGCCTGGAAAACCTGCGCGGAACACTGGCGATGGCGCGCACCGCCAACCCGCATTCGGCCAGATCGCAATTCTTCATCAACATCAAGGACAACGCCCCCCTCAACCATCGCAGCAAAAGCGGCGACGGCTGGGGCTATGCCGTATTCGGCCAGGTGGTCGACGGCATGGACGTGGTCGACGCCATCGTCGCGGTGCCGCGCGGCAATCACGGCCCGCACAGCGATGTGCCGGTCGATCCCATCGTCATGCAGCGCGTGACGCTGCTGCCCTAAGCGGCCCGGCCCTGAGCCACGCCCCCCGGCTGCTGCTGCTCGGACTGCCCCCCCGCCAGCCTGTCAGAAGGCATGGCGCTCGCGCGCAAGACACGGCAGGTCATCCGCCAGCGTTTGGTCTGCATCACGCCATGGATGGCCGGCATCGGCATGTCGGCCAGCTCGCTGCTGGTGGTGCCAACGCGCCCAAGGGTCCAAAGTTCGATCGCGCATCCGTCGTGCCTCAGCCATTACTCATTGCCCACTTTCCGGCGTTGTACTGCCTTGCCGCTGACCCGCACTTGCGGTCGGGCGCAGGATTCTACAGCTCGAAATCCGCGCCGCCACCGCGCATGGTGGCGTCCACCATTTTGCGCGTCAGCTGCGGCGCAAACAGGCGGATAAATTCGTAAACATAACCGCGCAGGTAGGCGCCGCGGTGCAGGCCGATGCGCGTGGTGCTGGATTCGAACAGGCGATCGGCGTCCAGCATGCGCAAGCCCTTGTCTCGCTGAGGGCCGAACGCCATCCGGGCGACGATGCCGATGCCAAGGCCGAGTTCCACGTAGGTCTTGATCACGTCCGAGTCGATGGCGGTCAACACCACCCTCGGGGCAAGCGCCTTGCGCTCAAACGCACGGTTGATGCGCGAACGGCCGGCGAACGCGGTGTCGTAGGTGACGATCGGATAGCGCGCGACGGCTTCCAGGGAAAACGTTTTCTCCTTCAGCAGCGGGTGCCTGAGCGGGGTAATGATGCCGTGGTTCCACTGGTGGCAGGGCATGCTCACCAGCTCCTTCACTTCGGCGATGGTTTCCGTGACGATGGCGATGTCGGCCTCGCCCGATATCACCATCTGCGCCACCTGGGTCGGATTTCCCTGGTGCAGGACGAGATTGACCCCCGGATAGCGCTGCACGAAGGCCTTGACCGTCTGGGGCAGCGCATAGCGGGCCTGGGTGTGGGTGGTGGCGATCACCAGGCTGCCGCTGCCTTCATTGCTGAAGTCCTTGCCGGCCAGCCTGAGATTTTCCGCCTCCCGCAGGAGGCGCTCCGCAATGGCAAGGATCGCCTTTCCCGGCTCGGTGATTTCCACCACCCGCTTGCCGTTGCGGACGAAGATGTCGATTCCCAGTTCGTCTTCCAGCAACGGGTGCTGGACGACCTGGAAACCAACGAAATCCTGCTGTTGAAATCGGATTGCCCCCGCACGCGGGACGACCTGTTTTCCTGGGCGAAGGCGACGGGAAACGAGGTCGTCCACTCCGAGAAACAGCCTGGCGGCGCGACCGGATATTACGTGCGCAAGGGAAATTCGAAGCGATGCTGTGCTGGTTGTCCGAAACGCCGCTCGACAAGAATCGCAGATACCTCGTCAAGCACACCACGCGCACGGCGAAGTGTTTGTTCTCCAGCATCGACTACCGTGTGGATGTGAACACGCTGGAGCAACACGCCAACCCGACGGTGAACATGAACGATATCGCGCATGTGGCGATGAAGGTGCAGCAACCGCTGGCGTTCGACCATTACCAGCGCAACCGAGCCAGCGGCAGCTTTATTGGCTCTTTTGAAAAACGAGTGGGTTAAGCGGCATGGGGGTTGATCTTGCTGAAATCGAGCTTGCCGGCGAGGAGGAAGACGACGGTGCGGATGGTGGAGAAGTTGCCATAGCCGCGCGCCTTGCGC
>Ga0208244_100420_pt1 | contig 42318 bp, 35 predicted proteins | sample SubbioCR12Aug_5A_FD_184828 | JGI IMG/M metagenome (GOLD analysis project Ga0208244, IMG submission 184828) | Serpentinite rock and fluid subsurface biosphere microbial communities from McLaughlin Reserve, California, USA - CR12Aug_5A (SPAdes) | ecosystem: Environmental > Terrestrial > Deep...
TTCACGCCCACCAGCGCGAGCTGGCTCAATCAAGTCGAAATTTGGTTCGGCATTTTCCAGCGAAAGACACTCAACAACGCAAGCTTCCGAAGCATCGAGCAACTCGTCGAGGCCATCCATGCGTTCATCGCCGCCTACAACGAAAACGCAGCGCCATTCGTCTGGCGCAAACGAGAGGTTCGGGGGTCACAGCTTCGCAATACTATTATTAATTTACGCAATTAAACACTAGGCTCGCCCTGGGTGGCGGCAAGCTCGTCGTTCGCCGCCTTCACCGCCGGCGCGATGCTGCCCTTGCTGCCCTTCCTCTTTGGCAGCGGCAGCGGGGCGCTGATCGAATCCGTTGCGCTGACCGCACTCGGCCTGTTCGCCGTCGGCGCCAGCATGAGCCTGTTCACCGGACGCCACGCGCTGCTCTCCGGCCTGCGCATGCTCGGCATCGGCGGCGCGGCGGGCTTGGCGACCTGCTTCATCGGCACCTGGCCGGGGGGATGGCGCCGGGCTGAGCTGCGCCGGATTGAGCCGGGCTACGCCGACTTTTCCACTTCGACGTCGAGCCGATACCCCACGCCAACGACCGTCTTGATAAGCGCCGGAAACCTGACGTCGTCGCCCAGGTGGCGACGCAGTCGCATGATGGGGCGATCCAGCGTTCTGTTCTCGACGTCCTTGTTCGGGCCCCAGACCAGCGCGATCAATTGCTGGCGGGTTAGCACCTGGCGGGGGAACGTCAGCAAGGACTTCAGCACGTCGAATTCCCGTTTGTCGAGCAGGACCGATTTTCCGTCGCGCGACACCAGCCGGCGTTCGTGGCAATGGAGTGTCCATCCGGAAAAGCGGTAGGTGCGGACAGACGCCTCGCCAGGATCGACGGATTCGACGCGCGCCAGGCTCAGAACCCGCCTGATCGTGGCCACCAGTTTGCGGGGCTGGATGGGCAAGCTGAGCCGCGCATCGGGCTCGAAGCCGAGGGCGGCGGCACGCCCCGGAAACACCTGCGCTCGATCCAGGACGATCGTGGGCGTTTCCGGTTTTGCCAAAAACCACTTCGGTCTGGACGCGCGCTGTTCCATGCCGTCCAGGGCGACGATCAGCAGGTCGACCGGCGGCGGCAAGGCCTCCATCTCCATGGTCGCGACGACATCGAAGCCTTTGTCGCGCAAATGCTCCGCCAGCAGCGCCCGCGTCAGCGGATCGGGGGCGGCCAGATAGATGCGCGGGGCAAAGATGGCGCTGCCCTCGGCTTCCGCGCCCGGCCATGACCAATCGGACTTCCCGGAATGTCGCTGGCGCATGGGCAAACCCGGGTTTCCCTGAGGCATGACGGATTCCCTGGTTGCGATCAGCCGAAGCGGCCGGTGATGTAATCCTCGGTCTGCTTGACGGTGGGCGTGAGGAACACATCGTTGGTGCGGCCCATTTCAATCAGCTCCCCCATGTACATGAATGCTGTGTAATCGGACACGCGGGCCGCCTGCTGCATGTTGTGGGTGACGAGGATGATGGTGTACTGGTTCTTCATCTCGTTGACCAGTTCCTCGATCTTGGCGGTCGAGAGGGGGTCGAGCGCGGAGGCCGGCTCGTCCAGCAGCAGCACATCCGGTTCCAGCGCGATCGCGCGCGCGATCACCAGGCGCTGCTGCTGGCCGCCGGACAGGCTCAGGCCGTTCTCGTCGAGACGGTCCTTGACCTCGTTCCACAGCGCAGCGCCGCGCAGGGCCTTCTCGACCGCTTCGTCGAGGGTGCTCTTGTTGTTGACGCCCATGATGCGCAGGCCGTAGGCCACGTTTTCGTAAATGGACTTGGGGAAGGGGTTGGGCTTCTGGAACACCATGCCGACCCGGCGCCGCAGCAGCGCAACGTTCACATCCCGGTCATAAATGTTCTTGCCTTCCATCAGGATCTTGCCGTCGACACGACAGATTTCGACCAGATCGTTCATGCGGTTGAAACAACGCAGCAGCGTCGACTTGCCGCAGCCGCTGGGGCCGATAAAGGCGGTGACACGGTTTTTCGGCAGATTCATGCTGACACTCTTCAACGCCTGCGCATCTCCGTAGTAGAGGTCGAGGTTTTCGACGCGGATCGCCACTTCTTCCGTGTCTTCCATCTGTGTGCGGCCCAGGTCGCCTATGTTGATCGCGTGGGTTTTCGGGCTGGCTTCGCTCATTTCAAAGTCCTTCGGTTCTATCGTTTGTAGGGGGCGATCAAACGCCTTCGAGGCCGCGCAAGCGCTCGCGCAGGCGGTTGCGCAGCCGGATCGCGAACAGGTTGAGTACGACGATGATGATCACCAGCAGCAGCGACGTGGCGTACACCAGCGCCCGCGCCGCCTCGACGTTGGGGCTCTGGAAGCCGACGTCGTAGATGTGGAAGCCCAGGTGCATGAACTTCCGCTCCAGATGCAGGAAGGGGAAGTTGCCGTCGAGCGGCAGGCTGGGCGCCAGCTTCACCACGCCGACCAGCATCAGCGGCGCCACCTCGCCGGCGGCACGCGCCACGGCGAGAATCAGCCCCGTCATCATCGCCGGGCTGGCGATCGGCAATACCGTGCGCCACAGGGTTTCCGCCTTGGTGGCGCCAAGGGCGAGGCTGCCCTCGCGGATGGTGCGCGGCACCCGCGACAGGCCTTCTTCGGTGGCGACGATCACCACCGGCAGGGTCAGGATCGCCAGCGTCAGCGAAGCCCACAGAATGCCGGGGCTGCCGAAGGTCGGCGCCGGCAGCGCCGCCGCGAAGAACAGTTCGTCGATCGAGCCGCCCAGCACATAGACAAAGAAACCCAGGCCGAACACGCCGTAGACGATCGAAGGCACCCCGGCCAGGTTGTTGACCGAAATGCGGATGGTGCGGATCACCGGGCCCGGCCTGGCGTATTCGCGCATGTAGATCGCCGCCATGATGCCGAGCGGGGTGACCATCACCGACATCAGCAACACCATCATCACCGTGCCAAAAATGGCCGGGAAGATGCCGCCCTCGGTGTTGGCCTCGCGCGGATCGTCGCTGACGAATTCGTAGAACTTGTGGACGTAGAAACGGAGCTTTTCCCACACGCTCATGGCGTTTGGCATGTAAATGTCGGCCACCTTGGCCAGCGGAATGTCCACCAGCTGGCCGTCGCTCGTTTCAACCGTGACGCTGTCGCGCTCGATGTCGGTGCGGATCTGGTCCAGCTTGCCCTGCAGCACCCCGTACGCAGCCTCTTGCACTTCACGCGCCCGGGCGAGTTCCGCCTTCGCCTCGTCGGTCAGCTTGTCGGCGATCTCCAGCCCGCGCTCGCGCAGGCGCAGTTTTTCCAGAGCATAGTTGATCTTGCCGATATCGCTTTTCTCGATGCGCAACGCCTGCCTGAACAGATCGTTGGAGCGCGCCAGGCGCTTTTCCACCTCGGCCCAGGCTGCCGGCCCCTCCGCCACCAGATTGCCGGCTTCCTTGACCGCCTTCAGGTGGCCGTAGAAGTTGCCCCATTCGCGCCGCTCGATCGCGACCAGATCCTTGGGATAGGTGAATTCACCCAACATCGGCGCCGGAAACCACTTGAAATCGACGCCGGTGATGTCCTTGTTGCCCAGCTTGATCAGATAGCGCTCGGCAAACAGGTCCTGGGTGTCGACCTCGTAGCCCTGCTCACGCAGGCGGATGAGCGACACCTCCTCCTTCTCGCGTACTTCGCCGATCAGGCGCGAAGTGGAACCATCCCGCTCCTGAAAGCTGACCTCGGTGATCGGCTTGGGCCAGAAATGGGTCAGGCCGCGTGCGGCAGTCAGCCACACCACGCTGTAAACCATCACCAGGGACAGGGCGACCGCGCCGGCGGTCGTCCAGATCCAGGGTTCTCCGCTCTTGTACCAGTTACGCATGGGAATGCTTTCTTAAAGTGAGCTGTATTTTTCGCGCAGGCGCTGCCGCACCAGTTCGGCAGCGGTATTCACCACGAAGGTGAACGCGAACAGGACCAGCGCCGAAAAGAACAGCAGGCGATAGTGGGTGGTGCCGACGGCCGCTTCGGGCATTTCCACGCCGATGTTGGCGGACAGGGTGCGGAAGCCGGTGAAGATGCTGAGGTCCATCACCGCCGTGTTGCCGGTGGCCATCAGCACGATCATGGTCTCGCCCACCGCGCGCCCCATGCCGACCATGATGGCGGAGAAGATGCCGGGGCTGGCGGTCAGCAGCACCACGTAGAACAAGGTCTGCCATGGCGTCGCGCCGAGCGCCAGCGATCCGGAAGTCAGATGCTTGGGCACGCTGAACACCGCGTCCTCGGCAATCGAGAAGATGGTCGGAATCACCGCGAAGCCCATGGCGATGCCCACCACCAGCGAGTTGCGCTGTTCGTAGGTAATGCCGAGTTCGTTGGTCAGCCAGTGCGGCATGTTGCCGCCAAAAAAGGCCGCCTCGACCGGATGCCCCAGCTGAATGGCGGCGTAGATCACCAGCAGGATGACCGGCACCAGCAGCGCTGCTTCCCAGCCCGCACCGATTCCCGCGGTGAATCGCTCGGGCAGCAGGTGCCAGAGGTAAGAGGCGATGACGAAGCTGAACGGCAGCATGAAGATCGCCATCAGGGTGCCGGCGAGGTTGTTGTCGACCCAGGGCGCCAGCCACAGGCCGGCGAGAAAGCCCAGGATCACGGTCGGCAGCGCTTCCATGATCTCGATCGATGGCTTGACCACGCTGCGCATCTTCGGCGACATGAAATACGCGGCGAAGATGGCACCCAGCACCGCCAGCGGAATCGCCACCAGCATGGCGTAGAACGCCGCCTTCAAGGTGCCGAAGGTGAGCGGCGCGACGCTGAACTTGGGCTCGAAGTCGGAGGTGGCGGCGGAGGACTGCCAGTTGTATTCCGGCTCCTGGTAGCTCTCGTACCAGACCTTCTGCCACAGCGACGAGAAGGAAATCTCCGGGTACTCGTTCTCCACCCGGGCCGTCTGGATGGTGTCGCCCGCGCTCTCGACCAGGACGGCATTGGCGCGCGGCGTGATGCCGACCACGCGCACCGGCTCGCTGCCGGTCGAGCGCGTCAGCAGCAGGCGGTTGGATGTCGCGTAATAGAGGCCGATATTGCCCTTGTCGTCACCGACCAGGAAGCCCTTGCGAAAATGCTCCGGCGCCATCGTCGTGACCCGGCTCGCCATCGGCTTGAACGAGCGGATGTGGGTCAGGTGATTGATGTTGTCGTCGTCGCGCACCTGGAACCACTGCGACACCCGGCCCTGATCGGTGCCAACGATGAGCGAGAAGCCGCCGCTGAGAATCGTCGCCGCCGTGATGCTTTCCCCTTCGGGCACCAGCGCAACCGTCTGCACCAGCCGCGGGCTTTGCTTATTCATCACGTCGTAATGGCTGACGAAGCGGCCACCGTGCACCACATACAGATCGCGTTGCTTGACCTCCAGCAGGAGCTGGCTGATTTCTCCCTGCACCGGCGGTAATTCGATGCCGAAGCGCTCGGTTGTCACCTCGCCCGTGATCATGTTGCTGCGGCCCTCGAAGGCCGCCATCAGCAGACGGCCATCCTCGGTCAGCGCAACCGCTGTGGTGTTCTCGCCGCCATGCTGCACGGTCAGACGCTTCAGCGCCCGCCCGGCCTCATCGACCCGCAGCGGTTCGCGCCCCGCCGGATAGGCAATGGTCGGCGTGATGGTGCGGATGTCCTTTTCGTGATCGTCCGGATCGACCTGGAAAGTCACCTTGAAATCCTGCTCCAGAACCAGCATGCGGCCATCGGACAGGCCATAGGCCACGGCCTGTTGGGAGGGATCGCCGGCGGCAAAACTGCTGACGCCTACGCCTTCCGGCAAGGCGATTTTTTCCTCGCCCATGACGCGGCCGTCGCGCAAATCGAAAAAGGTGACGCTGCCGCGATCCGACATGCGCACGCCGATTTCGGCCTGCTCCTCCGAAGTCAGATGCACACTGGCTTCCGGCACGGCTTTGGGAACCAGAAGTTTTTGCAGATCGTCCATCTGTGCCGGCATGAAAATCGGCACGACGACGCTCGCGAGATAGAAAAAGATGGCGCTGATGGCGATGATCACGCTCAGGCCGCCAAAGGTCATGACATGCCTGAACAGCCTGTCCCTGGCCATGCGCTGGCCGGTATAGCCGCCGACCTTGCTGATGTTGGACTCGATCTTTCCCATGATTCACCGCGTTATCTTTTATTTGCGCCGCAACAGCAAGCCGGCGCACTCAAGAAGGGGGGCCTTGCGCCCAACCCTTCCCGAAGCGCCTTATTTCACTTGATGGAACTGCTTGAAGGCCTCGATCAGCGCAACCGGACGGCCGTCCTTGCTGGTCTTCTTGTTCATCGCATAGATCACTGTTTCACCCTTGGGGCCGCTACCGACTTCGGTGAAGGTGTAGGTGATTTCCTTGTTGACGAGATAGTCCTTGAAGTCCTGCCAGGTACCGAACACATGGAAGCGGCCATCCTTGACCACCTCGCCGTAGAACGGGCCGGTGACTTCCATCTTGCCGTCATAGATCTGCTCGGCGACAGAAGGCTTGTTCAGATCTTCGGCTTCCTTTTTCTGGATGCCGAACACGATGGTTTCGCCTCCCGGGCCGGCGCCGATGCGGGTGCGGGTGTAAATCAACTCGTCAACGTCGAGGAAAGCCAGATAATTTTTGGCATCGGCAATCGGATAAATCCGGCCGTTTTCATGGAACACCAGAAAGTAGTGCTGGGTGGGCGCCGTAACAGGCTGGGCCGCGGCCACCGGCGCCGTGGCGGCAGGCGCCGCAGCCAGGGCCATTGCGGCCGGCTTGCTCTCCGGCGCCTTGGCCGTGTTCGGCTGGGTGGCACAACCGCTCATGACGCCGAGCGCGAGCACGGAAGTCAGGGCGTAAGGGATGAATCGCTTGTTTTCCCGCATGATTTGAATCTCCGTTTGTGTGTCGGGCCGGACACGGCCACATCGGGTGGCTGCATCCGGCTTGCATAGGCTACAGGCTTACTTGATGCCCAGATCGACCAGCGCCTTGGCGGCCATGGCGGCAGGCATCGGCACGAAGCCGTCCTTGATCACCACTTCCTGACCCTGCCTGGACAGCACCAGCTTGACGAACTCGCGCTCGAGCGGTGCCAGCGGCTGGTTCGGACGCTTGTTCACGTAGACGTACAGCACGCGGGCCAGCGGGTAGGTGCCGTCGATGGCGTGCACTGCATCAGCTTCGACGAAGGGCTCGCCATCCTTCTTCGACAACGGCAAGGCACGCACGCCCGAAGTCTTGTAGCCGATGCCGGAGTAGCCGATCGCGCCAATCTGCCCGGTCACGCTCTGCACCACCGAGGCGGAACCCGGCTGCTCGGCGACGTTGCGCTTGAAGTCGCCTTTACAGAGGGCTTTTTCCTTGTAGTAGCCGTAGGTGCCGGACACCGAGTTGCGGCCGTACAGGGCGATGGTGCGGCTTGCCCATTCGCCGGTCATGCCAACCTGGCCCCAGGTGGTGATGTCGGCCGGCGCGCCGCACTTGCGGGTGGCGGAGAAGATCGCGTCGACCTGAGGAATCGACAGGCCTTTGATGGGGTTGTCCTTGTTGACGTACACCGCTAGCGCGTCGATCGCGACCGGCACCGGGGTGGGCTTGTAGCCGAACTTTTTCTCGAACTCCTCGATTTCCTTGGCGTTCATCATGCGGCTCATCGGGCCGAAGTTGGCGGCGCCTTCGATCAGCGCGGGCGGCGCGGTCGAGGAACCGGCCCCCTGGATCTGGATGTTGACGTTCGGGTAGTTGCGCTTGTAGGTCTCGGCCCACAGTGTCATCAGGTTGTTCAGCGTGTCGGAACCGACGCTGGTGAAGTTGCCGGACACGCCGCTGGCCTTCTGATACGACGGCAGGGCGGGGTCGACCTTGACGGCCTGCGCAAGCGCAACATGGCTGACCAAAGAGCAGGCCATGAAGCCGAGTGCGGCGAAAATTTTCTTCTGAACCATAATCGTAATCTCCAATGAAACAATGAGGGTTTTGGATTTTTCCAATTCAAGACTGCGCGAACGATCGATTTCCTCGTTCAGCGATCGCCACGATAAACGCCGACTGTGACGGTTTCGTGACGGCTTCGTTTTTTTTTGGGAATTGGGGGGGGGGGGGTGAAAGCATTCCGCCGACCGGGCTGCCGGCTGTCCGCCTGCATGGTCAAGGGCTTCGCCAGTCACGCCACCTTAAGGCGCGACGCGGCACGGATCGCCAGAGGAGACCCGTGCCTTGACCTGCAATCTGATTGAACCCCTGTTGACCTGCCCCGGCTGTGGCCACGCCAAAAGCCCGACCCCTATGCTGGGCAGTCGTGCGGTAAATATCCGGCCAGCCCGCCCCTGCTCAGGCCAAAATTCGGCGACTGTTGCGTGTTCTTTTCCTACGGCGCGCATCCTGCCCGCCGATCCAGGCGGCGCGGGCAGCGGACACGCCCGTCAGGTCTGCTCCCACGGCAAGCCGTCAAACCGCCAGCCGTTTTTCGTGCTGCGATGGTGCGACTCGTCCATGTCGCCCTCGAATCCGTTCAGCACGTTGTAAACCTCGGGAAAGCCGTATTTCTCGAGGTAACGCCCGGCCTCGACCGAGCGCCGTCCCGAGCGGCAGATCAGCACCACCGGCCGATTGACCGATGCCGCCTTGCGCGAATGGCCGAGAAAATCGGGGTTGATGTCCCAGTCGGGGCCGTCCTGCCAGGCGATGTGGATCGCCCCCACGGGATGGCCGACGAACAGGTATTCGATTTCCGAGCGGCAGTCGATGAACACCGCTTCGGGGTGCGACTGCAGGAAGGCATGGGCTTCGGCGGGTTCGAGATGTTTCATGGCAATCACCGGTTGGACTCAATAATCCGCACCATAGCACCACCGGCGAGCCTCGCGCCAACCGATATAATGCGTGATTGCCCAGCTGCCGTTTTCTACGCCCCCTGCCATGCCCCGCACTGCCCTGCTGAATTCCCTGCTCGCCCGACGCATCCTGATCCTCGACGGCGCGATGGGGACGATGATCCAGTCCTACACGCTCGGCGAGGCGGATTACCGCGGCGAACGCTTTGCCGGTTTTGCGTACGACGTGAAGGGCAACAACGACCTGCTGTGCCTGACGCAGCCGCAGATCATCAAGGAAATCCACGCCGAGTACCTGGCCGCCGGCGCCGACATCCTGGAGACCAACAGCTTCAACGCCACCTCGATTTCCATGGCGGACTACCACATGGAACACCTGGTGGCGGAGCTCAACTTCGCCGCCGCGCGGCTGGCGCGCGAGGCCGCCGACGAGGCGACCGCGCTGGATCCGGACAAGCCGCGCTTTGTCGCCGGCGTGCTCGGCCCCACCTCGCGCACCGCCTCCCTTTCGCCGGAGGTGAACGATCCCGGCTTCCGCAACGTCAGCTTCGACCAGCTGCGCCTGGCGTATCTGGAAGCGATCGACGGCCTGGTCAAGGGCGGCGCCGACATCCTGATGGTCGAGACGATTTTCGACACGCTCAACGCCAAGGCCGCGCTGTTCGCCATCGATGAATACTTCGAGCAGCACGCCATGCAGCTGCCGGTGATGATTTCCGGCACCATCACCGACGCCTCCGGCCGCACCCTGTCGGGCCAGACCGGCGAGGCGTTCTGGAATTCGGTGCGCCACGCGCGGCCTTTATCCATCGGCCTCAACTGCGCGCTCGGCCCGGACCTCCTGCGCCAGTACGTCGAGGAACTGTCGAACAAGGCCGACGTCTTCGTCTCGGCGCACCCCAACGCCGGCCTGCCCAACGCCTTCGGCGAATACGACATGGGCAGCGACGAAATGGCGACGCACATCGGCGAATGGGCGCGTTCGGGTCTGCTGAACATCGTCGGTGGCTGCTGCGGCACCACACCGGTTCACATCGCGGCCATCGCCAAGGCGGTCGAGGGCGTCGCGCCGCGGGTGCCGCCGGTGCTGGAACCGGCGATGCGGCTGTCCGGCCTCGAGCCTTTCAACGTCGGCAAGGACAGCCTGTTCGTCAACGTCGGCGAGCGCACCAACGTCACCGGCTCCAAGGCGTTTGCCCGCATGATCCTCGAAGGCCGCTACGACGACGCGCTGTCGGTGGCGCGCCAGCAGGTGGAAAACGGCGCCCAGATCATCGACATCAACATGGACGAGGGCATGCTCGACGCCGAGGCGGCGATGGTGCGCTTCCTGCTCCTGATCGCGTCGGAGCCCGACATCGCGCGGGTGCCGATCATGATCGACTCGTCGAAGTGGAGCGTGATCGAGGCCGGCCTGAAGTGCATCCAGGGCAAGGGCGTCGTCAATTCCATCTCGATGAAGGAAGGCGAAGCCGAGTTCATCGAGCGCGCGAAACTGTGCCGGCGCTACGGCGCGGCGGTGATCGTGATGGCCTTCGACGAGACCGGCCAGGCCGACACCTACGCGCGCAAAACCGAAATCTGCGCGCGCGCCTACAAGCTCCTGACCGAAACGGTCGACTTCCCGGCCGAGGACATCATCTTCGACCCCAACATCTTCGCGGTCGCCACCGGCATCGAGGAGCACGCGAACTACGCGGTGGACTTCATCGAAGCCACCCGCTGGATCCGCCAGAACCTGCCGCACGCCCACATCTCGGGCGGGGTGTCGAACGTGAGCTTCTCCTTCCGCGGCAACGACGCGGTGCGCGAGGCGATCCACACCGCCTTCCTCTATCACGCGATTCAGGCCGGGATGGACATGGGCATCGTCAACGCCGGCCAGCTCGGCGTCTACGAGGCGCTCGATCCCGAACTGAAGGCGCGCGTCGAGGACGTGCTGTTGAATCGCCGCGCCAAAGGTTCTGATAAGGACAGCGCGACCGAGCGGCTGGTCGCCTTTGCCGACAACGTGAAAGGCGGCGCGAAGGAAAATATCGAGGACCTGGCCTGGCGCAGCCTGTCGGTGAACGAGCGGCTGAGTCATGCGCTGGTGCGCGGCATCACCCAGTACATCGTCGAGGACACCGAGGCCGCCCGCCTCGAATCCGTGCGCCCGCTGCACGTCATCGAAGGGCCGCTGATGGCCGGCATGAACGTGGTCGGCGACCTGTTCGGCGCCGGCAAGATGTTCCTGCCGCAGGTGGTGAAATCCGCCCGCGTGATGAAGCAGGCGGTGGCACACCTGCTGCCCTTCATCGAGGCCGACAAGCAGGCCGGCGACGCGCAGAGCGCGGGCAAGATCGTCATGGCCACGGTCAAGGGCGACGTCCACGACATCGGCAAGAACATCGTCGGCGTGGTGCTCGGCTGCAACGGCTACGACATCGTCGACCTCGGGGTCATGGTGCCGGCGCAGAAGATTCTCGACGCCGCGCGCGAACACAAGGCCGACATCATCGGCCTGTCCGGCCTCATCACGCCCTCGCTGGAGGAAATGGCGCATGTCGCCCGCGAAATGCAGCGCCAGGGTTTCACCATCCCGCTCTTGATCGGCGGCGCCACCACCTCGCTCGCCCACACCGCGGTGAAGATCGAGCCGAACTACGCGCACCCGGTGGTGTACGTGAAGGACGCCTCGCGCGCAGTCGGCGTCTGTACCCAGCTGCTGTCGAACGACCTGCGCGACGCCTTTGCCACCGAAATTCGCGCCGACTATGCCGTCACGCGCGAACGCCATCTGAAGCACAAGTCCGACACCGTTCGCATCAAGCTTGCCGAGGCGCGCGCCAACAAGTTCAAGATCGACTGGGCCCGCTACACGCCGCCGGCGCCGAAACAGCCCGGCGTCCACGTGCTGCGCGCCTACGACCTCGCGAAGCTGGTCGAGGTCATCGACTGGACGCCGTTCTTCGCGTCGTGGGAACTGCACGGCAAGTTCCCGAAAATCCTCGACGACGAGGTGGTCGGCATCGAGGCGACCAAGCTCTACAACGACGCCCGGGCGATGCTGCAGCGGATGGTCGCGGAAAACTGGATTGAAGCGCGCGCGGTGTTCGGCCTGTTCCCCGCCAACACGGTCAACGACGACGACATCGAGGTCTATGCCGACGAATCGCGTTCCAGCGTATTGATGACCTGGCACAACCTGCGCCAGCAGATGAAAAAGCCGGAAGGCCGCGCCAACCTGTGCCTCGCCGACTTCGTCGCGCCCAAGGCCAGTGGGCTGAAAGACTATCTGGGCGCCTTCGTCGTCACCGCCGGCATTGGCGAGGACGAGCGCGCCCGCGCCTTCGAGGCCGCGCACGACGACTACTCCGCGATCCTGTTCAAGTCGCTATGCGACCGTTTGGCCGAAGCCTTCGCCGAGCACCTGCACCTGCGGGTGCGCCGCAAATTCTGGGGCTATGCAAGCGAGGAAGCGCTCAGCAATGACGAGCTGGTCGCGGAGAAATACCAGGGCATCCGCCCCGCGCCCGGCTATCCCGCCTGTCCCGAGCACAGCGAAAAAGCCCCGCTGTTCGAGGTGCTCGACGCCACCGACAGCATCGGCGTGGTGCTGACCGAGAATTTCGCCATGTGGCCGGGCGCCGCGGTGTCGGGCTTCTACCTGTCGCACCCCGACAGCCAGTACTTCGCCGTGGCCAAGATCGAGCGCGACCAGGTCGAGGACTACGCCCGCCGCAAGGGCTGGACGCTGGCGGAGGCGGAACGCTGGCTGGCGCCGAACCTGGCTTACCAGCCCGGTTAACGGGTTTATGCCCCCAAGAAAGCGTTGATTAACTTCGTCATCGCGAGGCCCACAGGGCCGTGGCGATCCAGAGTTCATTGAGACTGCTGATGTTCTGGATTGCTTCGCTTTGCTCGCAACGACGAAAAGTAATTATTCAGCATCGCCACAAGCTACCATCCCTGCTGCTGCATCTTCTCCAGCCAGAACAGACCGACCACGGTCTTGGTTTCGCAAATCCTGCCGCTGCGCAGCCAGTCCATCGCCTCGCCGAACGGCACCCGCAGGATTTCCAGAAATTCGTCGGGGTCGCGACCGTGATTGCCTTCCTTGAGTCCGCGCGCCAGATAGAACGCCAGCCGCTCGTCCGAATAGCCGATGCAGGGATAGATGGTGGTGACCTCGCGCCACTCGGCGGCGGCATAGCCGGTTTCCTCTTCGAGTTCACGTTTCGCGCAGCTGAGGTCGTCCTCGCCGGGGTCGATCTTGCCGGCCGGCAGCTCGATGAAGTCGCGGTGCAGCGGGTAGCGGTGCTGGCGTTCCAGCAGCAGGTCGCCGTTGTCGAACACCGGGATGACGACGACGGCGCCCGGATGGACGATATATTCGCGCGTCGACTCGCGTCCATCGGGCAGGCGCACGCGGTCGCACTTGACGTGCATCAGCCGGCCCTTGAAGACGGTTTCGCTGGCCAGTTCGGTTTCGGTGAGGTCCGGGGGGTCGTTTTGCATGCCGCCATGATACCGAGCGCGGACAAAAAAATGCCGGGCTCTTGCGAACCCGGCAGAACGGAGGGACAACCCTCGTTGCGGAGAACTTCCTGCCTGCAGCGCAAACAGCAAGCACTGGCATCCTACGAAGGAGATCAAATTTTAACTATACAACTTTAATTGTAGATGCGCCATAACTTACTGATAAATAAGTTGATTGTTTTCACAAGCCTAGCAAAAACCTGGGCAGTCCGATTGTTTTCTGGTTCCGATCCCGATTTCAGATCCCGCTTGAGCCGCCCAGACAGGCTGCGGCGTCTTAAAAGACCCTGAGCTTTTCGCGTAAAGCGGTGTACTGGCGCCGGCTCACCATCAGGCGCTCATCCTGTCCATCCAACTTCAAAAAATGGCCGTCGTCGTCGCCGGGCAATTTGCCGATTTCGCGGATGCGCGCGCTGGCGACCAGGCAGTTGCGATGAATGCGCAGGAAGGCGTCGCCGAATTCGTTTTCCAGCCGGGTGAGCGATTCCTCGATGAGGAATTCGCGGGCGGCGGTGCGCACGGTGACGTATTTGAGTTCCGCCTTGAGATAGAGAATGTCCGCCACCGGGATCAGCACGATGCGGCCTTTCTCGTTGACCGACAGGTGCGTGCGTGCCTTCGGATGCGTCTCGCGCAGATGGTCGAGCGTCGTCGCATTCAGCCGGTGCGCCCGCGACAGGGCGCGCACCAGGCGGTCGGCGCGCACCGGCTTCAGCAGATAGTCGACGGCGTTGAGATCGAACGCCTGGCAGGCGTAGGCATCGTAGGCGGTGCTGAAGATGATGGCGGGCGGGGACGACAGCTGGTTGAGATGGGCGGCGCATTCGAGGCCGTCCATGCCGGGCATGCGGATGTCGAGCAGCACCGCGTCGACCGGCTGCTGCTGCGCCTGGCTCAGCGCATCCAGCCCGTTGTCGGCTTCGCCGACGATGTCGACCTGCAACTGGCCGGCGCAATCCCCCAGCACGTCGCGCAGGCGATGGCGTGCCGGCGCCTCGTCATCGACGATGAGGACGCGCAGGGGCAGGCTGGGTGCGTTCATGGGTATAAGGAATGACGATGTGCACCTGATAAACGGCACCCAGCGGTTCCAACTTGAGCTGGGCGTCGAGATCGAAGTGCAGCAGCAGGCGCTCGCGGATATTCGCCAGCGCGATGCGATTGCCTTTGTGATGGCCGGCATCGGGGGCGATCGGATTGCGCACCACGATGTGCACCTTGTCGGCACTGCGGTAGATATTGAGGCTGATTTCGCCGCCCGCCGGCTGCGGCTCGATGCCGTGATACACCGCGTTTTCAACCAGCGGCTGGATCACCAGCGGCGGGATCAGCGCGTCGCCCGGCATCTTGCCGATGTGCCAGGCCACCTGCAGGCGGTCGCCCAGGCGCAGCTGCTCCAGCTCCAGGTAGGCGCGGGTGAGCGCGACCTCGTCTTCCAGCGGCGCCAGCTGGCGGGCATCGCCCATCAACGCGCGGAACAGGTCGGCCATGTTTTCCAGCGCGCGCTCGGCGCGGCGCGGGTCGCTGCGCACCAGCGACAGCACGGCGTTCAGGCTGTTGAACAGGAAATGCGGGCGGATGCGCGCCTGCAGGGCCTGCAGGCGCGCTTCGGTGATGGCGGGCGACAGGGCGCGGGCGCGCAGGTTGAAGTAGCCGAGCAGGCCCGCGCCGATCAGCAGCGCGAACAGCGCCACGCCGGCAGGCGGAACCGGCTGCATTCCAGCCAGCAGCGGGTTGAGCCACAACGTGGTCAGCAACGGCACTGCCATGCCCAGCGCCAGAGTGAATCCCACGCCAACGGGATAGGGCCGACCGCGCAGCCAGCGCCCCGCCGCGCACAGGGCCAGCAGGGTCAGCAGCAGCGCCGGCTGCGCCAGCGCCGATAGCGCGATGAACGCCGCCCAGAATGCCTGCGCATCCGCCACCCGCGCCACCACCCCGGCCACCAGCGCCGCTTCCACCGTCAGCGCGATGCGCAGGTTCACCCCGAGGTGACAGAAGTTCGGCAATTCGACCTGCCGGTTGTTATGATTCTTTCTTTTCATTCCCTGTTCCTGCCCCATGAGCACGTCATCGACGCCGCCCGCAGCGTGGTCCGGCCGCTTTTCCGAGCCGGTTTCCGAAATCGTCAAACGCTACACCGCGTCGATTCCCTTCGATTATCGGCTGGCCGAGTTCGATATTCAGGGTTCGCTGGCGCACGCCGCCATGTTGCATCACGTCGGCGTCCTATCCAAGGACGATCTCGACTCGATCCGGCGCGGCATGGCCGAACTGCTGACCGAGATTCGCGCCGGCGGATTCGCCTGGTCGCTGGACCGGGAAGACGTCCACCTCAACATCGAAGCCGCGCTGACCGCAAAAATCGGCGACGCTGGCAAGCGCCTGCACACCGGGCGCAGCCGCAACGACCAGGTGGCGACCGATATCCGCCTGTTCCTGCGCGACGCCATCGACCGCATTCTGGCCGGCCTGCGCGCCTGCCAGACTTCGCTGGTCGACCTGGCCGAAGCGCACGCCGACACCGTGATGCCGGGCTTCACCCACCTGCAGGTGGCGCAGCCGGTGACCTTCGGCCATCACCTCATGGCCTATTTCGAAATGCTGGCGCGCGACGCCGAGCGCATGGCCGACTGCCGCCGCCGCGTCAACCGCCTGCCGCTGGGCGCTGCCGCGCTGGCGGGCACCAGCTATCCGATCGACCGCCAGTTCGTCGCCGACCAGCTCGGCTTCGACGCGGTGTGCGAGAACTCGCTCGACGCCGTGTCCGACCGCGACTTCGCCATCGAATTTACCGCAGCAGCGGCGCTGGTGATGACGCACCTGTCGCGCCTGTCGGAAGAACTGATCCTGTGGATGAGCCCGCGCTTCGGCTTCATCGATCTGGCCGACCGCTTCTGCACCGGCTCTTCCATCATGCCGCAAAAGAAGAACCCCGACGTGCCCGAACTGGTGCGCGGCAAGACCGGCCGGATCAACGGTCATCTGGTTGCCCTGCTCACCCTGATGAAGGGCCAGCCGCTGGCCTACAACAAGGACAACCAGGAAGACAAGGAACCGCTGTTCGACACCGTCGACACCCTGACCGACACCCTGGCGATCTACGCCGACATGCTCACCGGCGTCACCGTCAAACCCGACGCGATGCGCGCCGCAGTGATGCAGGGCTTCGCCACCGCCACCGACCTGGCCGATTACCTGGTGAAAAAGGGCGCGCCTTTCCGCGATGCGCATGAAGTGGTGGCGCGCGCGGTGCGGGCGGCCGACAGCAGCGGACGCGACCTGGCCGAACTGCCGCTCGATGAATTGCAGGCGTTCAGCCCGATGATCGCGGACGACGTCTACGCCGTGCTGACGCTGGAAGGCTCGCTCGCCGCCCGCGACCACTTCGGCGGCACCGCGCCGGCGCAGGTGCGCGCAGCCATCGCGCGCGCGCGCCGGCGCATTTAAGTCGCCACGAGCGGCGCATGCTCGCGGCAGATCCGTCTTACGTCGGGACTGCTGAGCTTTTCCTGCAGCAGTCCGCAAAAATACGAGCGCGGCCCCAGCCGCTGATTGTGGCGGCAGGTGGCGCAGACCCCGAAACTGCGTTTGCCGCTTTGCGTCTGCACCTGGGCCAGCACCTGCCGCAACACCATCATCGCCGACGTCACCCGCGCCTGGCTCGCAGTCTGCACGATGTCGCGCCAGGCAGCGCCGGCGCTGAGCGTCTTCAACAGCGTGGTGCCGCCTTCGGCCAGGATCAGCCGCACCACTCGGCCGTCGCGCGGGTCGGCGTAACGCGAGATCAAGTGGCGGCGAGCCAGCACCAGCACCGTCTGCGATACCGTGCCCTTGGTCAGGCCGAGGTATTCGGTCAGCGCCTGCGGCGTGTTGCTGAAGCGGTTGGCCTGGTTCAGATAAAACAGCACCTGCAGGTGCACCGGCTGCAAACCCTGAGCGGCACCGGCCTGGCGCAGATCGGCCCGGGTCAGCAGCGACAGCCGCTCGACCAGGTCGAACAGGGTGAGCGCCTGGCTTTTCAACGGTCTTTAAAAGCGGACCATGACGCCGCCATGCGCTGCGATCAGCGCGGCGAGCTTGTCGTAAAGCGGCTCGCCGCTCTTGGTGTCGATCCAGCCGCTGTCCTGCGGCTTGAAGTGAAAGCCGCCCGAGCGCGCAGCCACCCATATTTCGCGCGCGACGCCGTGGCGGTTGATGATGATCTTGCTGCCGTCGTCGAGTTCGACCTCGATGATGCCGTCCGCCGGCGTCTCGAAATCCAGCTCGGCGTCTTCCAGCGCCTGCTCGATGTGGGTCAGTGTTGCGGTGGCGGCCTGATTGAATTCGGCCTCGCCTGATTCGCTTATCGTCATGATGTCCCGTGCTAACATTTCGCGCATGAAACTGCGCACCCTATATATAGTGTCCTTGTTGCTGTGCGGGCTGGGCCTGACTGCCTGCGGCTCCAAGGGTGACCTGTATCTTCCCCAAAATCCCCCCGCACCGCAACGGACGTCCAATTGAACACTTTGCATCGCATCGACGGCCGCCTTTATCTGGAAGGCGTGGCGCTGGACATGCTTGCCGAACGCTACGGCACGCCGCTGTATGTCTATTCCCGGCAGGCGCTCGAATCTGCCTACCAGGCCTACATCGACGCGTTTTCCGCCACCCCGCATCTCATCTGCTACGCGGTCAAGGCCAATTCCAGCCTGGCGATACTCAACCTGTTCGCCCGTCTCGGCGCCGGCTTCGACATTGTCTCGGGCGGCGAGCTGGCCCGCGTGCTGGCCGCCGGCGGCGACGCCAATAAAACAGTGTTCTCCGGCGTCGGCAAGACCGCTGACGAAATGCGCGCAGCGCTCGACGCCGGTATCCTCTGCTTCAACGTCGAGTCGGTCAGCGAGCTGCATCGCTTGAACCGCATCGCGGGCGAGGTGGGCAAGGTCGCGCCGGTTTCGTTTCGCGTCAATCCCGACGTCGACCCGAAGACGCATCCGTATATCTCCACCGGGCTCAAGGAAAACAAGTTCGGCGTGCCGATTGCCGACGCCCCTGCGCTCTATCGCCTGGCAGCCAGCCTGCCGAACCTGAAGATTTCCGGCATCGACTGCCACATCGGTTCGCAGCTCACCGACCTGTCGCCGCTGGCGGACGCCGCCGACCGCGTGCTCGCGCTGGTCGACGCGCTGGCGGCCGAGGACATCGCGCTGCATCACATCGACCTCGGCGGCGGCGTCGGCATCCGCTACCACGACGAAACGCCGCCCGACCTCGCAGCCTACGGCCGCACGCTGGCGGCCCGCTTTGCCGGGCGCCGCGAGAAACTGCTGCTGGAACCGGGCCGCTCGCTGGTCGGCAACGCAGGCCTGCTGCTCACCCGCGTCGAGTACCTGAAGCCGGGCGAAGACAAGAATTTCGCCATCGTCGACGCGGCGATGAATGACCTGATGCGCCCCGCCCTGTACGAGGCGTATCACGAGATCGTCGCCGTCGACGAACGTCCAACCCCCTCGAAGCGCTACGACATCGTCGGCCCGATCTGCGAAACCGGCGATTTTCTTGGCTTTGCGCGCGATCTCGCGATCGAGGAAGGCGACCTGCTGGCCCTGCTTTCGGCGGGCGCCTACGGCATGAGCATGGCGTCGAACTACAATTCACGCCCGCGAGCGGCCGAAATCCTGATCGACAGAAATGAAATTCATCTCATCCGGGAACGCGAAACGCAAGCCAGCCTGATGGCTGGAGAACGGCTTGCATCCTGGCCTTAATCGATACAGGCAAAGTTCCAACACGCCTCATTTTTTTGTGTCGAATCGATACATTTTGTTTGGCTGCGACAGTTTTAAACAAATTGTTTTCGCATAGCCTTGACTATTCGTTGTACCCCTTGCAAAAGTAATTAGAATGAGGCTCACCAAGCGGAGCCTCGGTATCGCCCGTGTCTAGCGGGTTTCGGGTAAATAGGTCGCCTGTCGGTACCACGCTTTGGAAGTGCAAATTCTGACTGCACGTGGCTTCAAGCTGTAGTGATAAGTGAATGTGTTCAACTTCTAAGGAGTGTCAAATGGCAATAGCAAAAAAACCCGCCGCCAAACCGGTGGCCAAAAAAGCAGCAGCCAAGCCCGCTGCTAAATCTGCCGTCAAGAAGGTAGCAGCCAAACCCGTAGCCAAGAAAGCGGCTCCGGCCAAAAAGGCAGTCGCCGCCAAAAAACCGGTCGCCAAGCCCGTCGCCAAAAAGGCCGCCGCTAAACCCGTAGCCAAGAAAGCGGCTCCGGCCAAGAAGGCAGTCGCCGCCAAAAAACCGGCCGCCAAGCCCGTCGCCAAAAAGCTCGCTGCTAAACCGGTCGCCAAGAAAGCGGCTCCGGCCAAAAAGGCAGTCGCCACCCAAAAACCGGTAGCCAAGCCCGTCGCCAAGAAGGCCGCCGCTAAACCGGTCGCCAAAAAACCCGCGGCCAAGCCGGCAGTCGCTGCCAAAAAACCGGCCGCCAAACCCGTCGCCAAAAAGGTCGCCGCTAAACCGGTCGCCAAAAAACCCGCGGCCAAGCCGGCAGTCGCTGCCAAAAAACCGGCTGCCAAGCCCGTCGCCAAAAAGGCTGCGCCCAAGCCCGCCCCGGTCAAGCCGGCTGCACCCGCAGTCGCGCCTTCCCCCGCACCGGCCGTTTCGGTCATCAAGCCTTTCGGGCTGTAACAGGTCGGGCACTGCCCAATCTGAAACGGGGGCCTGGCCCCCGTTTTTTATTGCCGAAACCGCTGGTTTGCCCCCGTTTCAACTGCGCCTTTCGGCGCCATCCCCCGCCATTTTTCCGCCCTGGAATCTGGCCGACGCGAAGCGATTGCGGGCAGTCTGCCGCAAGGCCACGCCCCAAGGCAGGCGCACGATTAGCAGCAGCGCAAGTACCGCCGCGTAGATCAGCGGTTCAGTGAGATCCTTTTTCACCAGCCACAGAAAGTGAATCACGCCCAGCAGGGCAATCAGATAAATCAGGCGATGGAGCAGCTGCCAGCGCCGTCCCAGGCGACGCATCATGGCGTGGGTCGAGGTCAGGGCGAGCGGGATGAGCAGCACGAAAGCGGTGAAGCCGACCGTGATGAAGGGCCGCTTGACGATGTCTTTGGCGATGGCCGCCGGATCGAAGAACTGATCCAGCCAGATATAGGTGACGAAATGCAGGCCGGCATAAAAGAAGGTGAACAGCCCCAGCATGCGCCGGTAACGGATGAAGTCGGCGCGGCCGCTCAGTCGGCGCAGCGGGGTGACGGACAGGGTCAGCAGCAGCCCGACCAGTGTCCAGGTGCCGGTTGATCGCGTGATGAACTCGATCGGATTCGCCCCCAGGCCGCCGCTTCCCCCCAGAACAAGCAGCCGCAGCAGCGGCAACAGACAGATGCCAAAAATCCAGAATTTCAGGTTGCGCAGGGCGGCGCCCATCAGAAGAATTTTTTCAGATCCATCCCGCGATACAACGATGCGACCTGGTCACCGTAACCATTGAACATCAGGGTGTCGCGCTTGCGGAACTCGCCGATGCGGCGCTCCTTCGCCTGGCTCCAGCGCGGGTGGTCGACCTGGGGATTGACGTTGGAATAGAAGCCGTATTCCCGCGGCGCTGCACGCATCCAGGCGGTGAGCGGCGGCTTCTCGACGAAGCGGATTTTGACGATCGACTTGGCGTTCTTGAAGCCGTACTTCCACGGCACCACCAGCCGCAGCGGCGCGCCGTTCTGGTTCGGCAGCACTTCGCCGTAGAGGCCGACCGCCAGCAGCGTCAGCGGATGCATCGCCTCGTCCAGCCGCAGGCCTTCGACATACGGCCAGTCGAGTACGCGCGAACGCTGCCCCGGCATCTGTCTGGGGTCGTTCAGGGTCACGAACTCGACGTATCTGGCATTGCCGGTGGGCGCGGCGCGGCGGATGATTTCGCGCAGGGGAAAACCCACCCACGGAATCACCATCGACCAGCCTTCGACGCAGCGCATGCGATAAACACGCTCTTCCAGCGGCGCGAGTTTCAGCAGCGCGTCGATGTCGTAAACCATTGGGTTACCCACTTCGCCTTCGATCGCCACGGTCCACGGATGGGTGATCAGGCTGCCCGCGTTTTTGGCCGGATCGCCCTTGCCGGTGCCGAATTCATAGAAATTGTTGTAGGTGGTGACGTCCTTGTAGGGCGTTTTGTCCTCGTCCAGCCGGTAGGCGCCGGGGCGAACACCGGCCAGTTTGACGCCGGCCCCGGCATCGGCCGCCGCGCCCAGGGCTGCGCCCGCCGCCAGCGCCCCCATCCCCTGCATGAAGCGGCGACGTTCGCGGTAGATTTCGGGCGGGGTAATTTCGGATAGCGGGATGTCGGCGGGCGAGCGTATCAGCATGGCGGTGTCCTGGTTGAGCGTGCGTGTTTAAGCGTCGGACCACGCGCGCAATCCTTACATATCCTGTTTGAAGTTGACCCCGGCATGCGGTTTTTGTTTCGCGCGGGAACTGCTAATGTGCGCATCCATCGTACGTTTTGCGGAATCCGTCATGCGCGCCCTGCTCGTCCTGCTGTTCGTTCCGACACTCGCCCTCGCCCAGGCGGGCGGCCCGCCCTTCATTCCGGTCAACATGATGACCGTCGCCGCCACCCCGGTGTCGAATACGGTCAATGCGGTGGGTGCGCTGATTGCCGAGGACAGCGTAGTGCTGCGCCCGGAAATCGACGGCCGCATCGACAGACTGCTGTTCAAGGAAGGCCAGCCGGTGAAGAAGGGGACACTGCTGGTGGTGCTCGATTCCGCCGAACAGCGCGCCCGCGTGGCCGCCGCCGAGGCCGACCTCAAACTGGCGCAAAGCCGCTACAGACGCAGCGAGGAACTGGTCGCGCAGAACTTCATTTCGCGACAAGCGCTCGACGAGGCGCGCGCCAACCTCGACATCCTGCGCGCGCGTCTGCAGCAGGAACAAGTGGCGCTCGACAAGACATCGATCCGTGCGCCGTTCGCCGGCGTCGTTGGCTTGCGCCAGGTGAGTCCGGGCGCCTATGTCGGCAAGGGCGACGACCTGGTGCGGCTGGACGCGCTCGGCACCCTGAAGCTGGAAGTGCCGGTGCCCGAAACCGCGCTGCCGCTGGTGCGCATCGGCCTGCCGATCACCCTGACCGTCGATGCGCTGCCGGGGCAAAGCTTCAGCGGCACCGTACACGCCATCGATCCGGTGGTCGACCCGGTCAGCCGCAACGTGCGGGTGCGCGCGCGCATCGCCAATCCCGCCGGCACGCTCAAACCCGGCATGTTCGCCCGCGCCACCGCCGACCTCGGCGGCAGGACCCACGCCATCCTGCTGCCCGAGCAGGTCGTCGTGCCAAAGCCGGACGGCAGCCACGTTTTTCTGGCGATTGACGGCAAGGCCGAATTGCGCCGTGTCGTGCTGGGCAAGCGCGAACCCGGCCGGGTCGAGATCGTCTCCGGCGTGGCCGCGGGCGATACCGTCGTCCTCGACGGCCAGATCAAGCTGCGCCCCGGGGTGCCGGTGGTCACGCTGGAGCAGGCGGCGCAGATGATGAAGAACATGCCGGCCGGCAAGCGCTGATCCTCACACGAAGATTGCGCCATCGCTCAAAACCGCTCACCACAGAGACACAGAGGCACGGAGATGCTCAAGCAAACCCTCAGCGTCGCGGAAAACTGGAACCAACCAATGATTTTCCTCTGTGTCTCCGTGTCTCCGTGGCTCAACTAAAGGTTTCCGGATGATCCTCTCCGACATTTCCATCCGCCGCCCGGTGCTCGCCACCGTGATGAGCCTGCTCATCATCCTGATCGGGCTGATCGCATTCGACCGCCTGCCGGTGCGCGAATACCCCAACATCGACGCCCCGGTGGTGTCGGTGCGAACGGTCTATCCCGGCGCCTCGGCCGAGGTGATGGAAAGCCAGATCACCAAGCCGCTGGAGGATTCGCTGTCGGGCATCGAGGGCGTCCGCACCATCAAGTCGGTGAGCCGCGAGGAAGTCAGCCAGATCACGGTCGAGTTCGTGCAGTCGCGCGACCCCGAAGCCGCCGCCAACGACGCCCGCGACCGCGTGGCGCGGGTGCGCGGCCTGCTGCCCAACGAAGCCCAGGACCCGGTGGTGGCCAAGATCGAGGCCGACGCCCAGGCCATCATCTGGCTGGCGTTTTCCAGCGACCGTCAGTCGCCGCTGGAAATCACCGACTACGCCGACCGCGTGGTGGCCGACCAGTTGAAGACCCTGCCCGGCGTGGCCTCGGTCATCATCGGCGGCCAGCGCCGCTATGCCATGCGGCTGTGGCTCGACCCGGCCCGCATGGCGGCGCTGGGGGTGACGGTGCAGGACGTGGAGGCCGCGCTCAGGAGCCAGAACACCGAGCTGCCCTCCGGCCGCATCGAAAGCCAGATGCGCGAGTTTTCCGTGCTGGCCGAAACCGACCTCAGAACGCCCACGCAATTCGAGCGCGTCATCATCCGCGACAGCGGCGGCGTGCTGGTGCGCCTGGCCGACATCGGCCGCGCCGAAGTCGGCGCCGAGGACGAGCGCAACATCGTGCGGGTCAACGGCCGCGCCGCGGTGGGTCTCGGCATCGTCAAGCAGTCGACCGCCAACACGCTGGCGGTGGCGCAGGCGGTCAAGACCGAACTGCCGCGGCTCGAAGCCGCGCTGCCGGAAGGCATGCAGTTGCGGGTCGGCTTCGACAGCTCGATCTTCATCGAAAAATCGATCGACGCCGTCTACACCACCATGGTCGAGGCGATGGTGCTGGTGGTGGCGGTGATCTTCCTGTTCCTGCGCAACTGGCGCGCCACGCTGATTCCCTTCGTCGCCATACCGGTGTCGCTGATCGGCGCTTTCATCTTTCTCTATTCGATGGGATTCACCATCAACGTGCTGACGCTGCTGGGGCTTGTGCTGGCGATCGGCCTGGTGGTCGACGACGCCATCGTCATGCTGGAAAACATCTACCGCCACATCGAGAACGGCGAGCCGCCGTATGAGGCGGCGATCAAGGGCGCCAAGGAAATCGGCTTCGCGGTGATTGCGATGACGCTGACGCTGGTCGCGGTGTTCGCGCCGCTGGCCTTCGCCGAGGGCAACACCGGCAAGCTGTTCACCGAATTCGCCCTGACCGTGGCCGCCGCCGTGCTGGTGTCCGGCTTTGTCGCGCTGACGCTGACGCCGATGATGGCGAGCAGGATGCTGCGCCACGAAACCCGCCACGGCGCGTTGTTCAACTTCGGCGAGCGCATGCTGAACGGCCTCAACAGCAGCTATACGCGCGGCGTCACCCGCGTGGTGCGGCACCCGCTGATCGTCACGGCGGTCTTCGTGCTGGTCGCGGTCGCCGCTTTCGGCCTGCTGAAATCGCTGAAATCCGAACTGGCGCCGACCGAGGACCGCGGCTTCTTCATCGGCTTCATGCTGGCGCCCGAAGGCTCGACCCTGCAGTACACCGACCAGTATGCGCGCCAGCTCGAGGGCATCTATCAGAGCGTGCCGGAAGTGAATACCGCCTTCGTCGTGGTCGCGCCCGGCCTGGAGCGCCCCAACCCGGTCAACACCGCGCTGTCGTTCGTCATGCTCAAACCGTGGGAGGAGCGCAGCCGCAGCCAGATGGAGATCACCGCCAGCCTTGGCCCGCAGATGTTCATGGGCATGCCGGGCGTGCTCGCCTTCCCGATCAACCCGCCCTCGCTCGGCCAGAGCTTCCGCAATCCGCCGCTGCAGTTCGTGGTGCAGGCGCCGAGCTACGCCGAACTGGATACGGCAGTGGAGGCGCTGATGGTCAAGGTGCGCGCCTACCCTGGGCTGGCCAACGCCGACACCGATCTCAAGCTCAACAAGCCGCAGATCAAGGTCGACATCAACCGCGACAAGGCGGCGCAGATGGGCGTCGGCGTCGACACCATCGGGCGCACCCTGGAAACCCTGCTCGGCGGCCGCGAAGTCACCCGCTTCAAGCAGGCGGGCGAACAATACAACGTGGTGGTCCAGCTCGACCCCGCCGCGCGCGCCACGCCGCAGGACCTGACCGCGCTATACGTTCGCGGCAGGACGGGTAGTCTGACGCCGCTGTCCAACCTGGTCGCCGTCACCGAAACCGTCGCGCCGAAGGAGCTCAACCACTTCAACCGCCAGCGCGCGGCCATCATCTCGGCCAACATCGCGCCCGGCTACACCCTGGGCGAGGCGCTCGCCTTCATGGACCAGGCGGCCAAGGAGACGCTGCCGCCCGGCACCCGCACCGCGCTCGACGGCCAGTCGCGCGAATTCGGCGAATCCGGGCAGACGCTCCTGATCACCTTCGCCTTGGCGCTGGTCATCATTTACCTGGTGCTGGCGGCTCAGTTCGAAAGCTTCGTCGCCCCCTTCATCATCCTGCTCACCGTGCCGCTCGCCGCCACCGGCGCGCTGCTGGCGCTGAAACTCACCGGCGCCACGCTCAACGTCTACAGCCAGATCGGGCTGATCATGCTGGTCGGCCTGATCACCAAGCACGGCATCCTGATCGTGGAATTCGCCAACCAGCTGCGCGACCGCGGCAAGAACAAGGTCGAGGCGGTGATCGAGGCGGCCAGCCTGCGCCTGCGGCCGATTTTAATGACTACCGCCGCGATGGTGCTGGGCGCGGTACCGCTGGCGCTCGCCACCGGCGCCGGCGCGGAATCGCGTTCGCCGATCGGCTGGGTCATCGTCGGCGGCCTGCTGCTCGGCACCCTCTTGACGCTGTTCGTCATTCCGGTCGCCTACACCCTGCTGACGCGCGAACGCCGTGCCGCCGTCGGCACGACCCAGCCGGTCGCGCCCCTCCCCCAGGAATGACGAACTCGCCCACGGCCTTGACGAAGCTTCGTCAGGGCCGCGTGCGCGCCGCTTCATCAAGCCGTCAAACCCGCCTGATTTAATGCGGTTTTCCGCGCCATCGGGCGTCACGGGAGACTGGCATGAACCCTGCTGAATACCTTGCAAAGACAACGCAAGGAGAGACCGACATGATCGAACTTGAAGCCGGCAACACCCTGGATATCAACCTGAAAGAAGATGCCCAGGGCCGCGACCGCGTGGAGGTCACGCTGCAGTCGCCAGGGTGCTCGCTCAACCTCACCCCGCATCAGGCGCGGGTCCTGGCAACCGAACTCATCATGGCGGTCAACCGCGCCGAAGTGCGCAGCAACCTCAAGCACAGCCAGAACGCGGTGCGCAGCGCGCCGCCGGCCGAACACAGGCGCGGCCTGTTCAACCAGTCTTTCGCCAAATGAATTAGGCCAGTCGGCTTCGACTGGACCTGGGTAGCGCCCAGCCAGGCTGTGAACTGCCTATAAGAAACCTCCGATTGTCGGAGGCCCGCCATCCGTGATACGGTGGCACTCAGGCGCGAGGACTCGTCCTCGCGCCTTTTTATTTTTTCAATTTCGCAGGAATCAGCATGGCCGTCATCGAACTCACCCAGGAAAACTTCGAATCCACCATCAAGGACAACGACGTTGTCGTCGTCGACTTCTGGGCCCCGTGGTGCGGCCCCTGCCGTGGTTTTGCGCCGATTTTCGAAGCCGCAGCCGAGAAGCACGCCAACATCGTCTTCGCCAAGGTCAACACCGAAGTCGAGCAGGATCTGGCCGGCTACTTCCAGATTCGCTCCATCCCCACGCTGATGGTGTTCCGCGAACAGGTCATCCTCTATTCCGAAGCCGGCTCCCTGCCCGCCGGCGCGCTCGACGCGCTGATCGACCAGGTGATGGGGCTGGACATGGCGCAGGTCCACAAGGACATCGCCGAACAGCAGGCGCCGGAGTCGGGTCAGGCTTGATTCAGCAATAGCTGCCGCAACAGCGGCAGCGTGATGGGACGTCGCGTTTCCAGGCTGAAACGGTCCAGCGCCTCCAGCACCCGCAACAGGCTCTGCATGTCGCGCGCGGTGTAATTCAGCAAATAATCTGCCACCTGGGGTTCCAGCCGGAACCCCAGGGTTTCGGCATGCTGCGCCAATGCGGCGCGCTTTTCGGCGTCGTCCAGGACCTGCAGCTGAAACACCAGGCCCCAGCCCAGCCGGGTCTGCAATTCCGGCATCAGCGGCAGCTCGGCCGGTGCCGCATTCCCCGCCGCCAGCCACAGCCCGCCCGCTTCGCGCACCCGGTTGAACGCGGCAAAGCCGGCGTGCTGCCGGGCCTCGTCCCAGCGCTCCACCTGATCCGCGATCACCGCCTGCGCGGCCTGCTGCCCGCTGAAGTCGACCGTCATCCCGCGCGCCAGGCAGGCGTTCGCCCAGGCCTGCAGCAGATAACTCTTGCCGCTACCCGGCGCGCCCCACACATAGACCATGCGCTCGGCCGCGCTGCCGTCGAGCATGGCCTGTAATTGCGCCATCAGCTCGACATTGCGCCCCGCCACGAAGCGGGTGAGTTCAGGCCGGGCTGGGGGGCGGATATCCAGAAGCAGCTGTTGCATAGGGGCGCAAGGATAAGGCAAAAGCCCCGTTCCACTCCAGAAAAACCCGGGCACGGTCAGGTGAAAACGCCTGCCGCACGCAGCTATACTTGGCGCTTCCGCCTTGATATCCGATCCGCCCCGATGAGCCCTGCCTTTCCCGTTCCGCCCAGACCCGTGATCCAGCCGCCGCCGATGGTGGAGGAAGTACTCGACGACGCCGAGCGCGAGTCGCTGAAAGCGCGCATCAGGACGCTGATGAAACAGCAGGATGCGGTGCTGGTCGCGCATTACTACACCTCGGCCGATCTGCAGGACCTGGCCGAGGAAACCGGCGGCTGCGTGTCGGATTCGCTGGAGATGGCGCGCTTCGGCCACGCCCACCCGGCGAAAACGCTGATCGTCGCCGGGGTCAAGTTCATGGGCGAGACCGCCAAGATCCTCAATCCGGAAAAGCGCGTGATCATGCCCGACCTCGCAGCCGAGTGCTCACTCGACCTCGCCTGTCCGGCGGACGAGTTCGCGGCGTTTTGCGACGCCCATCCGGATCGCGTATCCGTCGTCTACGCCAACACCAGCGCCGCGGTGAAAGCGCGTGCCGACTGGGTGGTCACCTCCGGCATCGCCGCCAAGATCGTCAAATACCTGCACCAGCAGGGCCACAAACTGCTGTGGGCGCCGGACCGCCACCTCGGCGACTATGTGCAACGGGTGACCGGCGCCGACATGCTGCTGTGGGATGGCGCGTGCGTGGTGCACGAGGCGTTCAAGGCCGAGGCGCTGAAGAAGCTGCGCGCCGAGCACCCGGATGCCGCGGTGCTGGTGCATCCCGAGTCGCCGGCAGCGGTGATCGCACTGGCGGACGTCGTCGGCTCGACCACCCAGCTGATCGAAGCGGTGCGCACCCTGCCCAATCCCGAATTCATCGTCGCCACCGACAACGGCATCTTCCACAAGATGCACGCCGCCGCGCCCGGCAAGCGCCTGCTGGAAGCGCCGACCGCCGGCGAGGGCGCCACCTGCGCCTCGTGCGCGCACTGTCCATGGATGGCGATGAACGGCTTGAGGAAACTTGCCGCCGCGCTGGACTCAGTCAATGAAGGGCGGGGCGGCAACGAAATTCATATCGAGGAATCCATCCGCGCCAGGGCCGCCGTGTCGATCCAGAAAATGCTGGATTTTGCAGCGGCCGAAAAAGCCGGGAAAATTCAATTGGGCGACTGAGCCGGGTGCGACCATGTCGCTTTCCCCTCGGCACTGGATGGTTTTTGTGTGCGCGTGGCGGCTCACGGCTTGCGCCCATATCCCGTAAAATACCGGCTTTGAAGCAAATGGATTCGGCATCGCCCCGGCGACGTCCGAACACACCCAGCATGACCGCACGCCTGCGCGAAATCCCCTACAACTACACCTCGTTTTCAGACCGCGAAATCGTCATCCGCCTGCTCGGCGCCGATGCATGGGACGTGCTCAACACCCTGCGCGCCGAGCGCAGGACGGGGCGCTCCGCGCGCATGCTGTTCGAGGTGCTGGGCGACATCTGGGTAGTGCGGCGCAACCCCTACCTGGAAGACGATCTGCTCGACAACCCCAAGCGGCGGCAGATGCTGATCGAGGCGCTGCGCCATCGCCTGCACGAGATCGAAGTGCGGCGCCATGGCAACGGAGCCGTTGTCGCCTCCGGCGAAGGCAACGAACTGGTCGGCCAGCTGCTGGAAGCCGCCGCGCGCGCGGTGCGCGAATTCGAGGCCTGGTTCGCCGACACCGCGAGCCTGCGCGCGCGCGTGCGGCGCCGCCTGGCCGGGGTGACCCGCCGCGACAACATCGGGTTCGACGGCCTGGCGCGCGTCTCGCATGTCACCGACGCCACCGACTGGCGGGTGGAATACCCCTTCGTGGTGCTGACGCCCGACACCGAAGCCGAGATGGCCGGGCTGGTGGCCGGATTGATCGAACTGGGATTGACCATCATCCCGCGCGGCGGCGGCACCGGCTACACCGGCGGTGCGGTCCCGCTCACCGACCAGGCCGCCGTCATCAACACCGAAAAGCTCGAAGCGATGAGCGCAGTGGAGATGAGCCACCTGCCCGGCGTCGAATTCGAGGTGCCGACCATCCACTGCGGCGCGGGGGTGGTGACCAAACGGGTGATGGATGCGGCCGACGCTGCCGGCCTGGTGTTCGCGGTCGACCCGACCTCGGCCGACGCCTCGACCATCGGCGGCAACGTGTCGATGAACGCGGGCGGCAAGAAGGCGGTGCTGTGGGGCACCGCGCTGGACAACCTGGTGTCGTGGCGCATGGTCACCCCCGACGCCGACTGGATCGAAGTCACCCGCCTCAACCACAACCGCGGCAAGATCCACGACGTGCCCTCGGCCACCTTCGAAATCCGCCGCTTTGCCGCCGACGGCAAGACCCTGAAAGGCTCGCCGGAAATTCTGCTCATTCCGGGTAGCCGCTTCCGCAAGACCGGGCTCGGCAAGGACGTCACCGACAAATTCCTCGCCGGCCTGCCCGGCATCCAGAAGGAAGGCTGCGACGGCCTCATCACCTCGGCGCGCTTCATCCTGCACCGGCTGCCCGCGCACACCCGCACCGTGTGCCTGGAGTTCTTCGGCCACGCTTCCGAGGCCACCCCGGCGATCGTCGAAATCAAGCAGTATTGCGACACCCACGCCGACGTCCTGCTCGCCGGACTGGAGCACCTCGACGCGCGCTACGTCAAGGCGGTCGGCTATGCGACCAAGGCGCCGCGTGCCACCCGCCCGAACATGGTGCTGCTGATCGACGTGGCGTCCGACCATGAAATCGCGGCGGGCGAAGCCGCCTCGCACATCGTGCGCATCGCCAACGCGCGCGGCGGCGAGGGCTTCGTCGCGGTGTCGCCGGAAGCGCGCCGGAAATTCTGGCTCGACCGCGCCCGCACCGCTGCCATCGCGGCCCACACCAACGCCTTCAAGATCAACGAGGACGTGGTGATTCCGCTGCCGCGCCTGGGCGACTACACCGACGGCATCGACCGCATCAATATCGAACTGTCGATCGCCAACAAGCTGAAGCTGCTCGACGCGCTGGCTGAATTCTTCAGCGCCCCCGAGCTGCCGCTGCTGGAAGATGACGAAACCGTCGCCGACCCCGCGCAGGTGGAGGACAAGCGCCAGCGCGCGCGGGCGCTGATCGAGTCGGTGCGCACGCGCTGGGCGGGCTACCTGGCCAACCTCGACGCGCCCTTCACCCCGCCCGCCGACGCGTGCTCTCCGCTCGCCGCTCCCGGCTCTCCGCTTACCGTCTTCACCGCGCTGCGCGACAAGCACATTCGCGTGTCGTGGAAGCGCGAAGTCCGCCGCGAACTGCACCAGCTGTTCATCGGCCGCGAATACACCCGGGTGCTCGAGGCCTGCGACCGCATCCATAAGGAGGTGTTGAAAAGCCGCGTCTTCATCGCCCTGCACATGCACGCCGGCGACGGCAACGTGCACACCAACATCCCGGTCAACTCCGCTGACTACGCCATGCTCGCCACGGCCAACGCCGCCGTTGTGCGCATCATGGCGCTGGCGACCGAACTCGGCGGCGTGATTTCGGGCGAGCACGGCATCGGGCTGACCAAGCTGGAGTTTCTCGACGACGCCACCATCGCGAGCTTCGCCCACTACAAGAACAAGGTCGACCCCGGCGGCCGCTTCAACAAGGGCAAGCTCTCGCCCGGCGCGGATCTGCGCAATGCCTACACGCCGTCGTTCGGTCTGCTGGAAGCCGAGTCGATCATCCTCGAGGCCTCGGAAACCGGCGCCATCGCCGACTCGATCAAGGACTGCCTGCGCTGCGGCAAGTGCAAGCCGGTGTGCAACACCCACATTCCGCGCGCCAACCTGCTGTATTCGCCGCGCAACAAGATTCTCGCCACCTCGCTGCTGATCGAAGCCTTCCTGTACGAGGAGCAGACCCGCCGAGGCGTGTCGCTCAAGCACTTCGACGAGTTCAGCGACGTCGCCGATCACTGCACCATCTGCCACAAGTGCAAGAACCCCTGCCCGGTCGACATCGACTTCGGAGACGTCTCGATCGCCATGCGCAACCTGCTGCGCAGCCAGGGCAAGAAGAAATTCAACCCCGGCACCTGGGCGTCGATGGCCTTCCTCAACGCGACCGACCCCACCACCATCAAGGCGCTCAGAAAACCGCTGATCGAATGGGGCTACGCCGCGCAACGGACGGGGCACACCCTGTTCAAGCGCATGGGGCTGATCCAGGCGCAGACGAAAAATCCGCCCGCCAGCCTGGGCAAACCCAAGCTGGTCGCGCAGGTCATCCATCTGGTCAACAAGCCGATGCCCGGCGGGCTGCCGAAGAAAACCTCGCGCGCGCTGCTGGGGCTGGAAGATGCCTCCATCGTGCCCATCCTGCGCAACCCGGCCAAGCTGTCCGACGATGCCGACGCGGTGTTCTACTTTCCCGGCTGCGGCTCGGAGCGGCTGTTTTCCCAGGTCGGCCTTGCCACCCAGGCGATGCTGTTCGAGCTCGGCGCGCAGACCGTGCTGCCGCCCGGCTACCTGTGCTGCGGCTATCCGCAGATCGCGGGCGGGCAGGCCGACCGCGGCGAGGCGATCACCATCGCCAACCGCGTGCTGTTCCACCGCGTCGCCAATACGCTCAACTACCTCGACATCAAGACCGTGATCGTGTCCTGCGGCACCTGCATGGACCAGCTCTTGAAATACGAATTCGAGAAAATCTTCCCCGGCTGCCGCCTGCTCGACATCCACGAGTACCTGATGGAGAAAGGCGTGAAACTGGATGAGGTCAGCGGCGAGAAATACCTCTACCACGACCCCTGCCACACGCCGATGAAGACCCACGCGCCGATGAAAGTCGCCAACGCGCTGCTCGGCGGCGGCGTTGCCTTGTCCGACCGCTGCTGCGGCGAATCCGGCACGCTCGCCGTGACCCGCCCGGACATTTCCACCCAGATCCGGCACCGCAAGGAAGAGGAAATCCGCGCCAACGTCGCCGCGCTCGGCGCAGGCAAGCAGCCGGTCAAGCTCCTCACCAGCTGCCCGTCATGCCTGCAGGGGCTGGCACGCTACAGCGACGACGCGAATACCGAGCCGGATTACATCGTGATCGAACTGGCGAAGAAACTGCTGGGGGAAAACTGGATGGCGAGCTACCTCGCCCGCGTGGGCAACGGCGGCATCGAGCGGGTGCTGCTTTGAGCTGCCCGCTGTGCGACACGCCCGGCGGCGTGGTGCTGTGGCGGGACGATTTCTGCCGCGTGGTGCGCGCCGACGAGCCGGACTACCCCGGCTTTCTGCGCGTGATCCTGAATGCCCACGTCAAGGAAATGACCGACCTTCCGGCCGCCGATCAGCAGGCCCTGATGCGCATGGTGTTCGCCGCCGAAGCCGGGCTGCGCATGGTGATAGCGCCCGACAAAGTCAACCTCGCTTCGCTCGGCAACGTGGTGCCGCATCTGCACTGGCACGTGATTCCACGGTTTACGGATGACCCGCATTTCCCCAATCCGGTGTGGGGCGTGAAACAGCGTGGCACGCCGCATGCCGTGCCGCCGAATCTGGACGCGCTATTGCGTGACACGCTCAGCCGGCTTGTGCCTGTCCCGGAAAAGGAATGACGCTCGCGGAAGGCGGGGCAGCCCGCAGGCGCTGCGCGGGGAAGACGGCCGAGAAGGTGCTGCCCTTGCCGGGGGTGGACAGGATATCCAGGCGTGCGCTATGGCGGGTGAGAACGTGCTTGACGATGGCGAGCCCGAGCCCGGTGCCGCCGGTTTCGCGCGAGCGGCTGCGGTCGACGCGGTAGAAGCGCTCGGTCAGGCGCGGAATGTGTTCGGCGGCGATGCCCTCGCCGCTGTCGGTTACTGAAAAGACCCCCTCCCCGTTGCGCTCGCGCCAGGCCAGCGTGATTACGCCGCCATCCGGGGTGTAGCGCACGGCGTTCGACACCAGGTTGCCGAGCGCACTGCGGATTTCCTGCAGGCTGCCTTTCAGCCAGGCGCTGCTGTCGAGCTGCAGGCCGACCCGATGCCGCCCATGGCTCAGCGACTCCGCTTCGGTTTTCAGGGCATGCGCCAGCTCGGCGACATTGACGGGCTCGTCTTTTAACGTGTGATCGGTGCTTTCCAGACGTGACAGCGTCAGCAGGTCATCCAGCAGGTGCTGCATGCGCCGGGTGTGATCGAGCATCAGGTCGAAATAGCGGCGCGATTCGCCCGGCGGCAGGTCGGGCGCGTCGGCGAGGGTTTCGACGAAGCCGCCGACCACCGTCAGCGGCGTGCGCAGCTCGTGCGAGACGTTGGCGATAAAGTCGCGCCGCATGGCGTCGACCCGCTCGAGGTCGGTGATGTCGCGGGCGACCAGCAGTTTCTTGCCTTCGCCGAACGGCACCAGCTGCAGCGACAGGGTCAGCTCGCGGTTGATCGGCGATTTGCACACCAGGCGGCGCGCGTAATCGGCGGCGTCGAGAAAATCCAGAAAATCCGCCTGCCGCATCAAATAGCGAATGAACTGGCCGCGGTCGCGCTCGCAGTCCAGCCCCATGTACTTGCGCGAGGCGGGGTTGCACCAGTCGATCTGCTCGTTGTCGTTGAGGATGACCATGCCGTCGGGCACCGCCATCGCGGCATGCTCGAACTGTTCGAGCGCGCTGGACAGTTCGCTGCGGCTGGCGCGCTGGCGGCGCTGGAGCTTCTGCAGCCGGTAGAAAATGTCGCCCCAGGTGCCGGTGGCGTCGGGCGGGTCGACTTCGTCGGGGCTTTCCAGCCAGCGCGACAGGCGGTATTCCTGCCACAGGCGGCGCAGCATCACGAAGGCCTGGATGCCCGCCAGAAACCCCAGCGCGGCCACCCAGCCAGAGGCCGCCCACAAAATCAGCGCCACCAGCATGACGCTGGCCAGCACGCCGAGCGGACGCCACCAGAAACCCATATATACGATTCAAAGCACGCGGAGTGCGGATTATCCCACTTCGGCCGAAAAGCGGTAGCCCGATCCGCGCACGGTCTGGATCAGCTCGGCGTGGCCGGACGGCTCCAGCGCCAGGCGCAGACGGCGGATGTGGACGTCGACCGTGCGCTCCTCGACGAACACGTCGTCGCCCCACACCTGATCGAGCAGCTGGGTACGCGAATAGACGCGCTCGGGGTGCGTCATGAAGAAATGCAGCAGGCGAAATTCGGTCGGCCCCAGTTCCAGCGCCTGGCCGCGGCCCTGCACGCGATGGCTGGCGGGGTCGAGCCGCAAGCCGTTGATTTCCACCAGCTCGTCGGTCATCTGCGGCGCACGGCGACGCAACACGGCCTTGATGCGCGACACCAGTTCGCGCGGGGAAAATGGCTTGGTGATGTAATCGTCGGCGCCGCTGTCCAGCCCCAGCACCTTGTCGCGCTCTTCACCGCGCGCGGTCAGCATGATGATGGGGATCGGCTGGTAGCGTTCGTCGCTGCGCAGGCGGCGGCACAGGTCGACGCCCGACATGCCGGGCAGCATCCAGTCGAGCAGGATGACGTCGGGCAGCGTGCTCTTGAGGAACCTCAGCGCATGCTCGGCATCGCCAGCGGCAGTGACCTGATGGCCGGCCTGCATCAGGTTGAACTTGAGCAGCTCCTGAATCCCGGGTTCGTCTTCGACCAGCAAAATATTGGCAGCCATGGTGACTCCACGCTTGTTTGAATGTTGGCCATCCTATGACAGCAGTATGACTGATTTATGACACCACCAAACTTCCCATGAGCCCTTGCCAGCCGTGCACTGGTAGAATTCGCAGGTTCCCATTCCACCCCGTCTGCCATGGATAAAACCACCCATTTCGGCTACAAGCAGGTCGCCGAGTCCGAAAAAGCCGCCAAGGTGGCCGAGGTCTTCCATTCCGTCGCCGCGCAGTACGACATCATGAACGACCTCATGTCGGCCGGCCTGCACCGGTTGTGGAAGCGCTTTGCGGTGGCACAGGCGGGTCTGCGGCCGGGCATGAAGGTCCTCGACGTCGCCGGCGGCACCGCCGACCTCACCCGGCTGTTCCTGAAGGAAGTCGGCGGGACCGGCACTGTGCTGCTCACCGACATCAATTTCTCCATGCTGCGCGAAGGCCGCGACCGCATGCTGAATGAGGGCAGAACCCCGCCTACCGTGCAGTGCGACGGCGAACGCTTGCCGTTTCCCGACAATTATTTCGATTGCGTGTCGGTCGCCTTCGGCCTGCGCAACATGACCCACAAGGACCAGGCGCTGGCCGAGATGAACCGCGTGCTCAAACCCGGCGGTCGGCTGCTGGTGCTGGAGTTCTCCAAGGTATGGAAACCGCTGGAACCCGCCTACGACCTGTATTCCTTCAAGCTGCTGCCTCTGATGGGCAAGCTCGTCGCGCAGGACTCGGCCAGCTACCAGTACCTGGCCGAGTCGATCCGCATGCACCCGGGGCAGGAAGAACTCAAGACCATGATGGAAGCCGCCGGCTTCGCCAAGGTCAGCTATCACAACCTGACCGCCGGCGTGGTGGCCCTGCACCGTGGCTTTAAAGTTTAAGTGGGGCTTCAAGATTTGATCTCGCCTGGTTTAATCACGGCAGCCCTTTTCGAGCGCAGCCTCAATCACCTGCTGCTGCAGTCGCCCGGTGCGGCCGAGGCGCTGCTGCGCCATGCCGGGCGCAGCGTGCGCTTCGACCTCACGCTGGTGCAGGTCGATTTCCGCATCGCCGACGACGGCTGTTTTTCCGAGGCGGCGGTCGATGTTCCGGATGCCATCATCCGCCCCACTCCCGCGCTCGTCGTTCGCCTGCCGTTTTTCGGCCGCGAGGCGCTGCGCGACGCCGAATACAGCGGCGACCCGACGCTGCTCGCCACGCTCGACCGCGTGTTCAAACAGCTGAACTGGGACGTCGAGGCCGACCTCGCGCCGCTGGTCGGCGACATTGCCGCGCATCGCCTGCATGCGCTCGGCCGCGACGCCCTCGCCGGTCTCGCCCACACCGCTGTTGCGCTCGGCCGCAACGCCGGCGAATACGTGGTCGAGGAAGCCGAACTGATGGCGCGCGCAATCGACGTCGCGCGCTTCATCCACGCCGTCGACGTGCTGACCGACGATGCCGCGCGGCTGGAGGCCCGCCTGCGCTTGCTGGAGGCGGACAACGCATGAAACTGAAAAAACCGGTTCCACCACAGAGGCACAGAGCACACAGAGAAAAAGCAAAGCCTTGCACCGCCATGGCGGATCATCCGCCGGGCGAGCGCCAACCGGCTGACAACTCATTGATTTATTGCCTTTCTCTGTGCCTCTGTGCCTCTGTGGTGGGGAATTCAAAATGAAGCTGCTGCGTCTCGCCCGCATCCTCACCGTCGGTTTTCGCTTCGGGCTGGAGGAATTTTTCCTCGGCCACGAACGGGTGCGGCCGCTGCGCTGGCTGGTGCGCGCCACGCTGTTCTGGCGCCCCCTTGCCGAACCGCGCGGGATGCGGCTACGCCACGCACTGGAAGCGCTGGGTCCCATCTTCGTCAAGTTCGGGCAGATGCTGTCGACCCGGCGCGACCTGGTGCCGCTCGACATCGCCGACGAACTCGCCCTGCTGCAGGACCGGGTGCCGCCCTTCCCATCCGTCGAGGCCATCGCCACGCTGGAGCGGCTGTACAAAAAACCGCTGGCCGAGGTGTTCGCCGAATTCGATGCCACCCCGGTCGCTTCCGCCTCGGTGGCGCAGGTGCATTTCGCCCGGCTGCACGACGGCACCGCCGTCGCGGTGAAGGTGCTGCGCCCCGGCATCGCGCCAGTGATCGCGCACGACGTGTCGCTGCTCTATGCCGCCGCGGGTCTGGTCGAGAAACTGTTTGCCGATGGCCCCCGGCTGCGCCCGCGCGAAGTAGTGGCGGAGTTCGAAAAGCACCTGGGGGACGAGCTGGACCTGATGCGCGAAGCCGCCAACTGCTCGCAGCTGCGGCGCAATTTCAGGGATTCGCCGCTGCTCGCGGTGCCCGGCGTCTACTGGGACTACTGCGGCCACGACGTGATGGTGATGGACCGCATGGAAGGCATCCCGGTGGGCCAGATCGACCGTCTGCGCGAGGCCGGCGTCGACATCCTGAAACTCGCCGCCGCCGGCGTGGAAATCTTCTTCACCCAGGTGTTCCGCGACGGCTTCTTCCACGCCGACATGCATCCCGGCAACATTCTGGTCAAACCCGATGGTCAGTACGTTGCGCTCGACTTCGGCATCATGGGCACGCTCACCGAGGTCGACAAACAGTACCTCGCGCGCAACTTCCTCGCCTTCTTTCGCCGCGACTACAAGGCGGTGGCGCTGGCGCATCTTGAATCCGGCTGGGTGCCGGCCGACACCCGCATCGACGAGCTCGAAGCCGCGGTGCGCGCGGTGTGCGAACCGGTATTCGACCGCCCGCTGAAAGACATTTCCTTCGGCCGCGTGCTGCTGCAGCTGTTCCAGGCCTCGCGCCGCTTCAACGTCGAGATCCAGCCGCAGCTGGTGCTGCTGCAGAAAACCCTGCTCAACATCGAAGGTCTCGGCCGCCAGCTCGACCCCGAGCTCGACCTGTGGAAGACTGCCAAGCCCTTCCTCGAACGCTGGATGAACGAACAGCTCGGCTGGCGCGCGCTGGTGAAGAACCTGCAGACCGAAGCGCCCAAGTGGGCGGCCCTGCTGCCGCAGCTGCCGCGCCTGGCCCACCACGCGCTGAACGAAAACCGGTTGGCCCAGCTGGAAGCCGGCCTCACCCTCATGCTGCGCCAGCAGCAGGCGCGTAATAAATGGCTCGGCGTCATTGCCGGCCTGCTCGCCGTGCTGGCGGCCGCCACCCTCTACTTCAATCTGCGATAAGGACTCGCCATGCTGATCGGTTTCGTCGTGCTGTATCTGGTGCTCTCCATCGGCATCGGTCTGTATGCCGCGACCAAAGTCCACAGCGCGGCCGACTACATCACCGCCGGCCGCTCGCTGCCGATGGTCGTCGTCATCGCCATGGTGTTCGCCACCTGGTTCGGCGCCGAAACCGTGCTCGGCATCCCCGCCACCTTCCTCGACGAGAACCTCGGCGGCACGATTTCCGATCCCTTCGGCGCCTCGCTCGCGCTGATCCTGTTCGGCCTCTTGTTCGCCCGTCCGCTCTACCGCATGAAGCTCATCACCCTGGGCGACTTCTACCGCCAGCGCTACAACCGCCCGGTGGAAATCGTCATGTCGCTGGCCATCGCCGCCTCCTACCTCGGCTGGGTGTCGGCGCAGGTGATGGCGCTGGGGCTGGTCTTCAACGTGCTCTCCGACGGCGCGATCACGACGTCGCAGGGCATCCTGATCGGCACCGCCGTGGTCGCGCTCTACACCCTGTTCGGCGGCATGTGGTCGGTGGCGCTTACCACCCTGGTGCAGATGACCGTCATCGTCGTCGGCCTGCTGTGGATTGCCTACCTGGTGGGCGGCATGCCCGAAGTGGGCGGCGTCGCGCCGGTGGTCGAGCACGCCCATGCTGCCGGCAAGTTCGAGTTCTGGCCGGCGCTGGAATGGGCGGCGATCGTCACCTTCGTCGCGGGCCTGTTGACCATGGGCTTCGGCTCGATCCCGCAGCAGGACGTGTTCCAGCGCGCCAACGCGTCCCGCAACGAACGGATCGCGGTGTGGGGCACCGTCATCGGCGGCACCCTGTATCTGCTGTTTGCCGCGGTGCCGATTTACCTCACCTATTCGGCCACCCTGGTCGACCCCGTCATGACCACGGCGCTCTTGGCCGAAGACGCCCAACTGGTGCTGCCCACCTTCGTCAAGACGCACCTGCCGCTGGCCGCGCAGATCATTTTTTACGGCGCCCTGCTGTCGGTCATCATGTCCACCGCCTCCGGCACCCTGCTCGCACCCTCGGTCACCATCTCGGAAAACATCATCAAGGAAATGATGCCGCATCAGCGCATGAGCCAGAAAAGCCTGCTGCGGATCACCCGCGCCGTGGTCGTCGTCTTCGCCGTGCTGGTGGTTTTTTATTCGCTGTGGTCGCTGGAATCCGCAACCAGCATCCACCAGATGGTCGAGAACGCCTACAAGGTGACGCTGGCCACCGCCTTCGTCCCGCTCTTCGCCGGCATCTACTGGAAGCGCGCCAACAGCTTCGGCGCCGGCGTGTCGATCGTGCTGGGCTTCAGCGCCTGGATCGCGATGGAGTTCGTCGCCCCCGAAGCCGCGCTGCCGCCGCAGTTCGCCGGCTTCATCGCCAGCCTCATCGGCATGGTGGCGGGTTCGCTGGCCACCCGGCGCTGACAAGCTCAGCGCCGGGTACGGTCGCGCATGTAGCGCTGAGACCAAAGCGCACCGAGTGTCGGAAAATTTTACAATCTGCGACAAAACACCGCACTCCGGTTGACATCGCAGCTCGCAATAATCATATAACCAATTGAAAACAATAGAAAATAACAATACATACGCCAAGCTGGCATGGTAGGTGCTTTATTAATTTGCAAGTTCAGGCTGATTGTGGTTTCAAGAAATAAATCGTGTCTGACCCTATTGACCCTTTATTGACCACCTTAAGCGAGGCGAATAATCATGTTTACCATCAAACAGTCTGTGAAATCCTTGGGGGCACTGTCGGTCCTGGCCGCATCCACTTTCTCCTTCTCCGGCCCGGCTGCAGCGGCACCGCTACCCGCCGGTTGGACCTGCACCGCCAACTGCGGCACCTTGGGCGCGGATGGGGTGGTCACCGCCTCTCCCGAGGGCGGCACCTACGGCTACGTGTCCACCAACGGCGGCGTGTCCGATTCGGGTATTGGCCTGGGATCAGAGACCAACGGCTCGCAGGCCCGCACCGGTCTGTTCAGCGCCAATGCCGGCGATGACCTGGAGTTCTACTTTAATTACGTCACCTCCGACGGTGGGGGGTTTGCCGACTATGCCTGGGTGAAACTGCTTGACAGCGCCCTGAGCGAAGTCGCGCTGCTGTTCACCGCCCGCACCACCCCCGGCGGCGACACCGTTCCCGGCTTCGACATGCCCGCCCTGGCCGACGGCGTGGTCCTCGATCCTGCCTCCACCCCCATCATCGGCGGTGGCCCTGCCTGGTCCCCGCTGGGCGGTTCTTCCGGCGGCTGCTGGAGCACCGGTTGCGGCTACACCGGCTGGATCGGCATGACGTATGAAATCGCCGCCGCAGGCAGCTACTATCTAGAGTTCGGCGTGGTGAACTGGTCTGATACGGCATTCGATTCCGGCTTGGCCTTTGACGGCATCCTGGTCGGTGGCGTAGCGATCGACCCCGACAATGGCATTCCGGAGCCCGCCTCGCTGGCCCTTCTGGGCATCGGCTTGGCCGGTCTGGGCGCCATGCGCCGCCGCAAGACGACCTGATTGCTTCATCGCGCAACAAAAAGCCGACGCAGTGCGTCGGCTTTTTTTACACTTGCGATTAGATCAGCGCAAATAGCCTTCGTGCTCCAGCTTGAGCAGAATCTGCTGCACCGCCTCGTCGATGCCAAGATGGGTGGTATCGATCGCCAGCTCGGGTTTTTCCGGCACCTCGTAGGGGTCGGAGACGCCGGTGAATTCGGGGATCAGCCCCGCGCGCGCCTTGGCGTAGAGGCCTTTGCGGTCGCGCGACTCGCAGGTCTCGATGGGGGTGGCGACGTGAATTTCGACAAAGCCGCCCACCGCTTCGATCATCGCGCGCACATCGCGGCGCGTCTGCCGATACGGCGCGATCGGCGCGCAGATGGCGATGCCGCGGTTTTTCGTGATCTCGGAGGCAACGAATCCAATGCGGCGCACGTTGATGTCGCGATGCGCCTTGGAGAATCCGAGCTCGGATGAAAGGTTACGGCGCACGATATCGCCATCGAGCAGGGTCACCGAGCGCCCGCCCATTTCCATCAGCCGTGCGGTCAGCGCGCGCGCCAAGGTGGACTTGCCCGAGCCGGACAGGCCGGTAAAAAACACGGTGAAGCCTTGGCGTTCGCGCGGCGCGCACGGCGACAGGGTCAAGTCTAGAATCATAGCATTGTGCATCGTATCTAGACCCCTGACCCTCTATTTTTGTGTCGAAATAAATCGTGTCTGACCCTATTTTTGTTCTGTTTCTGATTCACGACACTGGTATGTCTGCCAAGTCAAAGGCCGCTGGATCGCCGCGTCGCTTCGCTCCTCGCGATGACGGAATTGTTCAGAGTTTCCTTGGATGCTTAAATCGCTACCAGCCCTGTCTCAATGATTTCGTTCAAGGTACACAGGCATGAATACACTTGAAACGCTACGCACCCACAAGGCCGAGATCAAAACAGCAAAACAGGGGACAGACCACGGTTTTTCTCATTCACCAAGCAATTCCCCCGTTTCTGGCTCCACCTCTCGACGTGGCCTTCCCGATGAGCACGGTCAACAATCTCGATGGCATTTGCTGCGTATTTGATCAAGCAGCGTGATGGAAGAGGGGTGGTCCCCCTCGGGGAACTTGAACAAACGGACCCTTTGGGGGAGTCTCCGGTTACCAAGCCAGGAGACCATCAAAGTGTGCCATGCCCTGCTGCAAGACCCCAAGTTTTTTCGACTGCTGCACCGAATTG
>Ga0208244_100421_pt1 | contig 42220 bp, 37 predicted proteins | sample SubbioCR12Aug_5A_FD_184828 | JGI IMG/M metagenome (GOLD analysis project Ga0208244, IMG submission 184828) | Serpentinite rock and fluid subsurface biosphere microbial communities from McLaughlin Reserve, California, USA - CR12Aug_5A (SPAdes) | ecosystem: Environmental > Terrestrial > Deep...
CCCAACTCCAAGGTCACAACCCGGTAGAAATCATCCTCTCTACCGCAAAAGAGGCATTGAAAGCTCGGTCAACGGACGAGATCTTAAATTGCCAGCTTATTCTTTTTTCAAAGAGCTAAAGTGATACGAATTTTTAATATTCGAATTTGTTTCGGATTTCGATATTCGAATTTCGAAATTATTAAACTCCCAAAGCCTGTTTGGTTCCGGCTACGCCGGGTTAGGACTTTGAAAAAAATATCTAATCCCCCTTCATCCCCCTTTGTCAAAAGGGGGAAATCCTTTTTCCTCCCTTTGGCAAAGGGAGGTGGGGAGGGATTTTACAAGTTTTTTCAAACAGCTAAATTTTTACAAAATTTCAAATATTTTAGATAGGTTTTTAGAGGAAAAATGACCACCGTCAGAGCACGATTTGCACCCAGCCCCACAGGCGATCTCCATATCGGAGGGGCCCGGACCGCTCTCTTCAACTGGCTCCTGGCGCGTCATACCAAAGGCGCATTCATTCTCCGGATTGAAGACACGGATGTGGCGCGCTCGACACAGGAGTCGATTCAGGTCATCCTCGATGCAATGACCTGGCTGGGACTGGATTGGGACGAGGGTCCCTTTTATCAAACAGAAAGGCTTTTCCTCTACCGGGAGATGGCTGATCAACTGGTGGCCAAAGGAAAGGCCTACCCATGCTACTGTCTGCCGGAGGAGCTGGAAGCCAAACGGGAGGCGGCCATGAAGGCAGGGCTCAAGCCCAAATATGACCGAACCTGCCTTCAGCGAAAGGCCTCTCCATCGGACCGACCTTTTGCGATCCGGTTCTTTTCGCCGGATGAAGGAAAGACCGTGGTCGAGGATTTGATTCAGGGCAGGGTGGAATTTGACAATAGCGAATTGGATGACCTCATCATCCTGAGAAGCGACGGACTCCCAACCTACAACTTCTCCGTGGTGGTGGATGATGTCACAATGAATATCACCCATGTCATCCGGGGAAATGACCATCTCAACAATACCCCTCGACAGATTCAGATCTATCAGGCCCTGGGCCATCCCCTGCCAGAGTTCGGTCATGTCCCGATGATCCTTGGCCCGGACAAGAAGAAACTTTCCAAACGGCATGGAGCCCAGTCCGTGATGGAGTATCAGAAGATGGGCTACCTTCCCCAGGCCGTGGTGAACTATCTCGTCCGCCTGGGTTGGTCCTACGGCGATCAGGAGGAGTTCACCCTGAGAGAGTTGATCGAAAAGTTCACCCTGGAAACAGTGGGCAAGGCGGCCGCGGCGATCAATCCGGGAAAGCTGGACTGGCTCAATTCACAGTATATCAAGAAGATGGAGCCGGATGAACTGATTCAGAAGGTTTTGCCCTTCATTGAAGCCAAGGGGCATCAGGTAACAGACAGGGATCTTCTTAAGAAGGCCATTCTCTCGCTGAGGGAGAGGTCGAAGACTCTGGTCGAGATGGCGGAGCTTTCGGAATTCTATTTCTGCGAAGAGATCGTCTATGATGAGGAGGCCGCCAAGAAATTTTTAAAAAGTGAATCCATGCCGATCTTCGAAGAGATCATCGGTTCCCTTTCAAGGGAGGCGATTCTAAAAAAAGAGAGCAACCATCTTCTGATCCAGCGACTCTCCGAGTCCCGAGGCGAACCTCTGGTCAAAATCGCCCAGCCCCTTCGAGTGGCCCTGACCGGAAGGACAGTCAGCCCGCCCATTGATGAGGTGATGGAGGCATTGGGCAAGGAGAGGGTGATACAGAGGCTTCGGAAGACTATGGAATATATTGCAAAATCCGAAATTCGAATATCGAAATCCGAAACAAATCCAAAATCCAAATGACCAAATTTTCTAAACATTTTTACCCATAATTGAGTTTTGGATTTCGGTCATTTGAAATTGTTTCGGAATTCGCCTGCCTGCGCGAAGCCGCTTCGGCGAAGGCAGGGATTTCGTGCTTCGAATTTGGATATTGAAGCGACTTGAAATCTATGCCAAATTGTTGATTTAAGGATAAATACATGAAACTCAAATCCCTTGAGATGACCGGCTTCAAATCATTTGTCGACCGGCTTCATCTCTCCTTTCCGGAGGGAGTGACGACGATCGTTGGGCCGAATGGCTGCGGTAAGTCGAACGTCGTCGATGCGATCCTCTGGGCCATTGGCGAACGAAGCGCCAAACATTTGCGGGGAAAGCTGATGGAGGATGTCATCTTCGGGGGGACCGACGGAAGAAAACCCCTGGGGATGGCGGAGGTGAGCCTCACCTTCTCCAATGAGGATGGAACCGCCCCCCAGGAATACCAGGAGTACAGCGAGATCACCATCACCCGCAGACTCTTCCGATCCGGAGAGAGTGAATTCCTGATCAACCGGACTCCCTGCCGTCTGAGAGACATCATCGATCTCTTCCTCGACACGGGGATCGGCGTGAATGGATACTCGATTGTGGAACAGGGCCGGGTGGAACATCTCATCAATGCCAATCCCCAGGACCGGCGTTTTTTAATCGAGGAGGCAGGGGGAATTGCAAAGTATAAGGAACGCAAGCGATTAGCCCTGATGAAGATGGATGCGACCCAGCAGAATCTTCTTCGGATTCAGGACATCATCTCCGAGGTGAAACGGCAGATCGTCACCCTGGAACGGCAGGTGAAGCGGGCGGAAGAGTATAAGGCGATGCGAAAGGAGGTCCGGGAGATCGAACTCCGCTTCGCTCTTCAGGAATACGGAGAACTTTCGGAGAAAGGGGAGACGGCCAGGGGTTATCTCAAGGCTCTCCGGGAGAGGGAGACCGTAATCTCTGCGCAGATGGCCCAGAGGGAGGCATCGGTCGAAGGGATGAGGCTGAGAAGTCTGGAGGAAGAAGAGAGGCTCCGCGCGCTCCAGCAGGAGCTGTATAATCTGAATCAGAGGATTCAGAAGAACGAGAACGAGGTTGAATTCTTCAGGAGGGAGAAGGATGGCCTTCAGAGGCAGGAGGCCCAGATGCTGGAAGAGATCGGAAAGGGACTTCAATCCTGGAGAGAGACCCGTAGAGAACGAAGAAGAACAGAGCAGCTCCGGAAGGAACTGGAAAAGGAGAGCCGCGAGAACGCAGAGATCGTAAAGGAATGGGAAGTTCTCTACAATGAGTTCAGAGGAACCTTCCTGGAGGTTTCAGACCAGTTAGAGGCGGAGAAGGGGAGATTGATCGATACGCTCACCCGACTCACCTCTCTCAGAAACCGTCAATCCCACCTGGAAGAGAGAAGGGAGGATCTTCAGAAGCGGATTCGTTCCCATGAAAAAGAGTCCGAAGAAGTGAGAGCAGGACTGTCCCGGCTTGGAGAAACTTTGGCGAGAGTGGAAAAAGAGAGAGAAGTCAATCTCTCCATCCAGAACACGCTCCAGGATGAGAAAGAGAAATGGGCAGGAGAGCTCGAACAGTTGAGGGAGGTTTTTCGAGCAAGACAATCCGAACGATTCGAGCTGGAAGAGAAACTGAGGCAGGACCGGTCTCGATATCTCTCCTTAAAAGAACTCCAGGAAAATTATGAGGGGTTTGAAAAGGGCGTGAAGTCTCTCCTCCTTAGAAAAAAGGAAGAGCAGGAACGATGGGACCGGATCATCGGTGTGGTGGCTGATATCCTGGAGCCGGAACCTCCCTATGAGATTCCCCTGGAGGCTGTTCTGGGACAGCGGTTGCAATACCTGATGGTAGCGGATGAGGGAGAAGCGATATCCGCCATCGAATTTCTTAAAAAGGAGTCGCTGGGTCGGGGAAGTTTTATTCCCGCAGGAATAAGAGGCAAAAAACATCAGGAACTCTCTTCACCCCTGGAGATCGAAGAGGGGCCGGTATCTCTGATCCGATTTGTTAAAGTGAAGGAAGGGTTTTCAGCCATCGCAGAATTTCTGATCGGAGAGGTGGGCGTGGTCGATCATTTAGATAAGGCGCTCGACTGGATGAAGAAAGAAGGTCCATTCGAAACCCTCGTCACCCTCGAAGGGGAGATGGTCGAACGGACAGGAGTGATCTCCGGAGGAAGCCGTGATCAGGGCCTCGGCATTCTCGAAAGAAGGCGGGAGATCCGAGAGTTGGAGAAAAAGATTGAGGGAGGGGAGGACCAATGCCGTCAGGCTCTTGAGGAGGAGGGGCGGTTTCATCAGGAGATCTTTGAGAGAGAAGTCCGGCTGGAGAACAGGAAAAAGGAGATCCAGGAGAAGGAGATTGAACTCCTCCATCAGGACAGGGATCTGGAAGGAGTAAAAAAGGAGACCTCGCAGTTCCTTCAGAGGGCAGAACTCCTCCGGTTTGAAGAAGAGGAACTCCGGGGAGAGGAGAAGGAAATTGGAGAGGAGATGAAGGTGGCCCTGGATCAGATGGAGAGAGAAGAGGCCGCAAGAAAGGAGAAGGAGGAGGAGCTCCAATCCCTGAAGAAGACTGTGGAGGAAGTAAGAGAAGGGACAGAAGAATTGGGAGGAAGGATCACGGAGAAGAAGGTCTATTTAGCCTCCATCGAGGAGAAGCAGAGGGGAATGGAGGTTCAGGTTCTCAACCTCTCCGAGCATATCAGAACCCTTCGCGAGCAGGTGATCCATCGAGTGAAGGGAATCAGGGCTTCGAAGGCGGAGAAGGCTTTGCTTCGTGAAAGAATCGATCAGAAGGAGAAGGAACTGGAAGGGCTGGTAGAAAGCCACCGGTTGAAAGAAGAAGGTCTTTCGCATCTAAGAGAGAGCGTAGAGGCGCTCTCTAATCAATGGAAAGAGGCGGAAGCCTCTTCGAGATATCTCCGGCAAGAGATGGAGGATGTCCGGCAGAAGAGCCATGAGGAGGAGATCCGGGTTTCAGAGGTTCAGTTGAAACTCCAGCATCTGCAGGACTCGATGAGAGAACGCTACGGGGCCACGCTTTCGACTTCCATCGGAATGGCTCCGGAGGAATTTTCAAGGGAGGAGAGAGAAAAACGGCTCGCAGAGCTGAAGGCTGGCCTGGAAGGGTTCGGAGAGGTCAACCTCCTGGCCCTTGAGGAGTATCAGGAATTGAAACGGCGGCACGACTTCCTCACAGAGCAGCAGAACGACCTCCAACAGGCGCTCGATACGCTTAAGAAAGCCATTGTCCGGATCAACCGGACGACGACGAAGCGATTCTTAGAGACCTTCCATCTTGTCAACGAAAAGTTCAAAGAGGTCTTTGCCCGGCTCTTTAAGGGCGGGCAGGCCAGCCTGATCCTGATGGATGAACAGGACCCCTCGACTTCGGGAGTCGATATCGTGGCTCAGCCTCCGGGCAAAAAACTTCAGAATATCGACCTGCTCTCAGGAGGAGAGAAGGCCCTGGTCGCCACTGCGTTGCTCTTCGGGCTCTTCATGATCAGACCCACGCCCTTCTGCCTGCTCGATGAGATCGATGCGCCCCTGGACGATGCGAACATCAACCGTTTCATTGAAATGGTCAGGGAGTTCTCAAAGACCTCCCAGTTCATCCTCATCACCCACAACAAGAAGACGATGGAGATGGCCAATACCCTCTACGGGATCACTATGGAGACCCCAGGCGTCTCAAAAGTGGTCTCCGTACGGCTGAATTAGTTTCCCTCCATTTCGTCTGCCGAAAGATTTCTGAAAAAGTCCAGAAATCTCTGTAATCGAGAGTGTGTGTAGTAGTTTTTCAAAGCTCTCCCCGAAACTCCTTGACATTCGATATATTTTTAGCTATCCTCTTTTTGGGTCCAGAGATATGTGCTGTTATTTCTGGAGGTTAAGAAGGTTGGATGGCCGGGCCGCTATCTGAGGAGAGACTTCAGGTATCGGCCTTTTTAATGTCCAAATTATTCAAAATCGGATTGAAATCATTCAGGAAATCGCTTTGTTAAAAGGTGTGAAATTTTTTACTTGCTTTTTATTTTTAGATGTGTAAAATGAGTTCGCCCTGTTAAAGCTGTCGAAACTCTTATCGTGTTTGAAAGGCATTCCGATTAAGAAAGGGGGTGGTTCAGTCAAGGCCTTAACGAATGGATGGAGAAGATGTTTGCCCATTGCATGAAAGCATGGGCAGAAGTGAGACGAGAGATTTTTTATCCAAGAAAGGGAGGGGAAAATGATGAAAAAATTATTTATCTTTGCCATTATGATCGGATTGATTTGTATGGGTTTGCCAATGAGTGGTATGGCTCAGCCCGTTCGGTTTGGAGCGGTTATCAATCTCACCGGCCCGGCCTCGACCTGGGGACAGTACCATGCCAAGGGTATTACCGACTATATTCGTCACGTCAATGAAGTAAAGGGAGGGGTTGGAGGAAGAAAGATCGAATTGACCGTTGTTGACCATGCGTTCAAACCCCCGGAAGGAGTGAAACTGGTTAAGAAGTTCTGCGAGGAGAAGGTGGACATGATTGCCACCTGGGATGCCGGAACAAGCATTATGATTAAGCCCATTATCCAGGAGCATAAGATTCCCACGGTCGTCTTCTCCACCTTCCAGGGAATTCTGGGCCCGCCGGTTGACTACATCTATCTGCCCTTTGGGAGTTATGTTATGGATTCCCATGCTGTGTTAGAGTATATCAAAGCGATCCACAAAGGAAAGGATGCCCCCAAAGTGGGTCTGTTGACTTACAATACCGCTTTCGGGAAATCGATTCATGATCCAAGCAAAGACTACGCTGGAAAGAATAATATCAACATCGTCGGCATCGAGGAATTCCCGATGGCCACAATCGACATCTCCACAGAGGTGCTCCGGTTAAAAGGAAAGGGTGCGGAATATATCTCTGTTCAGATGCTTCCCGAGGCAGTGATCAGAGCCCTGACAGCTGCAGATCGTGTCGATTTTAAAGGCCCCATTTTTGGGACCTGGACGATCACCGATGCCGATTTCTTTAAGCTTGGCAAAGGTCTGGTCCGGGACCGTCTCTTCATGAGCTTCTGTGGAACCCTTCCCGGGGATAAGGCATGGGGGATGCAGTTAATGGATGACCTCATCAAGAAGTATAAGTCTGTGGATAAGTATGATACCTCTTACTGGGAAGGCGTCGTCATCGGCATGATCATGGAGCGAAGCGCCCATCGAGCCTCTGGATTGTTTGGAAAAATCAATGCGGAGACGATCAATAAAGCCATGGAGACCTTCAAGAACGAAGATTTTGGCGGTCTTGTCCCCAATATCACCTATGACAAAGGAAAACATGAAGGGTCCTCTCAGACAAGAATTGTCCAGGTCCATGAAGATACTACTTATACGCCCATGACCAATTACTTTGCCCCGGGCAAGGGAGAGTTAAAGGTTTTAAAAGCGCCTAAAAAATAGAATTACTAATCAGTCCATAATAGATCCCGATTTAGTCGGGATGAAAATCTCCCCTAACCCCTCTTTTCCAAAGAGGGGTATTGTTCCTCCCTTTGGAAAAGGGAGGTGAGGAGGGATTTTATAATACAATGTCGTTATTATTATGGACTAATTAATAAATCTGAAATGTAAAAAGGAAGAGCGATGAAGGCATTTCGAGGACAGCCGAGAATCTTTGCCTCAGATCAGCCCGCTGAAAAGCGGGCTGATCTTGAGGTCCAGAACGTAACTCTCAACTTTGGAGGGGTGATGGCGATCCATGACGTCAGCCTCACGGTCCATACGGGAGAGTTTGTCAGCGTCATCGGGCCCAATGGCGCTGGAAAGACGAGCTTGATGAACAGCATCACGGGTTATTACAAACCTCAGAAAGGGAAGATCCTCTTTAACGATCAGGAGATCATGGGCCGACACCCCCACGAGATCACAAAAAAGGGTATCGGGAGGACGTATCAGAATATTGAACTCTTCCCGGGCATGACCGTGCTCTCGAATATGCTTCTTGCCCGACATCTCTACTGCAATTATGGTTTTGGCCTGGCCTCTGTCTTTTCCTCATCGGTCCGGAAGGAAGAGGTCCGTCATCGGCGAGTTCTGGAGGAGTTGATCGATTTTTTAGAGATGCAGCCCATCCGGAAAAAACCGGTTGGTTCTCTGCCTTATGGGTTGCGAAAGAGAGTAGAACTGGGTCGGGCTTTGGCTTTAGAACCCAAACTATTGGTTTTAGATGAGCCCTTTGCCGGAATGACGCTGGAGGAAAAGGAAGATATGGTCCGGTTTCTTCTGGAGTTAAACTCAGCCTGGGGCCAGACCATGATCCTGGTGGAGCATGACATGTCCATCGTGATGAGTGTCTCCCAGCGCATCATGGTTTTAAACTTCGGGGAGAAGATCGCAGAAGGCACTCCGGAGGCGATTCAAAATCATCCAGAGGTGATCAAAGCCTACTTAGGCGAAACAACCAAGTTTTAAATGGAATATTGGAATAGTGGAATGATGGGTCTGTAACAAAAATTTCTTTAATCCATTTGATACCCAAACCCAATATTCCACTTTTCCATCATTCCATTATTCCAATATGGAGTTATGGTTATATGGAAGTTAACAAAACAAAACGTTTCGACGAAAGCGTGGTTCAGTCCTTAGCCCAATTGACATTGCCGCAGATTTTGACCAAACAGGCAGAGCGATTAGGTTCAGATCAGATTGCGATCCGCGAGAAGATGTTCGGAATATGGCTTGCCTATACCTGGGAGGATTATCTCCGTTTCACAAAACAGGTCGCTCTGGGCCTTTTTGCCCTCGGTCTCAAGCGGGCCGAAAATATCGGTCTCATTGTAAACAACCATCCGGAATGGTTGTTCAGCGAATTAGGTGCCCAGGCCCTCGGCGCCATCACGGTCAATATGTTTACTTCATCGGTTGCCAAAGAGCTGACCGTGATGCTCAACCGGATTCAGGCGGTCTTTGCCGTCGTCCAGGATCAAGAACAGGTTGACAAGCTGTTGGAGATGAAGCAGGAGCTCCCCCACATCCGGAAAGTCATCTACATTGATCCGACGGGCATGAGGACTTATGCCGGTCATCCATGGCTGATGAGCTTTAAGGAGCTTCTGAAATTAGGCGAGGACTTGGATAAGAAGCAACCCAATCTTTTTGAAAAGGAGTTATGGAAGGGGAAACCGGAGGAGGTGGCCTTGATGATCATGACCTCCGGAACGACCGGGATTCCGAAACTGGCGATGATTTCGCATCAGAGTTTTACTGAAATCGCCAGGAAATGGATCGAGACCGCCCCGATTGGCGTTGGTGACAACTGGATTTCGATCACCCCGACCGCATGGATTGTGGATCAGATGTGGGGAATGGGCGTCTCCCCTCTTACCGGGATGGCCATGAACTTTCCTGAAACACTGGAAACCCAGGCCGAAGATTTCCGGGAAATCGGACCGGTCATCATCATCACCTCTTCACGATTCTGGGAGGATCTGGCCTCAAAGATCAGGGTGAAGATCGCGGATGCGGGATGGATCAAGCGAAAGCTTTTTGTTTTAGGCCAAAAGATCGGCGGAGCAGTGGTGGACCGGGAATCAAAAAAGGACTCCGTGCCGTCCTATTTGCAAATACTTCACAAAATCTTCGCCAGGATCGTTTATCGTCCGCTTCTGGATCGGGTGGGTTGTGGTCAGATCCGGGCCGCTGTCACAGGCGGACATCCCATCAGTCCGGATGTTATCCGTTTCTTCAGGGCGAAAGGGTTAAATCTCAAGCATGCCTATGGTCTGACCGAAGGCGGAGGAGTGTTTCAGGTTCAGCCGGACAAAGAGGTTAAACCGGAGTCCGTCGGGAAACCCCTGCCACGGACAGAGGTTAAGATTGCCGAAGATCAGGAGGTGCTGGTTAAAACCCCCTCCTGCTTTGTCGGTTATTACCAGGATGAAGAGGCCACGAAAAAGGCTCTCAAGGAGGGCTGGCTTCATACGGGTGATGCCGGCTATATTGATGACGACGGACATCTGCTCATCATCGGCCGCAAGGAAGAGATCATGCGGACCAGTGCAGGAGAAGCCATTTCCTCGGACTTTATCGAAACAAGGCTCAAATTCAGCCCCTACATCAAAGAAGCTGTCGTTTGGGGCGAAGGCCGCGACTGTATCACGGGATTCATCAATATCGATTTTGGGAATGTGGGAAGTTGGGCAGAGGACCGAATGCTTCCCTACACCACTTATGCCGACCTTTCCCTACAACCGCCCGTTGAGGAGCTGATTCTCGGGGAGATTCGCCAGGTCAATACTCAATTGCCCAAACCGATGAGGCTTAAAAAGATCATTCTCCTCTACAAACTGCTCGACGCCGACGATGAAGAATTGACCCGAACCGGAAAAGTGCGGAGGAAGTTTGTCTATGAACAATATATCAATCTCATTGAAGCGATGTATGGCGATCAGAAAGAACTCGCGGTCACAGGCAAGGTCCGCTACCGGGACGGACAGGTGGGAACAATTGAAACGAAAGTGAGGATATTGACGGTAGAATAAAAGCTTCATTGCAAAATATAAATTGTAAAATGCAAATTGCAAATTTTATTCCTTCTTGCTAACTGCTCATTTTTCATTTTGCAATTTACAATGATTATTCACTTGGGAGGTTTTTCATGGAATTCTTTTTTCAGCTCTTGATACAGGGGCTCTCCGTGGGCTTTCTTTATGCTCTTGCCGCACTGGGGTTTGTCATGATTTTCAAGTCCTCGAGCGTCCTCAATTTCGCTCATGGAGATCTCCTCGCCATGGGGGCCTTCTTCTTTCTGGTCCTTTCTTCGTGGTTGAAATTACCGATTCCCATCGCATTTATATTGACCCTTGCAGGAAGCTTTGCCATGGGTTTTATCATCGAGAGACTCTTTCTCCGGCCCCTGATCGGCGAATCCCTGATTTTGGTGATCATGCTTACGGTTGGGCTTGCCGCCATGTTCAAGGGATTGATGCTCTTTATCTTCGGAGGGAATCTGTTTGCCTACCCCGTGTTCCTGCCAGCCGATCTATCGATTCGATTGGGAAACATTAACATCCCGCCGGTCTATGTGGCCACCTTCGTCATCAGCATTATTTTTCTACTGCTTTTCGGCCTTTTCTTCAAATACTCTTCGCAGGGGATTTATATGAGGTCGGTCGCCGACAATCAGCCCGCTGCCCTCTCCCTGGGCGTTCATGTGAGAAGGGTCTTTGCCCTCTCCTGGGCGATTGCCGCCCTGGTATGCGCCATGAGCGGAATCATTCTTGGAATTATCAGCGGCGTCAATGTGCACAGCACCAGCATTATCGGCCTCAAGGTTTTTCCGGTCGTCATCCTGGGCGGCCTGGAGAGCATCGGCGGGGCCATCATCGGCGGTATTATCATTGGACTTTTAGAGACCTTTACGGGAGGATATATTTCAACATCGCTTCGAGAAGTCGTTCCCTATATTGTCCTGGTCTTTATCTTACTGGTGAAACCCTACGGACTGTTCGGTCTGGTGGAGATCGAGCGTGTGTAAAAGCATAACATCGTTGGAGGAGCGTCCCGCTAAACGGGACTTGAGGTTCCTGCGGCAGGGGCAAAAGATTTTTGCCTTAAGCGAAGCGATCCTAAAACGAAGTGCTCCTATTGCGAATCATTTAGCGGTTTGGAGGCAGAATGCGAAAAATAAAATTTCATCCCTGCGGGAATTATAAAGAGAGATACGACGAGGAACTGACCATCTTTGAGACCGATTTCGGCAGACTCTCGTTGTTAATCGGACTCCTCGTTCTTTTTGTTGGAATTCCTTTGGTCAGCAGTAATTACGTCCTTTATGTGATCAATCACATCGGGATCTTTGCCATTGCTGCCGTAGGCCTTAACCTCCTGATCGGATTCACAGGTCAGATCTCCCTCGGTCACGGAGCCTTCTTCGGCGTAGGAGGCTATGCCGCCGCCATTCTCACCACCAAGTTAGGCTTCCCATTCTATCTTTCGGTGCTTTCCGCGGGCATCATCACAGCGATGGTGGGCTTGATATTCGGCCTTCCATCCGCCCGTCTCAAACATCTCTACCTGACCATTGCAACACTGGCAGGCCAGTTTATTCTCCAGTTCCTCTTTGTGAACTGGGAGAGCCTCACCGGTGGGTCCATGGGGATTCTCCTTCCGAGGGCGACGCTCTTCGGTTTGAGCCTCAAGAGCGACCACGCCTATTTCTATGTGGTATTTATCTGTTTTGTGGCGATGCTCTGGATTGCGAAGAACCTTCTCCGGACACGGTATGGCCGGGCTTTTATCGCCATTCGCGACAATGACCGGGCGGCAGAGGGCATGGGGATTCCAATCTTCCATTACAAACTTCTTGCCTTTGCCGTCAGTTCTTTTTATGCAGGATTTGCCGGCGCCCTCTGGACGCACTATTTGGCCAGCATCACTCCGGACCCATTTACCCTGTTCCTCTCTGTCGAGTTTATCGCCATGATCATCATCGGCGGCCTGGGAAGCCTTACGGGCAGCGTATTCGGCGCCATTTTTATCACCATGCTCAATGAGATATTGAGCCATGCATCGGAGTTCTTCATGAACCTTCCGGCCCTTGCAGGCGTTGCCCTGACCATTGCGCCCCTTCGTGAATTCGTCTTTGGACTGGCCATTGTGCTCTTCATCATTTTTGAACCGCGAGGATTGGCAGAGGTGTGGCGTATCATTCGGTCCAGTTTCAGACTCTGGCCATTTTCTTATTAAGAATGATTACACAGATTGAAAAAAAGATTACACAGATAGCCCCCAAAACCGATTCGTTCGGGGAACGATCCGTTCAACTTTAAGAGGCAGATATGGAAGACAACATCTTACTTCAACTCAACAATATCAGCGTCGTCTACTCGGATGTCATCCAGGTGCTCAAGGGAGTATCCCTGGTTGTGAGGAAGAAGCAGGTTGTTTCGCTGTTGGGCAGCAATGGCGCGGGTAAGACCACCACATTGAAAGCCATCTCCGGGTTGCTCAAACCGGAGAATGGATATGTGACCGAGGGCTCGATCCTTTATGACGGCCATTCCATACACAATTCATCCCCGGAAACCATCACCCGCCTCGGAATCATTCAGGTGATGGAAGGACGTCAACCGTTTAAATTATTGACCGTTGAAGAGAATCTTCGGGTGGGAACGGCCACACGGTGGGGCAAACCCTATAAGAAGGACCTCGAACTGGTCTACCATTACTTTCAACCCTTGCTGGCACGAAAGAACAGGTTGGCAGGATACTGCAGCGGCGGAGAGTTGCAGATGCTCGTCATGGGCCGCGCATTGATGGCACAACCCAAACTGCTGTTGCTGGATGAGCCCTCCCTGGGATTGGCCCCCTTCCTGGTGAGAGAGATTTTTGAGATCATCAAGAGGATCAATGAAGAGCAGGGAACGACGATCATGCTGGTGGAACAGAATGCGAACATGGCCCTTCAGATCGCCACCTATGGGTATGTGATGGAGAATGGTAAGATCATGATGGAGGAAGCTGCCGATAAGCTGAGAGAGAATCCTGATGTGAAGGAATTTTATCTGGGAACGGCGAGTTCTGGGGCGCTCAAATCGTACAAGGATGTGAAGGCCTACAAACGGCGTAAACGCTGGCTGTAATAGGAAGCATAGGGCAGAGAGCATAGAGTAAAAGAATGGGCGACTTCGGCCGCCCATTAAAAATCCTGTTTTTGTGAAATATTGCACTGACGCCATGAAATCTTTAAGGTTCGATTCCGCGATAAGGAGATTATCTTAACCTCAGCCTTAGCCTTAACCTAAAAGGGGGTTTCAATATGGGGCAATTAGACATCCATATCGGAGAGATTCTGGCAAGAAACGCACGGCTCTATCCCAATGATGTGGCTCTTATTGAAAGGACGCCTGCCGAAGGAAAGAGAAAAGAGATCACCTGGAAACAGTTCGATGAACAGGCCAACCGGTTTGCCAATGGACTGATGCAGAAGGGAATCAAGAAGGGCGACAAAGTCATCCATCTCATGATGAATTCTCTTGAATGGCTCATCGCCTATTTCGGCATCATCCGGACGGGGGCATGGGCCGTACCTCTTAATTTCCGTTTTTCAGGGAGTGATATTAAGTACTGCTGTGAGGTGGCAGAGCCCCAGTGTATGGTCTTTAGCGAGGAGTTTGTTGACCGGGTGAACGGAATCAAGGATGAGCTCCCCACGGTGAAAGACTATATCTTTGCCGGCAAGGAGTTGCCAGGCTATGCGGAACCCTTTGAACGGCTTCTTGAGAAGGCCCCATCCGCTCCCTCCAATGTTCACATCAACCACGATGACCCCTGCGGTCTCTACTTCACCTCCGGCACAACGGGCCAACCGAAACCCATTCTCTTGACCCACAAGAATATGATCTGTGCCTGCATCACAGAGAATCATCATCATTATCAGACGAAAAAAGACAATTTTATTCTCATCCCTCCCCTTTATCATACCGGCGCCAAGATGCACTGGTTCGGAAGTTTCATTGTGGGCGGGAAAGGGGTCATCTTAAGGGGAATCCAGCCCGAATGGGTTCTTCAGGCGATCAGCGAAGAGAAAGCCACGGTCATTTTTCTCCTCGTCCCCTGGGCTCAAGATATCCTTTTAAAACTCGATAGCGGAGAGCTAAAATTGAAGGACTATCAACTCAGTCAGTGGAGGCTCATGCACATAGGGGCCCAACCCGTACCTCCCTCCCTTGTAAAACACTGGAAGGAGTATTTCCCGAAGATGCAGTATGATACAAATTATGGCCTGAGCGAATCAACCGGTCCGGGTTGCGTCCACCTCGGGATCGAGAATGAACACAAGGTCGGGGCGATCGGCCTTCCCGGATTTAATTGGGAAACGCGCATCGTGGACGAAGAAGGGAAGGATGTGAAGAAGGGAGAGGTGGGAGAGCTGGTCATCCGCGGGGATGGCGTGATGAGGGAATATTATAAAAACCCCGAGGCCACCGCGAAGGCGCTCAGGAATGGATGGCTTTACACCGGCGATATGGGAAGGGTGGATGAAGATGACTTCATCTACTTGGTCGATCGAAAGAAAGACCTCATCATCTGCGGAGGCGAGAATGTTTTTCCCGTGGAAGTGGAAGATTTTCTCCACACCCTGCCGGGCGTCAAGGATGTGGCCGCCATTGGTTTGCCGGATGAGCGCTTAGGAGAAGTCGTTGGTGTGATTGTAGAGGTGGTGCCTGGAAAAACCCTGACGGAGGAAGGGGTTTTGAAATTTTGTGAGGTGTTTCCGAAATATAAACGGCCCCGCAAGATCTTCTTCGGCGAAGTCCCCCGCAATCCTACCGGAAAGATCGAGAAGCCGAAACTGAGAAAGAAATATATCGGAATGGAAGAGGCGTTTAAGATAAAGTAGAAAGTAGAAGGTAGGGGGTGGAAAGTAGAAGGTGGAGGCGAACGGACAACGAAAAAGTCGGTTCGCCTTTTTTATTCGATGAATTCACCGTTATTCGTTATGTTTGAAAGGGGTGTATGTCTTTCGTATTGGGGATCGATATTGGTTCAGCGCAATCCAAAGGGGTTATCCTCGGTGATCAGGGATCGTTAGGATCGTTTGAGTGCGCCTCCGGAGGAGATTTTAAGCTGACAGCCGAGAAGATAAGAGAGGAGTTACTTTCTCAGGCAGAGAGGTCAGTAGATGATATCTCAAGGACGGTCGCTACAGGATATGGGTCCAAACTGGTCATCTTCGCAGATGAAATCAAATCGGATATCGTCTGCCTTGCGAAGGGCGTTTCTTCTCTCCTGCCTTCCGTGAGAACCGCCATTGATATAGGGGACCTCTACACAAAGGTCCTCCGCACGGATGGTCATGGAAACGTGCACAGTTTTATATTGAGCGGTAAATGTGCGGGAGGAAGCGGCAGGATTCTTCAGGTCATTGCCAGGGTTCTTCAGGTCAAAGTGGATGAGATTGGCGAGTTATCTTTAAAATCAAAGAAGAGAGTCGAGTTTAACACCGGATGCGCCGTTTTTGCGGAAACGGAGGCAATCTCCCGGCTCTCACAAGAAGTTGCAAAAGAAGACCTTCTGGCAGGTTTGCACAGAGCCCTGGCAGCCCAGATCAACAGCCTGGCTGAGAGATTAGGTGTGGAACAGGATGTGGCTATGGTTGGAGGCGGAGCCAGAGACATAGGCTTGATACGAGCGGTAAAAGAAATCAGAGGACACGATATTCTTGTCCCGCCCCATCCCCATATGATAGCGGCCTTGGGAGCCGCGCTCATCGCCCGGGAGAGTTTAACAATACAAGATTGAAACAAATTACCCAATGAGGTATATTGCTCTTCGAGAGAATGTAAGATTTTTCACATCCCTGGGGATTGTAAAAAGGAGAAGGTCGATGGGTGACAAACAGAGTACTATTTCCGACATCGTAAAAAATTATTATAACAATTACGGGCTCAGGGCGAAGGAACTGAAAGGTGAAGGAAAACAATTCATCGGCTATGTCTGTTCCCTTGTTCCCCTTGAAATCATTACTGCCTCCGGGTGCATCCCTTTTCGGGTGAGAGGAAGTGTCTATGAGCCTATTACCCGGGGAGATACGCTCCTCGAAACGATTGTATGCCCATACTATCGCAGTGTCTTCGACCTCTCGGTAAAAGGGAAATACGACTTTCTCTCCGGCATGGTGATCCCACATGGCTGTGACAGCATGGTGCGGAGTTTCAGCGCCTGGAGTTATGGACTGCCTTTCTCCTATTTTCATTTTGTCAATATCCCGAGCGTCTGCGACGAATCGTCTTTTGAGTTCTTTGATTCGGAGTTAGGCGCCTTTAAAAAGAGTCTGGAAAAGTTTACCGGAAAGGCGATTACCGAAGAGCATCTTAGGCAAGCCATCCGGGTCCATAATGAAAACAGGGATAAGGTGAGAGCCCTCTATGAATTGAGAAAGACTGACCCGCCCCTCATCTCGGGAACCGAATTGACGATGACCCTCACGGCTGGATCGAGCCTGCCCATCGAGGAATCGAATGACCTGTTCGACCAGGTTCTGACAGGGGTGAAGGGAAGAAAGAATTCTCTCCCCCAAAAAGGGCCAAGGATTTTCATTGACGGCGCCTGTCTTGATAATATCGAATTGATCAAACTCGTGGAAGAATTAGGAGGCAATGTGGTGGCTGACACCATCTGTAACGGAGCGAGGGATCATCTTCCGAAGACGGATGTGGGAGGAGATTCCATCGAGGCGCTCAGCCGCCGATATCTTGGGAAGGTCAATTGCCCGAAAACCTACAGGGCGAACAAAGCAGGCACGTTTGAGGGAGATATCGCCAACCGGTTTGGAGATATCGGAACCTACGCGAGAGAGTTCAAGGCGGATGGAGCAATCCTCTATGTCTATAAATATTGTGATCCTTTCGGCTTTGAGGTTCCTGCGAGAAAGGCTTACTACCATTCGCTCAACCTTCCCCTGCTTCATCTGGAGGACATCTATTCAGCGGGGACGATGGGGCAACTGAGAACCAGAGTCCAGGCCTTTCTGGAGATGATTGGGTAATGTTGAAGTCCGACGAAAATAGGTTATAGGTTTAGGTTACAAAGCCCCTGCCTACCGGCAGGCAGACGTTTCGGTTAATAGTCAAACGGTTATGGGTGACGACGCTCGTATCGAAGCAAGAGGCTCGAAAAACGAAGCTCGAGCATCCAGATTCTATTCACGAGTTTCGATACGAGCTTCGACAACGACAAACGACATTTTCAATTTAACGATACCGGCACCCTCACCGTTACCCTTTAACCCAGGCTTTTTATTAAGGAGGTTTAATCATGGCTGAGGAGCAGAAAGAGGCGAAACCGAAGAAGAGGACGACAGCTACAAAGGCGGCGGCTTCTATCGGCCCTTTGGTAAAGGAGTTCATCACCGGAACCCTTCAGGCCAAAGCTGAGGGAAAACAGAAGGTGGCCTATACCTTCATCGTCTGCCATCACGAAGAGATCTTCAGGGCCCTCGATGTGGTGCCGGTGTGGACAGAGAACTTTGCCGGCATCTGCGGCGCAAAGAGAGATGCGGAGCGGTTCCTCCAAAGAGCGGAATCACTCGGCCTCTCCCGTTCCTTATGCACCTATGCCCTCTGCGGAATCGGTTTCGATCAGTGGAGGGAAGAACTGGGGCAGATGCCCCCGGATGCTCCTTGGGGCGGGCAGGTCAGGCCTGATTTCATGATCTCCAGCGGTCAGATCCTCTGCGACCCGCGATCGAAGTGGTATCAGGCCTCCCAGCAATTCATGCCGGATGTACCCATCTATAACATCGATCTTCCCTATCCCCTTTATCAGGTGAATCGTGACCACCGGGAAGTCCTGGGCTATTACCATCAATATATCGTCAAACAGTTGCGCGGGCTGGTGGCTTTCCTCGAAGAGCAGACGAAAAAGAAGATGGATTATGATCGGCTGAGAGAGCTGGTGGGTTTAAGCGATCGAACATGGAACCTGATCGAAGAGACCTACGATCTTCGAAAAGCTGTACCTTGCCCTATGGGGACAGGCGATGCCATGAATACCATGGTGCCCATCAACTTTATGATGGCGACCCAGAAGGCTTATGATTTCTTTGTGGACCTTAAGAAGGAATTGGAAGAGAAGATTGCCAGAGGAGAGGGCGAGGTTGAAAACGAGAAATACAGGCTGATGTGGGGAGGCGGGTTGCCCGCCTGGTATGCTTTAAACGATTTCAATTATTTCAATAGCAAAGGGGCCTCCTTTCCCGCGGAAACCACCTACCGGATGGTTGCACCTCTCCATGAGATGGATCTTCCGGAGACGAAAGATCCTATTGAACACTTAGCGTGGAGGTGGCTCGGATACTGGACCTTCTGGTATGACAGAGCGAGGAAGAGACCGGGATCCGAACCCGACGTGGAACGGTTAATCAACAGAATCGAGGAATACAAGATCGATGGTGTCGTCATGCATGAGGCATTTTCATGCCGAACCTGGCATGTGGGCCTCATCTGGCAGTTGCATCAACTGTCAAAAATTTATAAACCCATTCCTGTCTATGTGATCGGCAAAGACGGAAAGAAGGAGAAGGGTTACAGGGAACTGCCCTCCTTGGTTCTGGAAAGCGATATCATCGACATCACCTCCTATTCAGAGGTCGATACGAGAAACAAAATTGACGCTTTTGTTGAAACCCTCGAATCGATTCGAACAAGCAGGGCAGCCTAATGAATGATTGGTCTTTTAGTCTTATGGTCGTATCGTCGTATCGTTTAGAACAAAAAAGCTAATTGACGACAAGACTATCTGACGATAAGACTATCTGACTAAAGGATGACATTGCCAGACTACTTTGCAGGCATTGATATCGGTTCAACGATGACGAAGGCCGTGATCCTGGACAAAGGGGTCATCGCATCGATCATTGGACCGACGGGTCCGGAGCAGCGCCGGTTGGCCAACAGGGTGATGGAAGAGGCCCTGAAACAAGCAGCCCTTTCTATTCAGGAAATCAACTTTATTGTCGCTACAGGCTACGGAAGAATTAATGTCCCTTTTGCCGATAAACAGTTCACCGAGATCACCTGCCATGGGAGGGGAATTGTCCAACTCTTTCCGGAAGCCAGGACGATCATCGATATCGGCGGTCAGGATGTGAAGGGGATCAAGATCGATGCTTCAGGAAAGATCGTCGATTTTGTAATGAATGATAAATGTGCGGCTGGAAGCGGTCGATTTATAGAGGTGATCGCTGATACGCTCGGGGTATCTCTGGATACTGTTGGAGATCTCTCCCTGCAAAGCAGCCATCCTGCAACGATCAGCAACATCTGTACCATCTATGCCCAACAGGAAGTGGCTGCCAGTCTCGCAGAGGGCGTTCCCCTCTCCGACCTCCTCGCAGGAGTCCATCAGTCCCTTGCGGACAGGATATGCCGAATGGTCAATCGGTTAAGGGTGGAAGATTCTGTCATTGTGACTGGTGGAGGCGCTAAAAATAGAGGATTGATTAACGCCCTTTCGGAACAGTTGGGTCATAAAGTTCTTGTGCCCGAAGACCCTCTGCTCACCGGAGCCCTCGGAGCCGCCTTAATGGGCAAGGAGATTATAGAAAAGGCCAGAAAGAGTAACGCTCCAATCGAAACAAAAGAACGAATCTTAGAAGAAGTCGAAATTCTGTAACAGCGTAAATCTATCCATTAGGCACGGATTACCCCCCTTATCAAAAGGGGGAAATCCTTTTTCCTCCCTTTGGCAAAGGGAGGTGAGGAGGGATTTTACAAGTTTTTTCAAACAACTGAATTGATACTGAACTCCTTATTAATTATAGTCTGTTTATAAATTCAGTTAGTTCGTCATACCCGCGAAGGCGGGTATCCAGAACGTATTGAAAAGACTGGATTCCCGTTTCCACGGGAATGACAAAAAAAGAAGATTACGGCATTTATGGACAGACACTAATTAAAAATGACCCGGACAGGCTCATGATAGCGGAAGGTCCGAATCGAGGAGGCAGTCACATGAAGATTGACATTGAAGAACTTACCGAAGCGGAACTGATCGACCTCAATCATAGGATCGTGGAGCGACTTCGCTTCCTAAACCAGATGCGGGCGCATGGGCGGATGTTGGAGTTTAAGATTGGCGATCGTGTGATTTTCCAGCCCGGGAATCATCCACCTGTGGTCGGCATGTTGACCCGATATAATAGGAAGACGGTTACCGTAATCACCGATGATGGACTGCGCTGGAACGTATCCCCGAATCTTCTGCGGAAGGCGGAGTCACCCAGAAACGCAGATTCCGCCAAAGCCAACGTAATTCCTCTGAAACAGAAATAACGGTGTTCCGCGAGGGAAGATCGATCGAGAACATAGCCTAATCTGCGGACAGAGATTTGACAAAAATTGTCTGATAGCTCTTCTGAGGATAGAAAATTCACGACAGTGTTTCGAATTTATCAAACCATCTTACAACTGAGGTAATTGAAAAAAGATATGAGGCGAAAAAAATCAGTCTGTTTTATAATTGCCGGGCCGAATGGGGCTGGAAAGACGACCTTTGCGCAAGAATTTTTGCCGAGAGAGGCGGAGTGTCCATTCTTTGTCAACGCCGACCTTATTGCCGCAGGCCTATCACCTTTTGCACCGGGTGATGCGGAAATCCGGGCCGGGCGGGTAATGTTGCAAGAAATTGCATCCCATGTGAGGCGGCGGGAGAGTTTTGCCTTCGAGACAACACTTAGTGGTCGGCGCTATGCCAGGGAGATACCACGATGGCAAAGCCTGGGATATCGTGTCAAACTGGTTTTCTTGTACTTGGTAGATGTAGCAATAGCCATCGAGCGCGTCCGTGTGAGAGTCAAGCAGGGTGGGCATCACATTTCGGAGGATGTTATCAGGAGACGCTATGAGATGGGATGGAAAAATTTTCAAAAGGTTTACAAGGGTTTGGTTGATGCCTGGGTGCTTTACGATAACTCAGGTGAAAAACCATTCTTGCTGGATGTAGGAGGAAAGCAATGAAAGCAACTAAGAAAATAGTACTTGACGAAGACCTGACTAAAGTCAGTGCCGCCTTGCGGCGAGCTGCGAGACAGGCCAGGAAAACAGCAGAGAGAACGCAGACCCCTCTGGTCATTTATGAACAAGGGCGTGTAATCCGGAAAATGGTTGAGAAGGAATCGAGGCGGTAACCAACACAAGACTATGTTCCATGGGCCGGAAAAGAAGCTTCATCGGCCTATCACCAGCAAATTCACTAATGGCATAAGGAAATAGTCGGCATTTATTTACCATTCCTATATTAATTGTGATCCTATGATGGTTTACCTCGACTACAATGCGACAAACCGGGTCTCTTGTGGTTCAATTCTTGGAATTAGGACCATACGTTGTGAAAATTCAGGAGAAGTAAGTCTGATTCTTGTGATGCAAGCATTAAGGAACAATAAGTTGGAAAAGTAGTGATGGGAATCCTGAATTAACTATTGGCTTGGGAAACCATGTCGCTTGCGATGCCAGTCGAGATAGGTATGTTCTGGCCAATACGTGGGATCGCTGGGTAGAAAAATCCTTCGTCCCTCGAAATCTCACCCCTCTCTGCCATCTCCATGATGACCAACAAGAGAAGTGGTTTGTGAGGGGCCGGATTCCCCCGTGCACGGTCAATCCGCAACGTTGCGAGTTTATGTAACCAATAGTTTTGGTCTTTGAGCATTTCGTTAGTGGGTGGTGTTGCACAGAACCCCACAAGCCTGTATCCGAACAAATGGTATATCAATTCCGGGAAGAAAATCAAGAGGTTTCTCTTTGTTTCTATGATGATGATTATTTTGACCCCAAAGATTTCAGAGATAAGAAACATTTTCACAAGCAACCCATTTTTTCACCACTTTTTCCTTGACAAAAGATGAATATCTGTTAGACTTTCGGCGTCTAATAAATTGAGAAGAAAGGGGGTGAAATTGGAATGAAGAAAGGCTTAATCAGCATTGGGGTACTGGCCGGGTTTATTCTTTCCCTGCTCATGGTCAGCGGCGCTTTTGCAAAGGATGTGATCACATACGATGTCCCTTACGGAAAGGTGACCTTGACTCACAAAAAACATGTCGATAATTATAAGATCGACTGTTTAAAGTGCCACCACACCTGGAAGAAGGGCGAGACCACAGGCAAACTTTGCAAGGAGTGCCATAAGGGAGCGGCTGAAGGAAAGAAAGTCACAGTGAAAGACGCTTTCCACAAGAATTGCAAAGGATGCCATGATGATCTGAAGAAGGCCAATAAGCCCACCGGGCCGGCCGGTTGCACTCAGTGCCACGTGAAGGCAAAGAAATAGGCTGAAAGTTTTGCAGGTTAAAAGGGGTAGTTCCGATAAGGAGCTGCCCCTTTTTTTAAAGAGATTTCTGAAAAAGTCCAGAAATCTCTGATTACATCGATTAGGGACCGATTACACAGATTAGAAATGTATTGATAAGTGAAGAAAAATCTGTGAAATCATTTTTTAAAATCCCTGCCTGCGGCAGGCAGGTGTGTAATCAGAGAGCGGAGAGTAGTTTTCCAGAGCTCTCTTTAAGGCATATTTAAGGCATATTTACTTGACAGCAGGCAACCGCATATGTTAGAAATTTCAAATACTTGCCCACTTCCGACGGGCGGGCCTGCATGAATTCGTTTTAAAGAAATAGATAAACTCCGGGGTCACAATGGACCATAAAGAAAAAGGGATTTTTGATATCGTCTTCGATTTTTTCCGTTCCCTCAAACTCACGATCTTTCTTCTCATTCTGCTTGCCATCCTCTCCATTATCGGCACGTTGATCAAACAGAATGCGCCGAGCGGGGAATATATTCAGCGATACGGAATCCAGCTCTATAATGTGCTGGAGTTTTTTAACCTCTTCGATATGTATCACTCCTGGTGGTTTAGCGCCATCCTCCTTCTTCTGGTGTTCAATTTGATCGCCTGCTCTCTCCACCGGTTTCCAGGCGTGTGGAGACAGATCTCTCGCGAATCCGGGGGAAAAGAGATCGGAGACCCGATGCTTAAAACCCTTCCGTATGTGGAGCGAGTCAACATCTCCAACCCAGGAGGAGTCAGAGAGGATGATATTCGATCCCTTTTAAAGAGGGAATTTAAAAATCCGCAAAGGATCGAGGGAGAATCATCCATCACTCTCTATTCCGAAAAGGGAAGGTTTTCGAGGCTAGGAGTTTACATCACCCATTTAAGCATTCTTATCATCCTCATCGGAGGGATCATGGGTTCTCTCTTCGGCTTCAGGGGGTTTGTCAATATCCTCGAAGGCGAAACAGTGGATCACATCGCCCTGAGAATAAAGGATGAGGATGTGGCTAAACCGATCGGGTTTTCAATCCGATGTGACGATTTCAGGGTCACTTTTTACGATCTCCAGAGGCCGGAAAAACTGGTGAAGGAGTATACGAGTGACCTCACCATTCTGGAGAATGGAAAAGAGGTCTTAAAAAAGACGATTGAAGTCAATCATCCTCTCCACTATAAAGGCCTGGCTTTTTATCAATCGAGTTATGGAACGATCCCGGAGGTCACCCTCGGGATTCATTGGAAGAATAAAAAAGAGAAGATGACGTTGAAAGGCCTCGAGGGAGAGACGATCCGAATCCCTCATTCCGAAGCCCTCCTTAGAATCCTGAAATATGCCCCCCAAGTCCATAACTTCGGAGAAGGAGTTCAGGTTGCCCTTCTCAAGCCCAATCAGCCGCCACGGGCCTTATGGGTATTGAAAGATGTTCCAAAATTAGATCAGCAAAGAGGGGACGATTTTATTCTCACACTTGAAGAGATTGGCACGAAGGAGTATACTGGCCTTCAGGTGACGAAAGACCCCGGCGTCTGGGTCGTCTGGATCGGATGCAGCCTGATGATCATCGGCCTCATCGTCTCCTTCTTTTTCTCCCATCAGAGAATCTGGGTTCGAATGCCTGCGAGGACTGGGGGAGAGATTGTTCTGGCAGGGTCCGCCAATAAGAACAGGTTGGGATTTGAAAAAAAGTTTGGACAGATTGTGGAAGGAATGCGCTCTTTGGTGAAACAATAAATACGAAATCCGAAGCACGAAATTCGAAATAAATTCGAATGACAGAAATACTAAATTTCAAAACTTTGAATAAGATTTTAAAATTTTGTCATTTGGATTTTGGATTTGTTTCGTGCTTCGAAATTAGAATTTCAAATTTTATCTTTGAAAGAGGTTCGTTCCATCGTCATCATGAATTATATTGTTTAACCCCGAAACGGAGAAGGGAGGAGCTATGAACAAAGCAGAACTCATCGACAAGGTTTCAGAGCAGACAAATGTGACACAGAAGGTGGCCAAGGTGATCGTTGACACCCTCTTCGATGGAATGAAGGAGAGCCTGCAGAAGGGGCAACGGATCGAGATCAGAGGATTCGGCAGTTTTATGGTCAGGAACTACGGGGGTTACAAGGGCCGAAATCCAAAGACAGGAGAGATCGTCGATGTTCCTCCCAAGAAACTTCCCTTTTTCAAGGTCGGCAAAGAGCTGAAAGAGATGGTGAATACATCCAGGAAGATTTAATGAGGTCTCTGAAAAACCCTTAAAATCTATGCCGAGAGGCCCCTGATTACACAGATTAAAGAACGATTACACCGACATGAAATGCATAGAAAAATATCTAAAATCTTTGTAATCCTGTTTTGAAATCTGTGTAATCAAGAGAGCGTAAAGTAGTTTTTTTAAGCTCTCTTAAGGGGTCTTCCAATATTGCTTGTGAATCTCTTTTAATTGAAGGATGAGTCCTCCGATTCGGGAATAATCGTTCTTCTCTTTTTCGAGCAGGTCTTGTTTATCAAGGGACGAGACCTGAGCCAGCTCTTTTAATACAGTTTTTACTGACCGACCCTGCCCAGAGACATCGTAGCCCCCCTCCAGCGTGATGACCAGCTTTCCCTGAGCGGTTGCCTCAGCGATCTCCATCAGGACCTGGGTCATCCTTCCAAACCCTTTCTCCGTGACTTCCATCCCGCCCAGAGGATCATCGTAATGGGTATCGAATCCTGCAGAGACGAGAACGAGCTGGGGTCGATATTCGAGGGCAATGGGCTTGAGGAACTTCTCAAAAAGATTTCCAAATTCGGCATCGCCCGCTCCCGTCGACAGGGGAACATTTACCGTAAAACCCAACCCTTTTCCCTTTCCCGTCTCATTGGCTCCTCCTGTCCCCGGATAGAAGAAACCATAGCGATGGGTGGAGATGTAGAGAACATGCGGATTTTCATAGAATGAATTCTGAGTTCCGTTTCCGTGATGGACATCCCAGTCAACGATCAAGACCCTGTCCAGAAAGAACTTGTTAATTGCATACTGCGCGCCAATAGCCACATTGTTGAAGAGACAGAATCCCATGGCCCTGTCTCTTTCCGCATGGTGACCCGGAGGCCTCACCAGGGCAAAACCATTATTGAGCCTTCCCTCGATCACTGCCCGGATCAACTCCAAGAGGCCGCCGGCCGCGAGAAGGGCGGTGTCATACGATTTAGCACAGGTGGAGGTATCCATATCGAGCCGGAAGTAAGGTTTTCCTGCGGTTTTTGCCACCTGGTCGATGTAAGCAGAAGCATGGATCATTTCCAGCTCCTCCCGGGTAGCCGGACGAGACTTGACCTCTTCAAGGAAGCCTTTCATCTCCGGTTCTTCGAGCATCTTATAGATGACCTTTAATCGTTCCGGACTCTCAGGATGGCCGACATCCATCACATGCTCCAGGTACCGATCATCTTTTACAATCCCTGTCCGGTTCATCTCTCCTCCTCTCTCGCCTCATTCACCATATCGGGCGAGCATCTTTGGTCCCTTTTTTAACCATGGGTTTAAGTTGAACACGAAGAGGGGTTTCCCCCTCTTCTTTTAATTGAATTTCAGTCTCCCAATTGATGTATCCTGACAGGGTCAGCCTGACATGATGCTTCCCCGCGGGGAGTTCCAGCGTTACAGGGGCGTTTCCTCGAAGGACATCGTTCACAAAAACCTGTGCCCCGACTGGTGCGCTTTCCACCTTGAGGGAAGGAGATATCGCTTTTTCCATTTTTTGTTCTATTGTTTGGACGGGCTCCGTCTTCGGGACGACGTTCTGAGATTTGTCCTTCGGAAGGATGAAGTGGTAGAAGAGTATTCCCAAAAGAAGAATGGCTATGCCTGCCGGGATGAAGAGCGCATACCGGGGTTTCTTTTTGATGGCCGGAGGGATCACTGCAGGGGGGTCCGATTCGAAAAGCATATTTTTTTTTAGAGCCTCGGCGAGACTTCGGCCTCGCTCGAAACGATCCTCCGGTCTCTTATTGAGACATTTCATAATGATCTGGGAGAGGCCGACGGGGATAGCCGGATTGAGGGTGGAGGGTTCCATAGGATGAAATAGAATAACCGCATTAAGGATGGCAGCCATGTTATCGCCCTTAAAAGGCCTGGTTCCAGTGGTCAATTCATACAGGATGATTCCCAGTGAGAAGAGGTCGGAGCGACCATCGACCGGTTGACTCAATACCTGTTCGGGAGACATATAGGCTGGCGTGCCAAGGATCTCTCCGGCCTGTGTCTGCTGAGGCATGGATGGGTCTTCAAGATGGGCGATACCAAAGTCCGTGATCTTGATCTGACCATTGGCCTGAAGGATGATATTGCCGGGTTTGACATCTCTGTGAACGATTCTCTTCTGATGAGCATGGTCAAGAGTTTCGGCCATCTGGATCCCCAGAGACACGATCTCCTTCAGGCCCAATCTTTTCTTCTCCATCACCTGATTTAAGGTCTCCCCCTCGATGAATTCCATGGCGAGATAGATCGTTCCCCGGCCCTGTCCGATATCATAGATGCTGACAATATTGGGATGGGAGAGCCGACCGATGGCTTTTCCCTCCGTGAGGAATCTGAGGACAAAAGCTTCACTGCTGATCCGATCCTGACGCAAGACCTTCAGGGCGATCGGTCGGCCGATCTGAGGATCGTAGGCCCGATAAACCACTCCCATCGAACCTCTCCCCAATTCACCAGTGATCTGATAACGGCCAAACCCGCCTCCCTTGATATCCGCCTTTTCTTCCTTGCCTCCTGCACCCTTAATAAATCCTCTGATAGCAGAAAGGACATTTCCGAATTCGAAACTGGAGAGGAAGCTTTTGCTCGTCTTTCGCAATCTCTCTGACATCACCCGATTGATGGTGATGAGCGTGGTCATGGCTGTATGAGGGTCTTTCTTCTGGAGATTGAGGAAGTCCTCGTTTTTAAGAATGAAGACCCTGGATTTCTTTACGGCATAGGCGGACCCGGAACGAGGCTGTTTGTCAAAGAGAGCCATCTCCCCGAAAAAATCCCCTTTTTCTATCATGGCGATGGTCTTCTCTTCATCGCCGGGTTTATCCAGAGATCTCTTGATGGCGATCTCCCCCTCCGTGACGATATAGACCGAATCTCCTTCATCTCCCTCCCGGAAGATGATCTCATTTTCTTCAAACTCTTTTTCAATGATGACCTTCGATAACTCGGTCAGCAATTCATCCGAGTAATTTTTAAAAATTTCGTAATCTCTGAGGTTCCTCATACAACCTCTCTATAAACCCTACAGTTGATCATCATACGAAAAGGGGGGTGGGTATGCTGGGCGGACACGGGAAACCGAAGTTTCCCAAGCCTTTACAGCGGCACCTTTAATGGTTTTGCTACTTAGGTTTCAAGCATAGATCAAAGGTCACCTAAGGTGACATCGAATGTTTCCCATAAAACATATAAATGATCCGCAATTGTAAAGGATTGGAAGCATGCCCACCTTCCTTTTCATTGCAACGTTAAGATGAAATCACTTCACACAAAATCACGGTGATATTGTCAAAACCACCCCGGGACTTGGCCCCTTCGATCAGCCTCGCCACTTTTTGAGGGAGAGAGAGAGGGATGGAAAGGACCTCCTGAATCGAAGCCTCATCGACCAGATCGGTTAATCCATCCGAACAGAGAAGGAAGAGATCGCCCGGATGGGTTTTTCCTCTGATGAGATCCACGGCCAGCGTTTCCTCTATGCCGACCGCCTTGAGAATCACATTCTTTAAAGAATGGCCCCTGGCTTCTTCGGGAGTGATCAGACCCTGATCGATCTGGGTCTGGATCAATGAGTGATCCCGTGTCAGTTTCCTCAACTGTTTCTGCCGGAGCAGGTAGGTGCGGCTATCGCCCACATGGCCGAGGACAAAATTCTGATCGTAAAAAGCGATCAGCTCTGCCGTGCACCCCATGCCTTGGTGTTGGGGAGTCTGCTCGACATGGTTGAGGATCCTCTCGTTGGAGAGCCGGAAGGCCTCCTGGACCCTTTCGAGAACTTCCTGTTCCGAAAGGCTTTCTATACGGGAAAAAACATCGAGGGCGGTGTCGACAAAAATCCGGCTGGCCACTTCTCCTGCGGCCTCTCCACCCATCCCATCGGCCAGGACAAAGAGGCCCTTCTTCGATTGGATGGCATAGGCATCCTCATTATTCAAGCGCTTGAGGCCGATATCCGACTTGCCAAAAGAGTTGACGTTGGGCATACTTATAATATACAAGAATCTCGCAGAATTTAAAACCATAATTTTTCTTGACCTCAAAAGCCGATCAAGTATAATTAAGGCGAACCTATGAAACAGCCTCCTGTGATCGTTGTTCAACTTTTCCATATCAAAGGCCCTGTGCCCCTCAGCGGGAAAGAGTCGGGCTTTTATGGTGCGTCAATCTCCATTGGCCGGCACCCCTCCTGCCATCTCCGTTTCTCTGCAGACCTCACCCATGTCTCCCGTAAGCACGCCGAAATCATCCGGGAGGGGAATCAATTCAAACTGATTGATCAGAGTGCCAATGGCACCTTTGTCAATGGAAAAAAGGTGAAGGAAGTTTTTCTCAAAGACGGGGATGTCCTGATGTTTGGAGAAGGAGGACCTCAGGTCAGTTTTCTCACGCAGATGGAAGAAGGTTTAATAGAGAAAGAACCCCCTCCAGCGACACCTATCCGGGAATACGAGAGGGAGATTCGAATGGAGCCTCCTCTGCCACCCAAACGTCCCCCGGAGGAGAAACCCCAGCAGGTATCACCCGTAAGGCCGGAAACTCCCGAGGTCTCGGTTCAATCGGCGAAGGCGCCCCTCATCATCCAGTATGGTCCCACAATCCGTTCCTTTAAACAACTCCCCATCACCATTGGGAAGGGTCCAAAATGCGAGTATCCTCTGGATCATCCGGCTCTCTCTGAACAGCACGCTCAGGTTTTTTTCAGCGAGAATCAATACTGGGTTAAGGACCTGACCGGTCAGAAATTGGTCCGGATCAATCGACAGCCCATCGGATTCCAGGCCCCGCTGAGATCGAATGATGAACTGGCCTTAAGCCCTCAGGGGCCTCTTTTCCGGTTTTTTGGAGAAGGCCGTCTGGGAGAGATCGAGGAGGTTCCGGAAGAGAAACCCCTTGAATCTTCCGAAAAGACCGGCGCGGTGGCCGAAAAAAAATCCATTTCTTCTAAATTTAAGAAGATATTTAAATCCTGAAAGAGATAAACCTACCCATCCTCCACAGGAGGTCGCCATGCAGAGTCCCTCATTGCCTTTTAAGGTATTGGCCTTAGGACCCTTTACGCTCCAGGAGAAAAAAGACAATCTTCAGAAGCCGATTCAGGTTGATCAGAATCATCCGGATCAGGCCATAGAAAAACTGAATCTCTCCCTCTCCGTCTCTCTCCCGCAGAATCTCTGCCGATGGGATCACTTGTCCCTCGACTTAAAGAGATTGAAAGACTTCCATCCCGACTCCCTCATCGAGAACCATCCATCCCTGAAGAACCTCTTAGAGGCGAGAAGATTTGCTGAGGAGTTGAAGACCAGAGGTCTTGGAGAGGAAGAGATTTATCAACGGCTAAAGGAGTGGCCGGGTCTTCCAATAGAGATCAGATTTGAATCCACAAAGGCAAGGGAGGAAGTTTCAAGTTCTGTGGATCGCCTGTTGAAGATGGTCGCCATGCCGGGAGAAGGCCCGGCTTCTCCTCCGGAGCGCCAGGCCTTTGTTCCCCAGATCGACCTTGTCCTTCAGCAAATCCTGAGACAGGTCTTTTCGGATCCTGATTTTAGAGCTCTGGAATCGACCTGGCAGGGGCTTCAATGTCTTATGAAACAGGCAGGAGCCGACAAAGACATTATTTTCGAAATCGTTCCTGTTTCCTTCGATGCACTTGAAGAGACGCTGAATCATCTGACCGTCTCTCTCATCGATGAACTTCCCTCCCTGGTCCTCCTCGATCTTCCTTTCGATAACTCTCCGAGATGCCTCGAACTCCTTGAAAAGGTGGCACTCTTTTCGGAGACCTTGCTTGTTCCCACGCTCTGCTGGGTCACTCCGAGATTTTTCTATCTTGATCAATGGAAGGATTTCGGAAGGCTTCCCTTCCTGCCCCATTATTTTGATGAGCCTGCCTTTGCCAAATGGCGTCGTTTAAAAGAGTCCTCATCTTCAAAATGGATGGCCGTCACCTGCAATCGATTCTTAATCCGTTATCCATACGGGCCGGATAATAGACCCAGATCCATTCATTTCGACGAATCGGAGAACCTCTGGATTTCTCCGGTCTGGGCCGCCGGAAGTCTCATCCTTCAAAGTCTTCTTAAAACCGGTTGGCCGACAAGATTTACGGAATGGCAGAACATCCGATTGAGCAATCTTGCCCTTCATATGATCGAGGGCAATCGAGGGATTCCTACGGAGACGAATTTCAGCGAGGAGAGAATCGATCAGTTCATCCGGGGGGGCATCCTACCTCTGGTTTCACCCCTGAATAAAGATACTGCCTTCATTCCCAGAGAGACGACCGCAGGGGGCAGTTCCCTGAGCTACCAGCTCTTCCTTTCGAGAATCACCCATTTCCTCTTCTGGTGTAAGGATCATTTTGAAAAAGATCTTACCCCCGGCCTCCTCGAACAGAATTTAAAGAAAGCCTTCTCCCTATTTTGGGAAAGATCGGGTGCTCTCATTCCGAATGCTCTCGAAATTTCTGTAAACAGACCAAAGAGCGGACAACCCATCGTCGTTAAGATGGTCGTCAAACCCTCCCGGCAGATGTTACCTTCCCAAGAAAAAGTGGAATTTGAATTGAACTGGTGAGAAGGAGCGGATCCACTTCCTCAAGAAATGGCCTGGTTGAATGAGGGCGGTTTCGGAGACAAGATGGATGATCAGGGGGATTTTCAATGCTCTTTGAATAAAGGCAGACCTTTTCCTATGGATGCAAGCACTTCGTCTATCTGAGAGATGGTCATCAATCCCTGTTCCAAAAATATTCGACCAATCAGTCTGTGTTTCCCTTTTTGTATATCCTCGATCACCTGAGCTCTCAATGCCTCAATGACATGATCTGCAGTGACAAATCCTTTTTCCACAGACAAAACCCCAAAACGCTTTTCAAGATGCTCGGTTTCCATGGTATCCTCCTCTATTTTGTTCATCAGGCATCTCCTTCATTTCTTATTGGCTTGGGAAAAATATAGAAAAAACAGGCTTGAGTGTCAATGACGAATTTATGGGAGTCGGTATCAGGGTAGCTTCCTCAAATTTTTCAGCAAGTTGCGAGCCCTTTGGAGATCTCTCTTTGCGTTTGGATGGTTTGGGTTTATTCGTAACGTCTCTTCCCATTGTTCAATGGCCTTCTCCAGCTCTTCAGAAAGGAAATATTTAATTCCCTTTGCGTAATGGACATCAGCTTGTTCTTGTAACGATGCATCCAGCTTAAGGGGTTTTGATGGGACAGGGGCCTTATGAAGCCTTTCTTCAGAGGGAACCTTCTTGTCCATCCATGCCGGGGGGAGGATAGGAAGCTTGAGAGTCATTCCAGGTCTTAATGGGTCCCGGCTATCCAGAGGATTGAAATACGCGATCAGGAAGTCCTTTTCGGGATCCTTATAAATCTCCTGAGAGATTTTTTTCATGTTGTCGCCTTTTTTGACTTCATAAATTGTCCAGACGGGCTCGTTTAATTTATGTTTTAGATAATCCAAGGCCTGATGATGTTCGGGATTATAAGCAAGGGCGATGAGGAATTCTTTGCGTGCCTCTTGGGCTGAATTCTGTTTGAAGTTTTCTAACCCTTTTGAGAAATGGTTCTCTGCTTCCTTTCGAATCCGGGTCTCCCAAAATAGGACTTTCCCAGAAACCTCTTGATCATGGGGAGTGAAGCTTTGCACCACTCTCCAATAAAAAAGGGTCTTGGGGAATTCTCCCCTCCTCTCCAACTTGATCGCTTCCAAATAATATTTTTCAGGGGAGCCCTGAAAGGAGTCTTTTTCTAAGGCCGTCTCTTGACGGAACGAAGGCGCCGGAGGGGGATATTTTTCCCCCAAGGAGGTTGTATCAACAGAGCGTTGAACAGCACACCCAAAGGACAGGAGGATTACAATGCATAAGAAATGGGGTTTAAGCCACAAAGGTTTCACCTTTCAACGGACCATCTTATCATTAAAATGATTCAGATTATTTTCAAACTCTCTTAAATTGAAGGTGCCATAAATCATGGAGCGGTTTATCCTATAAGGATTTATAAAAAAAGGGTTACTGTCTCTTTCCACCGTGAATGCCCCTCGGTAGCCCAGTTTCATCAGGAGGGCAATAATGAGGGGATTGGTTTCACCATAGGGGTAGGCTAAATATTTCACGTCTTTATTGAGTCGCTTTCGAAGGATTTCAGCCGATTCCGTCAATTCTTTTTTAACGGCTTCGAAATACTCCCTGAAAGATTCTTGCCCCTCTCGTTTGTTCAGGTTTCTATGGCTTTTCGTATGGCCTTGTATGTCAATGCCGTTTGTGGACATTTGGATGAGAAGATCCCAATTTAACGTCTTTCGTCCCGGAAGAATGAGATCCGTGTAGACAAACAAGGTGGCCGGATACCCATACTGCTTCAATATGGGGAAGGCGATTTCATAAGTGGAATACCAATTGTCATCAATGGTGATCACCACCGATTTCTTGGGGAGAGGGCGCTTAAAATCGAGGAAGTCGAAAAATTCATCGAGGGTGATCACCCGATATCCATTCTCTTTTAAGAATTTCATCTGTTCCGCAAACGCGCTCTCCGTTACCGTCAGGATATCGGCCTTGTCTTTCGAAAATTTGTGGTAGGCAATAATCGGGACCGTTTGATAGCCTTTTAAAAACAGACCGCCTTTCCCATAAGGCATGAGAGGAATGATCACCTCCTGCCCTGGAGTTAAGGAGGCGATCCCATTAAACTCAGCGATAAACCAATCCATAGAAGAGTCGTTCAAGTATTTCGATGCAAGAGAAGAGAGCGTTTCTCCTGGCTGGGCAATCAGGGCGACGAAATCAGGGAAGATTCGCACATTCAGGGGAGTCAAGTGAGGGCGCATCGGTTCAGGAGAAGGTTGGGGTAAGGGTTCAGGCTCAGGACGGGTTGGAATCGTTGCGCAGCCGACCATCAAAAGTCCCACCCCTATCAGACACAGACAGGATAAAGGGAACTTTTTAAACATGGGGCTCTCTTTCCACAATATTGCGCAAACGGAAGCTTTCCCATGCTTCCGTCCGCTGTGTCATTTCTCGAGGCGGTAAGGGGTCAACGGCAACGGAATGTTCAATGGATTTGTATACCTCTTTGCTGATGACAATTTCTCCCGGACCAGCTAAAGCATAAAGGGAGGAAGCCACCTTGAAACTCTCGCCGATATAATTATTCTTCTTTCCTGCGTGAGAACCGATATCGCCGTACAGCACTACTCCTGAACTGATTCCAATTCCCACCTTACCCAGGAGTGGGTTTTCACTCCCCTGTTGCTTTTCGAATTCTAAAGCTTTTTGTATGGCCACGGCACCCCTGACAGCCCTGTGGATGTGGTCTTCCTTCAGAGGGGAACTTTGAAAAATGCCGACCACTGTATCTCCTGCGACCCTGATAACATAGCCCCCATGGTCCAAAACAACTTTTGTGGCGATAGAGAAATATTCACTCAAGTCCTGGAAAACCCCTTCCGGGTTCCTCGATCCCGCATAGGTTTTAAACTCCCGGATCCCCGTGTAAAGGACAGCGACCTGATTTCTGATGGCTTCAGGGAAAAGGGCCTTGCCCTGCTTCTCGGAAGGGTCCACCCACTTCGTGAGAAAAAATGCCGCTCCGATTCCCACGATCAACATCGTCACACTGATCCATAAGATTTTTTTGATTAACTTAAACATTTCTTTTTTAATTTCATGATTGACAAAATCAAGGTTTAATCCTACAGAGACAGATCCAATCTTCTTATTCATAAACGCGATGGGCTTAGAGAGATTTAAAACGCGCGTTCCAGAAGGAAGGCGATACGTCAGGGTGGTCACCGCTTCTGTTGTTATCAGATTTTCGATGTTTTCAAATTCTTTCAGAAAATCTCCGATTTTTGCCGGATCGGTATGGGCTTTGATGAAAAGATGACTGTCAAGAATCATTGCGTAAAGAACTCCTTCTACCTCCCTTGCTTCTTTCACAAGAGTGTTCAAAGCAATCATATCCTCTTCCATCAGGGGAAGGGCCGCTTTGCTTGCGAAATGGGTCAGGACCATTTTCCCTGAGTTCACTTTATCCCGATAGAGAATGTCCTTCTCCCGTTTAATAAAAATCAGAGTCCACAGCGAGGAAACGATGAGGATCAGAAGGATTGCGAAAGCAGATAATTTAATAAAAAGGGAAGTTTGAGGAAGAGGCCGCTTTTCTTCACCTTTAAAAGATAACAGCTTGTCCTGAAATTTCATAATGAAGCTTTGGGTCTATACCGATTTTTGAAATACTTTGTTCTTGAGAAGTTACTTTTTGGGCAATTCTTTAGGGCCAAAAAGCTTAGGCTCCTCCTCGGCTTGAGGCGGAACGGGTTTGGGCGCAACCTTCTCCGGTTTTGATGTCTTGTAAAAGCTATCGACAAACTCTTTTGGCATCGAATCCCGAGTCTTCAACAGGCTTTCCGGTATGAGAATTTTATTCCCTACATAAATCCGTTTGATATCGACACCCGGATTGTTCTTGGTCATGACCTCCGCCAGGACCTTCCAGTTATCAAGATCACCTGTGTACCAGGCAGCAATGATCGATATTGTCTCACCACTATACTTCACCGTGTGGGTGTAATAGGTCTCTTCCGGGAGAGGCTTTTCTGAAGGCAGGGGGGTTACCTCCTTCGGTGGAGGAGCAGGCTTGCTAGGGGGGGACGAGGGCCTTCGAGGAGCGGGCGCCGGCTCGGAGGGAGCGGCGGGAGGTTCAGAGGGGGCTGGCGCTGGTTTGGGGGCAGCGGATTTACAAGCATGCAGGGTCATGAAAAGAAAGAGGACAATGATCCACCAGCAGACTTTCGGATAGCGATGGTTCTTCATAGATGTTCCCCTTAAGATTTTCTTTTTAATTTTTCAAGAAGTTTTTTCGCCATCTCATTATTGGGATTGACGGAAAGCGCTCGTTCAAGGTTTTCGATGCTCTGTTTTCTTTTTCCCTGTTTCTCTTGGACCATTCCAAGATTGAAGAGGGCTTCGTCAAGATAGGAAGGGGCCAATATCACGACGCGGTCGTACATTTCTTCGGATTTTGGATACTCCTTTTTTATTGCGTAAAGATAGCCAAGGTTAAAAAACGCGGCAGCATACTTTGGATCGAGCTCCCCAACCTTTTGAAACATCTCAATCGCTCTGGGATAGTCCTTCAATTTCATATAGACCGAGCCCAGCTGGAAGTGACCCTGTAGGCTTGCAGGGTCTAACTGAATGGCTTTGAGTAATAACGATTTTGCCTCCCCTGGATTTTTCTCCATCATCCCAGCGGCCTGGTCGCTCAGCGCTTTTGCCTCCGCATCGGGGGCTGGACCTTTTTCCTTGGCTTTTGCCACCGTTGGAGATTCCTTACCTGGAGCCGTTTTTACAGATGGGTCCGGGACAGCAGGTTGAACGGATTTGACGGCTGCTTCTTTTGTTGGTGTTGTGACGGGCCTTTCTTTATACCAAAATGCAAAAACGACAATGAGTGTGATCAAAACAATTGCGGCCACTCCATATAAGACGCCTCGCTTCTTTTTCACTTCCTGTTCTTTTGCTTTCGGTAGAGTGTCTGGTTTTTCCTGAACTTCTCGATCAAGTCTCTCTTCTTTCTCAACGGCAGGCGGGTATGTCACGTCATTGATGGGTAAATCCTGCATCGTCCGCGATTCGGCAGCGATCTCTTCCTCAAAAAGGTCCTTCATATACTGAGAGAGTCCCCGGGCAGAAGGTCGCAATGAGAGCGCGACCATACACTCCTCGATGTCGGCCAACATTTCGCCACAGGACTGATAACGTTGATCACGATCTTTTGTGAGACTCCTGTTGATGACCTGATAGATCATGGGGGGCAGACCACTGCGGGCGACTTCCGGAGGTTCGAATTCAGCCTTGCTGACCTTTGCGAGGATCTGCATGGTATCCGCCCCTGTGAACATCCGTTTATGGGTGACCATTTCATATAGAAGGATTCCTGTCGAAAATAGATCGGAGCGATGATCAATCGGTTGCCCGGAAGCCTGCTCAGGAGACATGTAGGAAATCTTTCCCTTAATCATGCCCAATTGGGTAATGGTGCTCTGGCTGGCAGCCTTTGCAATGCCGAAATCGACAATCTTTACGTCTCCTTCGTATGTGACGAAGATATTTTGAGGGCTGATGTCCCGATGGATGATGTTGAGAGACTTTCCCTGATAATCTTTCAGGTTGTGGGCATAGTCAAGACCCGAACAGATTCGAGAGATGACATAGAGGGCAAGTTCGTTACTGATGGGTTTCCTCTTTTCCTGCGACTTACTGAAGATGTGACGGAGGTCTTTTCCGAAGAGATATTCCATGGCAATAAAATAGGAGTCCTCCATGGGTCCGAAGTCGTAGATCTGAACGATGTTCTGGTGGTGGAGCAGGGCTGCCAGCTTGGCCTCGTCAATGAAGGAGGTCAGAAGTTCTTTTTCATTAGCCAGGTGGGGGAGGATGGTCTTGACGGCAATCAGCTTCTCGAAGCCCTGGATACCCGTGATCTTGGCCCGGTAGAGCTGGGCCATCCCTCCAACAGCCAGCTTTTCTAAAAGGAGATATTTCCCAAAGCGTGTCGGTCCCAAATCAGCCATAACTTCTATCCCTCCCTTAGAAGGAAAGGTTTGAAACAGATGGAATTATATTAAATATTCAGTAAGCTGTCAAACGTATTTAAGAGAGCTCTGAAAAACTATCTTTGGCTCTCTGATTTCACAGATTTAAAAAAATGATTACACAGATTTCTCAGAGATTTCTGGCCTTTTTCAGAAATCTCTTTAAGGGTTGCACCTTCTTCACGGTCCTCCGGACAACCATCCATCACTTTAATTGAACGACGAAAACATCGGCCTCTTTTTCTGTGGCATAGGGGCCGAAGAGGATGGATTCCGGAAACCCCTCCAGCTTGACGAAGTAAGAGGTATCAGCGTTCATCTCGTTCTGAGCGGCCCAGGCCGTATATTCCTTCCCGCCTAAATTCAATTTCATCCCCTTTAACGGATAGCGAAGGCTCGATTGTGTGGGAAGGCTTCCTTTAGGGCCGACCGCATGGAAGGCGATCTCAGCGCCGGATACTCCAAACATCGCACCCGGCCAGGAACGGTTGCACGGTCCCACTTCGATCCATTGCCCGATGTGGGGATTTCCATAAGTGTCGAGACGGTACTCCGGGACAATCTCCTTCACAGGCGTATTCACCTTGACCACCAGTTTGGCCGCCATACCCGGATCGGCCAATGATAAGAGGTCGCTACCCTTTAAAGGCGTGGGAAGCGTTTCAGCAGAGGGGACTTCTCCTTCAGAGATAAGAAAGAGTATTGGAAAGGAGATGCCTTTCTGTGCCTGAATCGTAAGAGTCAGAAGCGAGAGGCCATACCGGATGGAAGGGCTTTTCAAATTCTCACTCGATGCCAGAATGAGCCAGAGTGAGGTTTCTGGTTTGATCAACTCCTCCCGTGGCTTGGCCCACGCCATCTTGCTGATCTCATCCTCCCAGAAATGTCCATTGACTTGGAGGCCATAAGAGTTAAACTGTGTCATCAGGTTTTTGACTTTCTCTTCGGATGGAATCATGGAGGTCAACCATATCGATTTCATTTTTTTGTCCTTTCAATGTCTGTCCTGCTTCGACAAGCCCAGCAAGAACGGAAAAAAATAGACGATGTCAATATAAACTCCGTTCACCCTGAGGCTCTCGAAGGGTGGTTTTGGCATTTGTTCAGAAGTCTTATTGACGGTGCTCCACTGCCATCAGACTCATCTTGCCATCTTTATTTATATTAAAAGAATAGACATTCTTTACCCGGGGCTTTAATTCCACCTCCTGCTCAAAAGGTTTTTCGGTATCCGTTCTGAGAAGGTATTTTCCCTCTTCGATCGTCAGAGGAATCCCTACTTTTCCTTTGGCCACCACTTGTCCCTTTTTATCGGGTTCGGTTGAATAGAGGCCATAGGTGAAAGACATGATTTCAGCATCCATAAAGGCGCTCAAGAGCTCATGGGGAGAGGTGGCCTCGAGATAGACGCTTCCGCTTGCCGTTGCGAGCTTATGATAAAAATCCCTGATCTTTTTACCCTCTTTATCATCCGGGCCCCGAAGGCCGTAGAGAATCGGGCTGAAATGGATCTTTTCATCCACCAGCTTTTTTATGGAATCAAATGCCGAGACGGTCAGGTCATCGAAGTTGGGATACTCTCTTTTGAGCCTCTGCTCCCATGCCTTATCTTTAGAGATATTTTGAGCCAATAAAGGCCCTGTCTCCTCTCCATCCGTGATCAGGATGGCCGTGGAGTTGGGCAACCCCTTGAGAAGGCCGTGAGCCTTCAGAACGCTATAACCGATGGGAGTGTCTCCGATATAGGCCTTCTCCGATCCAAGAAAATGGATAGCCTTGAGAATGTCTTTTGGGTCGAAGCCCTCCTTCGGAGAGCTGTAAATCAGCTCCACATCGGCGCAGGCTTCCATGGCCCTGACATAATCCCTCCGGATGATCACGCCTTCAGAGGTCAACCCGGAGAGCTTTTTACTGCCGAAGACGACGAGCCTGACATCGTCCTTGGGCCTGAAGAGCGACACGATCTGTTTTAGTCCTTCGTAAGCTGCCTCAAACCTCTTCTGCTCTTTCCCTCCGAGCCTCTCTTTCATGCTGCCCGAAGCATCGTAGATGACCACGATGTGGTTCTGGCCGCTTAAATTCTTGAGGGAATAATAGATCTCCTTCTTTTTCTCCAGAGCCTCTTCAGAGGAATCGGGTTGACCGGTTGGAGATCTGTGACCAACCAGAAGGAACTCCGTTTTGACCTTATCTTTGGGAGGAGGGGGGGGTTGCCTACTGGCACAACCGTTCAGAAATAACAGAACGACAATAAAGAGGAGAAAAATTTTTTGCATCCTCAACCTCCTTTCCTTAGGGCTTTTGGGGCTCGGGTAAAACATGGAGTTTATAAACCCTCTTTTCGGAATAGGCTTTCATAGCCACCCCGATGGATGTTATCACAGGGAGTATTCGTGTCAACCCCGACTTTCATTCCCCCATTTTTGACTCAATCACTCTTCACAGACTGCGCTGGAGATGGAGTGATCGCCAGTTTTCCCCAATCATCAATTAACTGGTAGTAAGGCAGGATGCGGACTTGCGTGCTATTGATCTGCATCTGGCTGGAGAGATCCAAATTCACCACCCATGCCTGATGAGGTTTATAAGCTGAGATGAAACTCCTCAAGGCCCTGCCGATCTGAGGTTGTCGCATATGTCGATACTTCACTTCTACCGGTATGAGAGCACTGCCGGTTTCCAGTACAAAATCGACTTCGGCTTTGTCCTTCGTTCTCCAAAAGTGAAGAGCGATGGGCTGAAACCTCGTCTCCTCCCACAGCAGCCGCCATACGAAGTTTTGGAAGAGTGATCCCAGGTTTGCATCCCCGTTTAAAATGCCATGCACTCCACCAATGTAATTGCGTAAACCCAAATCATGAAAATAGAAAACCGGCGACTTGGTAAGCTCCTTACGGAGGTTTGTGAAAAAGGGACTCAACGCTTTCAGAACAAACGTTTTCTCAGCATTCCATAGATAAGATTTAAGAGTAGGCATGGAGATATGGAGCAGGGTTGCCAGTTCAGAGTAGTTGGCAATCTTACCAATCTGATGTGTCAGTAGCCTGATCATCCGACTGAAGGCTTCCGATTTTTCAACTCGAAGAAGCGCTATGATGTCCCTTTCCAGATAGCTGCGGTAGATCTCATCGAGAGTTCTTCTCTTATCCTCCAGGCGCGCTTGAGTGACAACCCGCGGATAGCCTCCGAAGCTGATGTATTCGATGAAAAGATCTTGTGAACGACTTTTCTCCACCTGGAAGAATTGCTGCAATCGATCCTGATACTGGTAGTCTGTGCGATAATTTACAAACTCGGCAAAGGTCAAGGTCGGCAGCTCGAAGAGGCGTTTTCTCCCCACCAGGGACTCGTGGATCTTTTCCTTAAGCTCTAAACTCCCCGAACCGGAAACCACCAGCTTGTATGGAAGTCCCTGGTCAAAAAGACCTTTTAGGAACAATCCTGCGTTTTCCTTGCGCTGGATCTCGTCAATGAAAGCTACCCCAAATTCGCCCCCGAACTCCAGACGCAGTTTGTTGACAAGAGATTGCTGGGATTCAAAAAAAGGCTGGTCCGCTTCTACATCGAGATTTAGGAAGATGGTCCTGGTCCCTTGCTGCCGCACACGGTCCTCTACCCAGCGCATGGCCGTTGTTTTCCCGGCCTGGCGCGGCCCAACAATAAGACTGATCTCTTTGTTGGCAATATCATCAATAAGCTCTTGAAAAATAAGTCGTTGAATCACAGTTATATTTTAACCCGATAATTTTGAAAGTCAAATATTATTTTTCTCGGAATATAAGAGAGCTTTGATGCTGGTTTAATGGGGTTCCGTTTGCCAGTTAAAATTGTCCGTCTGGCTTCCTACTGATGGATGTAAGTGGCTTAAGGAGAGCGATGATCATGTTTACTTATGTTCTACCTGACATTCAAAATGGTGTTTCACAGGACTTTTCTCTTCTTATCCATTGCCCTCAATATCTGAACTGAGGACACATGGAAAAGGGATAATATCGTTCGGCTCCGGAGAAGACATAACACCGGTAGCAGACATCAAAGCCAATCCCCTCTATATCCCACGTTTCAAGCATTAACCGATATCTTTGGAAAGCATATTGGCTGACAAGATACTGTAGGTCAATGGCGTTCACATTGGGTGGTAAACCAGCATGAGTGGTGAGACGAGCGACAATATCGACTCTATTCCCGCAACAGACACAGTGCGCCATTTTCGTTACCTCCTTTGTTACCTCTCCATTTCATCTTACTCTTTTGCAATAGTTGATAAAAATCAGTCATATGGCCAATGCTGGTATGAATAGACATTCTGCATATCAATAAATCTGCTCCCCCCCGATCCAATTCTTTCAGATTTTGCCATGTTGGTTTCCTCTTTTCTATAAACGGTTTCAAGGGGTTTCAAATCTATTGATTTGACAAATTGATCAATTTCTCGCTTACCCTCTTAAAAGATTCCAACAAGTTACAATCCTCTCTAAGCCGTAGTCCTAACCTTCTTCGATTCTGGCTTACCGTAGAGTAATCTACTCCAAATGCCTTCCCTATCTCCCCATGGTTTAGCAAATAGATGCCAAGTGCCAGCACATCGGTTACCCCGATGTGCCAGAACATAGGTTACCTTTAATGTCAGTTTTTGTGCCAACACATCGGTTACCCTGAGAGCTGATTTGGGGTATGATGCCCCTAGTCCAAACC